>Ga0307517_10013849_pt1 | contig 10907 bp, 7 predicted proteins | sample 23_EM_MG_FD_194515 | JGI IMG/M metagenome (GOLD analysis project Ga0307517, IMG submission 194515) | Populus trichocarpa ectomycorrhiza microbial communities from riparian zone in the Pacific Northwest, United States - 23_EM | ecosystem: Host-associated > Plants > Roots > Unclassified | place...
TTAACAATAATAAATCTGCGTATTTATGGCTTATGTGGCTGCTTTCTGCACTTGTATAAGAATTCCTCCTTGGATCCATTGCATATGCCCCCTTTGCCATGTTGACCACATTGTCCCTTTTGTTGGTGACGAATTAGACCGCTGTCCACCTCATCAGAGAAGAATCAAAATAAAAGAAGTCTCCAGCTTAGTCGCAGGGTGTGTATATGCACATCTGCTGTCGAAAAATTTGCCATCTAGGTTGTGTTAATTCTCGGCGTAATCTAATGCCTGCGTTAACGCGTTGGTGGGATGGACAAATTCGAGCTATATGCCGTGCATGCCTCAGCGACCGTGCACGACGTCGCGAGGAGGCGGCGGTGGCTGCACAAGAGCAACGTTGACCGGAGATCGAAAGTCGAAGCTGCCCTTGAATACAAGATTGCGCAAGGCCCGGAATACGTAATCTTGGCCATTGACGAAGAAGCCATGGCACAACTCCCGGAAAGTGAATCAATAGCTCATCGGCTTCTCAATTTCCGTGAAGATCGTCAACCTGAGGGTGGTGGGACCGCAACGCCAGTTGCCGCTGCCCGTGTGGATGGCGAAAACGATTAACGGTAGCAGGGTGTCCGCGCCCTGCCATAAATATGCGTCGTCGCGATAAGGCAACAAAACAAAACTCCGTACTTGTGCCTCCGATGAACCCCGCATGAACGCCCCCTCCTGAATATAACGTCATCAATGCTAGCGAAGGCATGCTGGTACCGATGTCGTTTCATTCTTTAGTCATCCATGCGGCCATTCCCCCAGTTCACGGTCGCACTTGAGTTCCCGGTTATCGGGGCCGTTCTCAGGTGGCAAACGTAGTGGCCAGTGATGGAAAGGAGAGGTCCAGGCATCGAACGCAGTCAATGAATTTCGCGGAGCAGGTTTTTGAAAATTGAATTTGAGGGGAATCGAGAATTGTCCAACGGTTTCCAGGCCTCTTTTCCAGGTAGGAGTCGAGCAAGAGTCGAGCCGACAGTAGTTCTGTTTTCAGGAATCAGACTGTGCCTTGGTTGTGATGTTGGACTTCGCCTGCTGGCTGAAATACTTTGGGAAGGCGTGACCTCCGATCGATATTGATACAGTTGGACCGACGCCATGATAGAAAGCCTCTTTGAATCGTCACTAAATCCTCGGTTTCCATATCGTGCTTGAATCTCCCACTTCACCTCCCCCATTCCTCTTGCTTCTAATTCCTGTGACTAATTAAATCAAGGACGAATATGAATCCGCAGTGATCTCAGTCGTTGGCGTCGGCAAAACAATTGCCGCAAATTCCCGACGGGTCGCAAGTTCCTAACACATTCCCGCCAATCCGCGATTTGTGACTGGAACGGCATTGCGGAAAATTTGGTGGCTTTTCCACAATCTGCAACCTAGAACAGGGGGGGATAAATTAAATTCGTTTATGTGCTAGCCAGATTTGAGGGAGCATAAAAATGCGGTTTGTGACCGAAATCGTGAGGAATTGCGGCAAATCTTTCGGCTTTATGACCAGAATCAATCTAAATCTGGGAAATCTGTATATTTCAAAGCTTCCATCGCCTGGAATGTCCGAAAGGTCTGGTTTACTGACCAGAATCTGGAATCCGAGGGACTATAGCACTGCTAAATTCTCACTCAGAATCTGCTTTGCCACCGTTGTGACCTGTCGGGAATTGATGCAAAGCAAGAATTTTTCACTAGTGACAGCATTCCAAGAACCCATTCATATGGTTAAGGGCTTTTCGTTTTAAGCACCTTTTCCCCTTTAACTTCAGAGCCCATCTTCCAACCACCGTTCGAGTCTACGCCTGGGATCTATAGAGTGCGCTAGTATCCCATCGCAAATTTCGGCCGGTAGACACCGTCGGATGACAATGTTAAATAATGCCAAACAAATTCCCGACAATACAAGTGAACTTTTCCCGAAAAGGGAAACGGCTTATCGAAGTCCCCCCATCGCCGCGTTTGAGAAGTAAATCGCATATTATACATATGGGACAAGTCAAGGGTTGGATTGATGACACTTTTGGGTGCCCATCGTGGTGGGCCGTTCTTTACTGAGTATCAGCCATACTCGTCTCAGAATTAATGCTTACCGTTATTTAGCAAGGAGCTTCACAATCAAAACGGCATTAGTCATCACTCCACAGGATTCGGTTTCGTTCAAGGTGGCTAAAATCTCTTGACGGAAAGCCGGGAACGTCTTACAACGCGCGCTTAGCGTCAATTCGTCGCTTTGGCTTGAGGATCGATCTGGGTATCCGGCACGGCGAAATTGAAAATCATGAAGCCAGTCCAATTTGAAAACGGGGCACGTGTATGACTCGGAAACCGCACGCCGGCGTGGTCATGCACGGCGGTGTTTCCAAAATCCAGATTTACTGGATTGTCCGCCAATTCCAAATTTCCCCATTTTGGAATTGCTAGAAAAAGGTTGTTCCAAAATTGAAAAAGATTGTCCAGAATCTTTAGTCATCAACCGGCTAATGATACGGTGAAATCTCAAAAATCAATTTTAAATTTTAGAACATCATTTTTTGTAAAGGTGACTGCATAATAAATTCTTATAATACACTTAGTCTATGCTTTCCAAATGTCAGAATATTTGGATGTGTTCCTGCTCAGAAATTCCCCAAACACAAGTGTATCATTAGGTGGTGGCTTGTAAGCCTGCTTGGCGGGGGCAGGAAATCACTGATGAGCGATCACACGAGGGAACAGGACCAAGCTCTGAGTTCTGAGGACGAACACGTACGTAGTACAAGGGGGTAAAGTAGACTACGGAAAGAGAACGGGAACGCGTCATTATATACGATGTGACAATGTAACAGTAACGGCCTTACATGGCTGTGTTGTTGGCAAATCCGTGAAACACCACGATCGCGTCGGCTCAACTTCCTCTATGGTTTTATACTACTTAGCTGTACATTTACACCGGTAATTTATAGTAATTTAATACTTATAAACGTCTGTCTGGGAGGGCCCAGTATATGACGTATTTATTGTTGGCTCGGATATGCGAGTTCCGACGACGGTTACATAACTGTCAGCTTGGGTTTCCCCGCGCAGGTGTGTAACTCGCAAGGCGGTCGAGGGCGCGGTTTCATCACCTTAGGGCGTCTGTTACAAATTCTTTGTGACATTTGCTTCCTGTACATTGTGCGTGATTGTTGGTATACACATTTAAGGGTGAATAACACGCCATGGCCCCCAATTCAAGGGCTAATCTTGCAATGTTGTTATTACTCACCAATTCCTTTATCCCCTCCGAATTATTTAAATAATCGAGCGCCAGACTCGTTAAGCGTTAAGGCGAATTTACGCATTGCCGCACAGTCGGCACTATAGCACTTATAAAGAAGCGTACGCTGACCTTCGAGTCATGCAAATTTACGCATTGCCGCTTGTTCTCCTGGCTGTATGGGAAATGCTTTCCTCAGAAACTTTCTAACGCTCTGGCTCTGGAACCCAATCGTATCTTGAGCATCATAGCAAATGAGGAACCGACATGGCTATTTCATTTAGATACGTTATTTCGCTTGCATTTGTCACTGCTATCGGCATCCGTTCTGGTCATGGCTGTAAAATCGTGCTCACGACCGGGCAGTCAGGCAATCCCAGGTAATATATATCTCAACAATTATTGACCACTTTTTTTCTGAATGCAGCAGATACCTTTTGGTATGCAGAGCTACATAAGTCTTCGGCCACTCCTCGGGACGATGTTTGCTGTTTCTTTGAGCGCATGGGGCATCTGTATGGACTAGATGTTGCAGCATATCGCGAGGGAACTATATGGAAACGTGGGCAGGGTTTTTCCGATGTGAAAATAGTTGTGTTTTCGTAATGGTATAGTCGGGGACTCGGCGCTTTGCGCCGCCAACGAAATTTCTGATGCTCGCTGGAAGATGAGTGCAAAAACGAGCTTTTATAAATAAGAGACTCGTAAATTGGTGAACCTGACTCGAACGGTGGTTGGAAGATGGGCTCTGAAGTTAAAGGGAAAAAGGTGCTTAAAACGAAAAGCCCTTAACCATATGCATGGGTTCTTGGAATGCTGCCACTAGTGAAAAATTCTTGCTTGCAATTCCCGACAGATCACAACGGTGGCAAAGCAGATTCTGAGTGAGAATTTAGCAGTACTATAGTCCCTCGGATTCCAGATTCTGGTCAGTAAACTAGACCTTTTGGACGTTGCAGGTGATGGAAGCTTTGAAACATACAGGTTTCCCAGATCTAGATTAATTCCGGTCATAAAGCCGAAAGATTTGCCGCAATTCCTCACGATTTCGGTCACAAACCGCATTTTTATGCTCCCTCAAATCTGGCTAGTACATAAACGAATTCAATTTATCCCCCCCTGTTCTAGGTTGCAGATTGTGGAAAAGCCACCAAATTTCCCGCAATACCATTCCAGTCACAAATCGCGGATTGGCGGGAATGCGTTAGGGATTTGTGACCCGTCGGGAATTTGTGGCAATTGATTTGCCGACGCCAACGAGCGAGATCACTGGACATTTGGTGCTGGGTGAGCTCAATGCGGATTCCTATATATTCTCGTTATAATGGTTATTTACTACCTTCATGATTCATGATACATTCCTACAGTGACGAACAAAATTGGAAAAAAACCAGGAAGTAAAGCCAGGCTAAGACGTAATCATAGGAGGAATGGGAGGGATGGGGAGCGCCCTTTGCAGCGGCAAAGTGGCCAGGCATTAGGGTGGGGCAGGGGGTGACGGGATATTCAAGGGAGAGTCTACGGTAATCACTTTCAGCCTGTCCTTTTGAGTAATGCTCGGTTGAGAGAGACAGGCGCTGGGGACTCGCGTAGAAAAGGAACGCCCAAAACGTGGCGTCATCCAGAAACTGAAGCTTGAGCTGAATTCCGTTGAAATGGAGAGGTGTCAAATCAAACGACGAGAAGTCGGCACATTCAAACTCTATGGTGCGGCTTTCCTTAGAGATGACAGTCCAATCAGGTAGACCTTGGGAGGTGCAACGGAAACTCTTACGGGGCTGATCTTCGAAAACCTGAGGCCTTTGCCTATCTTTGTGTGGAGAATAGGATTATCATCTTCAGGGCATCCGATAAACAGCCCAACTAGATAGACGACCGCTGTTAGCTCCACTGTGTATATGGATCATAGATAAAGATTTTACCTGATGTTGCCTCGGATGCATATATCAGAATTCTCGCAGGTGAAGGATGAGAAGAAGATGAAGAAGTTTTTGCACTCGTCATCTCCAACGAAAATATAGCTCGTTCGGACAAGAAAGCAATGGGTGAGCTGTTCAGAGTAGGCAGGGCACTATTTTATGACATGAGGACCCTGGTTCCGGAATACTGATGAGGACTCATTTACATACCAGGCTAACTTGAGTGGGACAAAAAAAGGGATGGGGTCAATGAGGAGAGTTGGTCTACATGTTGCAATGCACAGGTTCATCAACGTTATACCGTCAGCAGTATTGCAGCACTTACGAGTTGGAAGGGAGTTCCATGTTGTGATTGCCTTAATACTATTGCCCAAGCAATTGGGATTAAATATGTTTGGGAACCAACAAAGGGCTGGTCTGCGCAAAGGGCTTGGGACTTACGCCTAAATTAGCGTTGTTCGCGGAACAGAGCAGGTACACTATTGCCTTAAGACAATCAATCCGAGGATTCACAAAGCTTAAGCGAGGCCCTCAACAAAGTCAATGGCTGGGTCGGTCTTTTGTAAATCCACCACATTCCAACTTCTTTGTGAAGTTGAATTCAATGACAAAGGGCTTTCCATGTCCTTCGTGGGGAACTGGTACTAATGACTTTCCTTGCACTTATATACAACGAGCGGCGCTGGTGAGGTCGCTCATGACTTCAAATTACGCTGATATTACGGACTTGGGAGATCTATCAGCACCGGGATTGAACAAATCTAGAGCAAATCATTAAACTAAGCCCTCATCTCATGATCAATCTGTTGGAATTATGGTGGCAGTACTAGTGTCGACCACAACCGCAAATGGTTATCACTGGGCAGCCACTGTTGCGCGGCGCCTTTTTTTATTAAGTATTGTTCTTTCTTGATTTCTCGCACCATATTTAGTATCCCGTAGGTACGGATCTATGTATTTAAGTAATCTACTAATGGACCGAAGCCCTCGCGCGTTTGCGAGGGTCCCTGTTCTCACCCGAGTGAACGATAGCGACACGTTCAACGTTCATTTCAACACAACTCCCTTCCCTGAATAGCTAGCGAGGTCGCTTAGGTTACCTATGTAACTAGAGTAACCGCCGCCGCACTACCACATTACAATTGTTGAACATTAACATTAACATCCATAACAATTAGATCATGCCGACGTGAGTAAACAGGTGGAGTACCCCCAACAAAGCAGATAGCTGTTGTGGCATCTCCCCCCCTCTCACGATAGCGAAAAGAAGAGCCATGAAGAAAATGACCCACCTTAGCAGAGCCCGTCAGCGTTCAAAACGCGAACCGGCGGCGCCATCGCGGCCGAATTTCGCTCCGCACGGCCTGGGAATTTTGGCGGCATCGCGTCTCTTTAGTAGGTAGGATATATTTTCACATTTCACAACCATTTCTCAACCGATCTCCTTCAGGTTTTTTTCATCCTGTAAGTATTTATTAGGGATACATGAATTTGCTTTTATAAGTTTGAATTATTTTTTTTTGCGGACGTGATCTTCGAAATACAGAATTTTCGGCGTTTTCACGTAGATACTACCCGGGTACTTGCTTCAATGGTTGTAATGCCATTATAACTGTGTATTATTGTTACTATAAGGTATTGGAGTGTATTTGACTAATTTATGGGTGAATAGAACGTCGACAGTTGACCGATACAAGGTCAATAGGGTCGCATATGGCATGCATCAACACACCTACTTTCCAACGGTCCTCGGATAGTTCAAAGTAACACCATATAAAAATGGTGGAGATTGTGCTCAGGAAGTTTTAAACCTTCGGAATAACCCGATCTCCTTCTATATCCTTATCTATTCCAGCTGTAGCGGTGTATACTACCAAGATCAAATCACCACTAGCGCTTCCAAAGCAAGAAATATCTTTTGGGAGCATCAGAAGGACCTACATGTGTATTTTTAGCCCAATATATTAAGGATAACTCATAGATTTTGGGACCTAGACCCCTATTCGCATGTTGTGTCCCCCCTCAGTTTCTAGAGCGACTGTACTAGTAAAAACTGCTTCCCCACGTTCTATCTACTTATTAAATTTATTTAGAACACTTTACAAAGGTTATAGTATTGGATTTGCGAAGAAATCCAGCCTTTCCTCGTCTCCCAAAAGCAAATAACCTCATTCTGATGCCCATCTTCCATTGGGGGGGAGGGAAAGCCTGCACCATTCATTATCGGCTGTTCTTGGGCTCACACAATAGAATCAATGCATATACCGTTATAATACCCACAATACTGGCCTAAATAACTATGTTAACATACTAGTACTAAAAATCTGCAAGGAGAACGAAGGGAGTGGGGATATATACGTGCTCACTGTGGGCAACAGCGAGCACGAAGGGCACCAACAGCGTTGGGGACCGCCATCAGTAGCTGTCGTAATTTTGATGGGGCGCATTAGCCTGAGCGACATTTTTTTAATGTCCCAAGGGCCCGCTCCCAACATTCCTGTCAGAAATAATAAGTTCTCAGTTCTCAACTACTGCGTGACATGTTCCGTTTTTACTCTGTCTGTGCCGACCCCGAATTCTGGGTAGCTCCCGCCGTCTGAAAAGGAAACGACAGCATGAATCACCGGCACATGTCAATGATCCTCGGTCCAGCAATATCAAGATGTAAATTGTTTTAAATGGTAAATACTCTTATTTCAGCGTCCCAGCATGCAACGATGTATTTTTATAGGTGTATGTACCCCGGTATACTCAACGAAACTTATGGAAAATCACCCAGGGGCTGTCGTATTTTGGTTCTACAGGCATACGGTACAAGGGGTCCCGATTCCCGAAGCTGTCAAATGCGCTGAGCCTGCGCCATGCGCTCGTCCCACAAAGGAATCCCCTTTTGTGACACAGATCGATTGTCGGTGTTGAAAGGACCACAACGCCTTGGCCATTTTGGTGAAATATATAATCCTGCCACAGGCCTCGGGCGTCCTTTGAAATTCGATGTCCCGTTCCAACTCCCCCGTTGCGGAAGAAATTCTCAAGGGCCATGTTGGCACCGTTCCAAAAAACACCACCTTACAAATTGCACAATCGCCCAGAAGGCTTTCGCAGAGAAGAGGCTCACCACGTAAACAACGAAAACTCATCATACAATTTCGTGACACCAAGGTTGTCCTGCCCCAAAATGAGGGGTTTGGCGTTCATCCACCAACACCCTGTCGTCCGCACTCACACGATGATGCGCGCCAAGATTGCAACCGCAATTTCATAACTAGGGCGTGCGTTTTAGTCAACTGTCCTGGAAAACGAATTCAACTGAATGTTTTGTCAGGTGCATATACCTTCCTTGGGTGGCAGCAATATACTTTGGGCTCTATATACTATCCATCATTCTTCAAGATGTCAGACGGAGAATCGAAACACAATCATCTGGTAATGTTAGTCTTGGATTTATAAGCACTATTTTTTTTACTCGATTCCTCGTAGAAATCGCCGTTGAATCCATGTTGTGTAGGAATCACTATGAATTAAACATGTGCGGGACTGAGAAGGGGGTTCCAATGCTTTTCGAACAATGTCAAAACTGGGGATTATGCATGAACTTCGATCCAACCTTCATTGACCGTTCCAAAATCTTTGTGGTGTATATTTCGGAATTACTTGGAGATTTTTTTGAAGGGCTTTTTGGTCGACTGAGCACAAAAGCATTTGTAGGTCGTCGATCTTCAATTTATTCGCCAGTCTGACTCGTTGCTAGATTTCCCTTTGTGCCATCATCATCATCTTCAGTAACGTGCGACGGTAGACCTCGGATTTTTTGCGTTTATTAAACTAGCAATTCAAACACGAATACACATGTACCAGTCGCCCTTGGATTCCTTAAATATTCATTTTATGACCCTTCAAATATGGATTCGTTTATGGCTCCAGAAAGTATTAGGAAGATCCCTTTTTTGATATCGCATCAAACGAGGAGATGGAAGATTTCTGCGATATATGCATACCGATCGCTTGCATCGTACTCCCAATCATAACGGCGTCGGACATCACAGCTGCTTAAAGTCTTTATGTACATAAAATACTGAAATAATATCGTAGCATGGGGGATCTTTTAATGTACACGCTGAATGCTCCGAATGCCAACTGGTACTAATACTTATACTATATATTGCATGGAATTTACGTTCCCGTTGTCTCGATTCTCGAAATTTACCAAGAAATAGTAAATCTCGGCCAGCTATTAACTCTATAAAATTTACACACAACGAGAACATCTATAGACAAAATGTACAAGCGCTGAGCGCTGGGGAGGAAAGGCGGGTGGCTGACGAAACCAGTCAGCGACAAATTGGTTGACCTGCCGAATGGTCCATTTGCCAAGATCGTTTTTAGCGGTGATTAGGTCTTCTTCGGGCTTCTTCGGGTGCATCAGACATCTGGGACCTGGAAATTTCGGCGGCTCGTCGCCCCCACCACCTTTTCCCTCTGTTTTTTTTTTAACTGTAGCTTTATGTAAGATGTAAATTGAGTTACACTAGACTATTTTGAAGAATCGTTGTGTGCACCATAAAAGCTACAATACTGACGTCCTCATCGCACGGCAACGCAAAACTCTCACAGGATAAAATTATTAGTTTTTCGATGCAGAGCCAGTTATTCATTTTTCTCCCGCGGTCTCCCGAGCATCCTAGCCCTTTCATTGTGATGCTATGCCTCGGTGGCTGGCGGGAACGTCATGAACCGCCGGATGTCCGAGTGTGGGCTGGGCGCGGTAACGCGTCACGGGCCCTGCCGAATTGAATGAAATACTACAGTACTTTTCTTTTTTCTTAGGGCGTCTGCCTGAATTTATCACACGATGCATTTAAAATGTGAATGTTTGTACTTGCCTAGCCAACGGAATCCCAAGCATTTGAAACTAACTATTTTGGTAGAATTGGGGCTGGAACATTTCGGCGGATTGATTATAAGTTGAGAAGCGAGTTTGGTGGATCATGTCAAGATTTGAACTGCTAGCTTCTGTGCTTGGAGTAGGCATCTACTTAACGTCGGATGGCAGTGATTAGAGTACCCCGCGCAGAAATCGCGTGTCATTTTATGTTAGTAGTGAGCACTAAGTAAATGCATCTCGTTCGCGGCGAGTGATAACTTGAATCGGGTCTAGCGAGATTACTTGGCCTGGCTTTATCCAATTGTATCCGACACATGTACAGGCCATCGTACTATGCGAAGGAGCGTAAAGCAAACCACGTGCACTCCGAATCGCTGCTCGGCGCTCGGCGCTCGCAGATCGTTCCGAAATGAGTCGTTTGCAGAATGACTCATCTGAGGATACGTCAGATGACGTGGCAGACAGCGAGGCCTACTCTGTCTCACACAGAGTCGTCTTTTCCACCTTTTGGCTCCTCGCGTCGGCCACGTCTATCAGATATTTTGCTTGCCCACCCTTCCCTCCCTATTCAGTGTAGCAGTGCTGCGGTTTTGCTCTTCGGACCGAGCTTTATGCCACATTCAAAGCCCATTTATTTTGGGCTTTTCCCACAACTCAAGAAACAGAGTTTCTTGATCTTTATTTCTTCCATTAGCGCTGGGCATAGCCACGCCAGCAGACTTATTCCGAAATGAGTCGTTTGCAGAATGACTCATCTGAGGATACGTCAGATGACGTGGCAGACAGCGAGGCCTACTCTGTCTCACACAGAGTCGTCTTTTCCACCTTTTGGCTCCTCGCGTCGGCCACG
>Ga0307517_10013850_pt1 | contig 10906 bp, 7 predicted proteins | sample 23_EM_MG_FD_194515 | JGI IMG/M metagenome (GOLD analysis project Ga0307517, IMG submission 194515) | Populus trichocarpa ectomycorrhiza microbial communities from riparian zone in the Pacific Northwest, United States - 23_EM | ecosystem: Host-associated > Plants > Roots > Unclassified | place...
AGTGAAATCACTTAACTGCACTGTTTTTTTAGGGAAAAAAAAACACTAAACTTTTTATGTGAACAGTGCGAGTGAATTAATTCACTCGCACTGGTTTTTCAAAAAAAAAAAAATTGTTCACGGAACCGTGCGAGTGAATTACAATTCACTCGCACTGTTCACTTTAGTGAACAGTGCTACAGTGGAGCCATGCTCCACTGTTGAGGTTTCTCCTAGACGAGAAGCAACAAAATGCTGCTTCTCCGAAACTTGCGGTGCCATGTGGGTCCTACGTGGTGAAAACACTTTTATTTTCTTAACCAAACGTTTATAAGCGTGGCTGCGAGTGAACCTTACCCGCAGCCACGTTACCAAACGAGCACTAACTCATTAAATGTCTCTTTGATCTTCTTGGTTTACCTTTATAATTGGTCAATTTGGCACATCCAATAGATGTTGTGGTGGTGTTTGTTGATTCTATCAAATTGAATATTATTTGGATTTTAACTAGGTAAATTAAATTATAGGTTAACCTGTATAGTTGACTTGGTCAACATGAAACATGGCTTTACCAGTTTCAAATCAACGGGTTATTTAATAACACTGGGAAGAAGAAGTAGAGTGGGGTCCTGAAGTAAGGAAATTCAGAGTTGGAAACATGGTCGGAGTTGAGACATAGTTTGGTATAGTGGGGAATGTTTGTTTTGCAACCCCAACGTGGAACAATATTGCGAGAAAAGGATCCTCACTTGCAATGCCACTGACAGAGATGGAAGAACCACTCAAGGAGTCTACTCTTCGGCTATGGTTGTTCATCAAAAGTAAGCTAAATCAGGCAAACAACTTCATTTCCAATCTCGGGTTTGTATAGCCATTTAAGATTTATGATGAATACAGGTTTGTGGTTAGGATACCAGACAAGCTTTATCCACAGCAGGCAGCACCCCTATTGTGTGCTGGGGTGACGACTTATAGCCCTTCGAAACAATTCTGTAGCTATAGTAAGGTTATCAAAGCAGGAATTTTGGGCTTAGGTGGAGTTGGCCATGTAGGTGTGCTAATTGCAAAGGCAATGGGGCATCATGTTATTTTCTTAAGCCCTTCTTATAAGAAGATGGAGGAAGCTTTGGAGCATTTAGGTGCGGATGTTTTTCTGGCGAGCTCCAATGCAACAGAGATGGAGAAGGCTGCTAACACCCTTGACTACATTCTTGACGCCGTACCAGTGGTGCACACCCTCTGGAATCCTACCTTTCACTGCTCAAGTTTGAAGGGAAGCTCATCGTAGTTGGAGCTGTTCCTAAACCATTGCAGTTTATTGCAAGTGATTTGATTACAGTTATGCCCCAGCTCTTTGTATCTATTTGAACTAGTCTTCTGTCTGTTCTTCCTGCATTTGATTTTAAACCCAAAAAGTCAAAGTGCAAGAACCAGAGCAGAATTTAAATGTACTTTGATGGTTAAGCCTTTAATTTATGGTGGCATCCTGGGAAGAAATCAATAAGCGGGAGCCTCGTTGGGATCGTAAAGAGACCCAGGAGTTACTGGATTTTTGGGCCTAGAAGGGCTTTTCATAGATTATAGAGAGAGTGGAGATGGATAGTGTGAACAAGGCATTTGAGAGAATGGAAAGGAATGGAGCGAGACATAGGTTTGTGCTGGATGTGGCCGGCAGCAACCTTCGAATGATTCAGCCCCTCTTTTCCTCATCAAATTATTTCTTGGTCATTCCATGCGATGACTGTTGATTGGTAGATCATTCGTATCTTCAGCTTCAAAGTTCAAATAAAGGATTCTTTTAGCTTGCGGATTCTGATACTTTGGAATCACATTTCCACTCTTAATTTCTAGTGATGGACTCTACTTTTCCATTCATTTCCCGTCTGGACAGCGAGAATAACATCTCCGAGTGAAAATACATTTGGTTAAATGAAACCATTAATTGATTTTGCACAATCACTACTTGTCCTGGAAAAGATAGAGCATGGCCACGAGCATCCCGCCCCATTTATCACCCAATCTTATAGCAGAAAGTCTCAAAGTGCGGCGTTTCGATGGACCTACCTAGGCACAGAAATGATTTCATGAATAACCAAATCCGTGAAGCAAGTCAATCTGGGATGCCATGCAAAGCTGAAATGCAAGCTTGAGAAAGTTCAAGTTGTGATTTGCAAACGAAGTTTAATAGCAGTTGTTACGTCTCAATTACAACCGCACATTGTTGCAACTCTGACTAATGCACCGCCAAATCATTTAAAAATGTAATAGCCTGCGACGAGCCATTGTACAGAGTTAGCTACCAAATGTTTTATACTAAACATCCTTCCCCCTGGGGGGATAAAGAATTAACAAATACTACTGTTACAACAACAAATGGATGCCCATTCCGCGTCTTGTTAAAGCAGATAATGGCATACCAATTTGGTCATGTCAGTCCGCCACCAAATTGATGACGGCAACAATAACAGGCATGGAGAGGGCACATATAACAGCAGCTCACTAATCTTTCCCTTTGACTTTGCCTTCAGAAACTTTAGATCCATCATAAGCTGAAAGAAAGAAAGTACTTTGGTTCTTGTGTAGAAATCTGCAAGACAAGAATATATTTTTTTACGGGTCAAGGCAAGACAATTAAGAGATTATGAGAGGGCAGGAAAGGAATAAACAATGCTTGACCAGATCAATGTAGAAGTAGACTCCTTTATGTTCCATAATCTTTAAAGGCAGCCTTTGATATTTACCAACTTGTAGTGCATTACTGATGAGAAGGTAGATTATGGATCATTATCAATGTGTAGCAGAGACATTAGAAGTGCCTCTTGACGAGCCTAGAAATTTGTTGATGCATGCATGAATTAACTACTCTCCTTAGTCAAACGCAACAATGATGATAGAAAAGATTTTGCTTTCTGATAATTGCTTGAATGTGAAGAATATCTTTTATTAATTAATTTGATCCATTGATAAAAGATATTCCTAATGAAGTATATGTCTGATATGAAGCCAATCACAATGAAGATGAGGCCAGTGGTGGGAACCAAACTTTTTCTCTTTCATTTTAATTTCAATTGAATTTCAGTGTTTATTTTTTCTAAAGAACAGGAAAATACAGTTAATGTGCAGGATGGAGTTAGTACTTGAGAAAGTCGAGTAATTTCTGTTGCAAGCGGGTTGATGTATCCTCTTCAATGTTCACATAGGCCAAGAGCTCTGGTAATTTAACTGCAATGAGGAAAAAGTAAAGATGTACTTGTAGTAAAATTTACATCAACAGGTGAACAGAATAAGTCTGAACAAATTAACATTATGCTAAATTCCTAAAATACGGAATAAAGTCACTTGCACAAGTGCACACCATGTACAAAAAAGTAGTTCCACATTGAACTATATCATTTCAAATTCTTGACAGTGTTCTTTGCTGTGAGATGTTCAAAGGAATGCAGGTGATTTCAAAACCAACTACATCTGTGGCTTCTATCAAGGTGTCAATCACCAGCACAAGCACACATGACTTGGTTAAAATGTGAAAATAACATTGGAAAGGCTCGGCCTTTGAAAAACCATCTAACAAATGCTCAGAATGTGAAAAACTGTAACCTAACCATAAGGGTGTCTTTAAACATTTAAGGAAAACCCCATCTGTCAAGGTAATTCGCTTCAGAGGAAAGGTTGTAGAAAATTGGACTTGCAACTGTTACAATGATTAAGAAGGCTATATAAAATTCTCAAGGAAAAAAGAAAAGAAAAGGGAAGGCTATATAAAAGATACTAATGTTTGCCTCCAGAAAACAATGATTGAATTTAATTTCAGACAGAACAAAATAAAACACATTTTCATTAAGACAACACAACTGGTGACCATATCAGCTTTCATTAAAGATTTTACTGATCAAAAGCAATATTTTCAACACTTTATCAAACAAAAATATGATGGTCAAACAACTAAAGAATGCAATAATTATAAGTGGCTAAAAAGCACAAGTGCTTATGATAAGCATACCAAAGAGCCTCAGCAAATGTTCAGCACCATATATAGTCGATGGAGATACATCAATTTTGACAGTATCATGATATTGTTGACGCTCTTTTTTGTATAGTAGCATCACAGGCAATGCTTTGTCAAAATAACACCGTATGCCTTTCAAAATTTCTCCAATGGAATCAGTTATCCTGTATCCAAGAAAACATGATCCATGCAACTATTATTGATGCAGCCAATGCATGAACCTGGATATTAAGTAACATCAGAAAACGTGAAATAAATGCAGAATCAGCAAAATAATTGATTGATGTCCACTTTGACATCAATGCCCTTTACGGAGGCCCATATGAGAGCACAGTTGTGACTTGTGGCATACATAATCCATGTTGCATTAGCAAAAATCAACTCTGAAGCTTGAGCATATATCAGCGTTAATTGGTCTCATATATGCTCATCTCAATCTGAATCCCAAGCAATTCAGGCCTTTTGAAATGTTTCATGTCTTGACCATTTATTGCAACTCTAAATCAATTTTTCCCTCCTAGTGCTCTGGCTTCACCTTTTACTTTTAACATTCTGCTTCAAATTAAAACATTCTACATCCTTCCATTCAGGTAAGTTATTAACATCTTCACCAGTGATATTCCCCAATATCGATGGATGGAAGGTATTATTCATGGATCATACACTTAGACATGTTCATTTAATTTTTTTGCTTTCCTTTATGCTTGTTTGGTATTGTGGTGCATGGTGCTTTTCAAAAGTGTTTTTGTACTTGTAAATGCATCAAAACAATTTTTTTTCAGATTTGTTTTTTCATTTTTGACAACAGCACATCAAAATCATCAGAAAACACTTAAAAAGGTATCGATTTGATGTTTTTTCATGGCAAATGCACTTTTGAAACACATCCAAACGCAATACCAAACAGGCACAAGAGAATCAATGTAATTTCTGTTGAAGATACACTGTAAATTATCTTTCAAAACATCTGAAAATTGATCTAATCAATCATTGGAACAGAGAATAAGATCACTGTTATGGTGGTCTATGCAATCAGATCACTGTTATGGTGGTCTATGCAATCGAGAATATATACTAAAATAGCTGATAGGAAAGAAAAAAATTCCTAGCACATGCAAATTATAATTGATACATGTAATTTCAGCAGAAGCTAGAACAAAACTTACATGCCATCCTTCTTCGACATATATTCTAGGTACTTTGTCAAAATATCATCCACATTTGGTGACCGGGGAAGTTTAACAAACTGCATTTAAAAAGAGAGGTTCTTAACAAATCAGAGCACTATATCATTAAAAAGAAGATTGAACTTAAACTCCAATGATGGATAAGCAGAAACGTTTTCTTTTCCTAGTGGGTTTAGATTTTCTATTTTGTACGGACTTTGGTGCCTCTATAAAGCATAGCTAGACATTAGAAAGGAGGCTACAGATTTTGATTGATCAATAAATTGACTTTTTGAATAATAGGTTCTCTTGGTTATTTTGAGTGTTTTCATTTGACATCTGCATATGGAAAATTTCACATTCTAGAAAGACATTCAACCAATCAAAAAATACTGTGGCAGAGTGTTGAACTATCTTCTATCCTGAAATGGGGAAACTATATTATTTTCAATTTGTAAATAGAAAAAATACTTTTGTCACAAATCCCATTACATGTAGCAATTTGTGAGTACCACGAGTACATCAAGGTTAACAAATGGCAATAAGACAGAACAAAGTCATACCACAATACTGAAGAAAGCAAAACAAGAAATAGTGTTCAGAAAAATATCTAGAACATCTAGAGTGAATGGAATCACTACAGGGGTGTAGGTCTCACAGTTTCCTCTTTTACTTGCAGAATTTCACTAGAATCTGATCCTTATACCAAAAATCCAAAATCTTTTGCTAAAAAATATAAAACCTTTTAAGTGTAAAAGGCCAACTATTTTGTGGGAAAATTCCAAGCTCTTAGGATGGGACGATGGTCTTGTGTTGGATGGGTTGGCATTGGCTGTTTTAAGACGTATGGCATTCAGAATCAACAAAGGTGTCAAAGGACAAAAAAGTTGATATTAGGATTTTCAACAAAGAACAATCTTACAATTGATTGATATTTGTATAAACCCTGAATCTTTTTTCTGTAAGATCCAATAACTAAGAAAATCACCAAATCTTTTTTTCCTGATTGATATTTGTAAAAAGCCAATCCTTTTATCACAAAAAAGTACAACCAGAAAACTGAAGTTGGATAACAGAAAAGTAGCTGCATTGCTGGTTCAGCATTATAGAAGCTGTTTTGATTGTAAACTAGAAAAAAATAGGAATTATAATCATCAAGATATAGAATTTCAGAGCTAATTCTTTAACAAGTATAATGTATGCACTGTAGTGTTGATAGCCTAATAATTAGGACAGCAAGAGAGGTGATTTAAATTGAATGTAATTCAAGAGTAACAGGATTGCCAGAAAGAATAGGGTCAAGGTAAAAAAGGTGTTCTGTCAAAGGCTTGTTCACAAGATTGTATGTAAAAATTGCCAAAGAAAAGATTATGGGAACACATCTGAAATGGCTGGATAGACTTAAATGTATGCAGGGTTATATTCAATGAAGCAAAAACCATTAAGCTATTTGGTAATAATTGAACTTTATGGCTTCTACACTAACTCAAATAAAATCAATTCGCATAATGAATACAATATAATAGCAATAGGAGAAAATATGTGAATACCTTATCCTGCTGGGTGACAAATTCCCAATCATCAACAAGTTGCTTCTTTAGTGTTGATGGAATTTGGATCTTGACAAGCTTTTCTACAGGCAAATTATCCTTCTAACAATTTGAAACCACAATATTAAGAGGAATCTCAATAAGAATCTAAGAAGAGCAATGAAGTTTCTGAAATAGAGAATCTGATTGTGAGGGTATGCATGTTTTCAGCTTGGTCTTCAATGAATGAAAAATTATTTACAAAAGCAGTACGGGGGCAAAAAAGATGAGATCAGAGCAACAACAAGATGTAGCAGGCCAAAACTGTTGTCCAACAAATACTTCAGAAATTAAAAGGTATGCCAAGGCACCATATGAAATAATATGAAACAAACCTCCATTCCTGAATCACTTTTACGCTTCTTCCCTTTTGCCACTGCAAGAAGCAGTGACAATTCATAAGAACAAATTTCTTTGTCTTCACGAGCATATATCATTTAAGAGGCAAATTGAAGATAAACCACTGGTAAAGGGAAAAAAAAAGCACTAAATATAAATGCAACTTATTTGAATATGTCAAGATGGCAAGATTGCAATAGAATAAAAGCTGAGCAAATATGCCCCATAACTTTGGCAATCAGGAAATTAAGACCCAGTTTTTACTAGCAAAATGTTTATAATGGTGTACTACCTAATGCAAGTCAATATGGCACAAAGATGAAACAAAATGATGCTGAGGAAAAAAAATAAAAAACCTAAGACCAACAGATAGCAATGCCAATGTCAAGCTCCATACAAAGTCCTATGGCACCACAACTTTCTTTGGGCGAAAATAATTAAACTACAAAATTCTTTTCATCCTCTTTTGGAGAACATCTGCCCAATTCGCAGGTACAAGCCTGATAGGACGGCCTCTATATAAAGAAAATAAACAGCAAAAACAAATCTAGGACTAGCAATGTATAGCAGAAAAATCATACCAACTTGTGGTAGGACTTCTACTGGAGAATAATGACAACCAATAGTCACTTACTAAAACAATGAAAACTGTGCTTATGAAGAGGGAAAGAAAAGGAAGGTAAGGGAACAAACCATTGCTTTTAGGATCTTCCTTGTCCATCTTTGAATCTACAAAACAAAAACTAATTTTTACAAAATTGAAATAGTTATGAGCTTAACTATCACTTAGCAGTTTCATAGTCATGACTATAAAAACCTGAACAAACATTCAAGGTACTCATATATTAGCACAAAATGAAAGTTAAGTCCCCAAGTTATATGTCTTGTATAAATAACAGTAAGAGTTATTGAAAAGGGAGAGCACATCAATTGAGTTTTTCCTTTGACCTAAGAACCCATAAGCTGATTCTCTCAGGCAAGAAGAGAAAAAAAAAAGTTCTAGATAGCCAACAGTTGCTTTGAGACTTTCACGCACCACAAGCTAAATGAACAGAACTTGTTGAAAATCTCCATTTGGACATTAACACATACAAGATAAATTTGAAAAAATATATGTTAAATAAAACCGAAGCTTACCAGTAGAGTTTTTTGGCTTCGTCTGAGAAGAACGTCCAGGCTTCAAACTCTTGTCTACACCTTGTTTTTTCTCTAGGGCCTGCTGCTTCAAGACATTATCCGGAGTGTGTTTCATTAGTCGGTCCATGCCTACCCATTCGTCCCAACTGTTGGCAATATGTCCAACCCACAGTAATGATTTCTGTGTCCCTTTTTGAAACAGGGTATATTTATTAACGAAATAAAACTCTTAGGACAAAAAAAATTCCGAGAAACCTTTCAGTGATAACATAAACCAATTCACAAAAGAGGCTAAGTAGTAAAAAAAATGACAATACAACCAAATGTTAAGATGAAAAAGATGCAACAAGAGGGCTCACCAGCTGAGAAATAGAAGAAACATCAAAGACAAGATTTTGTTTTTATAAGTTGTAGCTTCTCTTTTACCTGTCCAATTGATAATTTTTTATATTATTATTCTAAACTAAAAATATCCTTTGTTTTCGATTCATTCAAGTTATATCTGCTATGTTGATCTAAAAAGATAATTTCCAAATTAAATTAAAAGACAGCAAAACCAGCAAAGATCCTCAAGAATCTGTGTTTCCAACACCTGCTTAGCATGCCTATAGTTACTGGCAAACCATAACTATTCTATAGCTAGCTAAACTTTATAATAGGACAACAGTTTCCTACTTCCCTAATGTGACATTGATTTAAATGTTTCTTTTTAATGTATCTCATACACAATCGATCATTGTCTTTCAAATGGTAACAACTGCCCCACCCCCCTTTTCTCTCCAACCCTTTCCTGTCATGATAAACCTTGTCAATGTAATAAATTACAATAATAAACTAGTAAAAGGAAAAGATAAAACAGTATTTGATAAAAAATTATAGAAAGTAATTAAAAACACATAGCGGAAGGAAAATGTCAGACTAGGTACTCTAAAAAAAGTTTATAGTTGTATAGAATTAAGATCATAAAACTCCTAAAAAACTAGCATCAATGAAAGAAAAACATAAAAAACAGAGAAGAAAGAGGCCTTCACTTATGAAATTTTATTGAAAAAACCTAGACTTTTAATCTTAGAAAATTATTGTCATGTGATGAGTGCAACGGACATTAAATGTAACAATAATGAAAAGAGTAAAATAGATATCTAGTTATTTACTTTGCTATTGTCAGTTTTGCAATGCGCCATAGTTGTTGCTTCATTTCTTGAAACGTCTTAATATTATCCTAACTTTTAAAGGGAAAAGCAGGGGGGGAATCACATCATGAATAAATAAAAGCATCCAAGAACTTGAACTTATACTTGATTAGATTTAAGAAAAAAAAGAGGTAGAGAAAATGACCTCACAATGTTGCAGTCTGACCTATTCAGTTCCAAAATCTCAGCCAAAATATATAGCAACGGGAAATGAACAAAATGCATACTCACTTTTTATTCCAACCCTGTAAAACAGCAAAAGGCACATCACTTAACATCATAACAAGGTAATACTGTACCAGTCAACTACTCAGTGGTTCAGTCATTCAAAATTGTATAACCAGAACAAGTCATTCAGAAAGGAATAGCTAGGAGAAGCTTACAAGGTAGTGGACGAAGTATCTCCATTCCTTCTTACGAAGCTCAGCTTTTTGAACCTAAGATTTAAAAGAACATTAAAAAAAAGTTAAAATGCTAGAAATGAAAAACATATAACATGTTGTAAAAAGAAATTAGATAACACAAACATTGCTTCCAAGGAAAAACAAATCTCATCTTCAGCAAAAAATCCAAAATCAAGACAAAATTTTAAAATCCCTTGATTCTTGTGTGTGGTTCCCTGGCAACTCAAAAATACTTGGCATCTTAATTTCATTAAAAAAAATGAAAAAATAACACTTTGGAACTGAAAGGTCACATCCATAGAAAACAACACTACTCTCCACCGCACTAAAATGCTCCTTATTACAGAAAAATGGAGACTGCAGCAACTATAAATCACAGTGAAATTTACTTAGTTCAGTTGAAATCCCTGAAACCAGTAATTGTTAGTATTCTGCAATAACAAGACAAATTAAACTTGTTACGCTAAAAAAAATCAAAATTCCAGCTTCTATAAACCCTAATTTCAACATTAAGCCGTTAAAAAAACCTTAAATTTCCTCAACTATCACTTTCACCTCCATTCTTTACCACAGATTTCCATTCAAACAAACAAAATCACAATTAAACACTAAAACCACCAAAAACAAAACCTAAAATTAACAAAAAGTCGATTTAAAAAAAAATGAAAATAAACATCAGTTACAAAATCATAGGGCACAAATAAAAAAAATAGAAAAGGAAAGATCTTATAGAGAGAGATGCCTTGGCCTCGTAGATGCGGGGTCCGTGGTAGGCGAGGACGCGCTCGCCTTCGGAGAAGAGACTGGAATTAGAAGGTGTTTTGTCGCCGCTTGAAGCCTCGGCGTCGCTGCCGGAATCGTCCTTCGATGAGCTCCCCATTTCTCGCTTTCACTGAAGTCGATAGAGAGAGCGGGGGGGGCTTAATCTTACTCACTGCTTCTCTGTCTGGTGAGAGTGTTAGACACGACTGGTCCCGGGAGTGTCGCTTTTTTTTTTTCCAGTTTGAAAATAAGGGGGAGCGTGTTTTTCACCCATTTCAGTTTTTTTAAGCTTCTCAGTATTTTTTTTTTTTTTTTTTTTGTTGTTTGGGTT
>Ga0307517_10013852_pt1 | contig 10904 bp, 16 predicted proteins | sample 23_EM_MG_FD_194515 | JGI IMG/M metagenome (GOLD analysis project Ga0307517, IMG submission 194515) | Populus trichocarpa ectomycorrhiza microbial communities from riparian zone in the Pacific Northwest, United States - 23_EM | ecosystem: Host-associated > Plants > Roots > Unclassified | place...
CTCCTTCTCAAAGACCTCGAGACGGCCATCAGGTCCGCCTTCCCGATAATCGACCTGGAAATAGAGGACACGTCCTCGGGGTGTGGGGAAAGTTACTCCGTGTTCATCGTCAGCCCCGTCAGTCCCCAAAAATCCCCGTGACTCAGCAACAGGAACGCGTTCAGCTAAAGTGTTTCACGGGTTTTCAGGCGTTCGAAGGGAAGACGACCCTGGCGCGACATAGGCTCGGTAATAGCGCTCCGGGTTGGCGTTGGGGGTTCACGCTCGGTGCTGACCGTCTCATTCTCTGGTTTTCAGTCAACGAGGTGCTTAAGAAAGAAATTGCGATGATGCATGCGTTTTCTCAGGTTTGCTTTTGCTTTTTCTCTTCGCCAAGGGTCGGAGGGGCTAACTGAGCTGGCAGCGGACCCTCACACCCGCTCAGTACGAGGCTCAGAAGACCAACGAACAGTGAAACTGCGCAACCATTCCCGCAAGTCGGGTGCAGCTTCCTGGAGGGCACCGCTCAGATTTTCCAGTAGCATTCTCCTTTGTCACGTCCAGACGCGTCTTCGCTTGTAATTCTCGTGGCCAATGGTCGTGATCGCGCAATATACCAGACGATGCGTCCTATCATCCCAAGATACCGAAGGGTGACAACGCCCTCGACACACTAATCGAGTAAGGCTCCCAACAGTGAAAATAGCCGAAGGGTTCCCATGCCATGCAGATCCGGGGGGAAGGGAAGGGGGGTTGAGCGGGCTGAATAGTATCCACCTCGAGGATATCGTGGTGGTCGTAGTTGTGGGATGTGCGGCGCCCCAGTATCCCACACTATTTGGGAACGTGCAAACGACTTGGGGGGCGCCGGGAGGGTAGAATGACGGCAACTGAGTCGCGTGCCAAACCACATAGGATGGGGGGATCTCAACTGGCCGTGGACGCCAAAATATCCGTACTTTGTCTGGAGGATGACTCGCCCTCAATTGGCCAACTGGCCAAATGGGCAGATGTTGTACGAAAAGGTCTGAGAGATCTCGAAGGAAAAGGTGGAAGGGAGTATCCCAGACGAGTTGAGCCCGACTCGAGAAGTTGTTGTTGACACCCCATGGGATGGAGGTTATACTGTTATCGTTCATGACGGAATTGAGAACGTTACTGAGTATGCGGTGACCATTGAGTAGCATAGGTTAGCATGGCCCAGAGGACGTTGGGTTCAATGCTCACCGCCACGACCCACTATAACGTCCCCCGGAAGGGTTTGGAACGGGAAATACGAAGCGGGAAGCTTAGCCATCGTGGGGCATAAGTTTTTACTGAGGCGGTGCGCCGTCATAGCTCAACAGTTTCCTCGACCCTCCCGCCATTCAAGCTCTTTACATCCGGAGCCCCTGAACCGGATGCGAAGGTCTCACCGAGCCATACCCCAAACCTCTCCGAATTTGCGGTGAGGGATTCTTCCATTTCAAAGACGACATCGAAGACTAGTTGCAAACAGCCCACGGCTTTGGCATTTTGCGCGTTCCGGAAGTGCCGATTCTTGTAGTTACTAGAGTACCCGATGCCGTCCAATATCTGGCTGTGGGTCGTGGCGTCGGTCAAACACTTGCCGGTTTCCGGCCGCAAGACAGTCAAAGTACAGTTTCATTGCAACGGGCGAAACGAACTTAGTGGGCACGATGACCTTTGACGAGTTTGGCAGGATGTGGCAGCCGTTGTTGGCGATCGGGGCGATGGCTGCGGTGGAGAGGTGTTGAGGAGTGATGTTAGAGGAGGGTTGCTCGAAGACACCTTGAATTCCCCATCCTCCGTATTTATGCCACAATCTGAGGACCGTTCGAGGTATCGGGCCGGAAGGTTGGGATGTTTATCAGTGATACCCCACGAGATGGGAGGTGTAAAAGATCTCGAGTTGAAGGTTGGACCGTGGGGGCGGAAGTAAGGGATCCGGTTTTTTGACGTGGCGTTGATCCGTGTCTGTAAGTTTGAGCACTCACAAGACGTTGGATTGTCCGGCGGGGTGGGCAGCCACCGTCTGCTGACCCTCCACCACATCTGCGGTTGCCCGTCGGAAGTGAGAGTAACTCCACGTCCCCTCACAACGCTAAAAAATAAAATCACGCGACTAGAGATCTTACAGTGGATGCTCCGGCGATATCTTCTAGAAAAATACAATGTCCGTATTGCATTGCCCAAAAAATCGTGTCCTTAGAGTTACAACTGAAAAATGTGGTCATGAGCAAATGGCGGAGCAACAAGTAGGAGAGAAGGGAGAAGAAGGGTAGACCGGGCACGGTAGTGAGGGAATCAGTTGTTCAGCCGAACCTGAAACTTCCCTGGTACAACATGTCTCGGAGTCCAAAAACCAGCAGCTTCGCGGTTGACTCCAGTCTCTCCTCTCTCGCCCTGTTCTCCTCCAGTATCGTCCTCCTTCCAGTGCGCGTGGTCAGGATGAGACCAACTTTACGTATGGAGAAGCTGACGCTGAGAGCGGAGTATGCGATTGGTGCAGGACGCGAAGCCACCACGTTGCGTTGTGTTTCCACTTGGTCAGAGGTACTGATGATCCCCTCTCCGACACCATAGTGACAGATTAGATCCTCGAGCCTGCTCTTGGGCTGGTTGAAGTCAAACAGGTCCCTGAACGATTCGGTGCTTTCGAGATGGAATTCCGTGTCGTCCATGTAGACATCTTGTCTGACCTTGAGCGCAATGAACAGGTCCAGGACCTTGGTCTCTCGTTGGACGTGCTGAAGTGTAAGTGGTGATGTGGTTGCTTCATATGTGTGGGGAAGGGCGTGTGGAAACGGGTCAGAGGAGTAAGGTGTTCTGATCAAGGAGTTGTAAGCGGGTAGATATGTCGACCGCAGTACGTGCATGGAGACTGATTTCTGGTCAGCACCTTGAATCTAGATGCGTTCGGTGAACCGAGGACTACTGACCGATGTAGAACACTCTGTTTACGAGCCGCAAAGAGGTGCTCAGATAGTACAAGGTCACACGCTGACGTTCGGCCTTTCCTTTGTCTGCATTGGGTGTCTGTGGGAACAATCCGTGGACTATCTGCAACAACAGATGTGGCGATAGTGTGTCGAGCGTGGGTGGTGACCTGGAAACCACCAGGAACGGCGGTGGTTGGAGGTGCTCATAAGGGGGCGGAGCACCGCGCATTGGTTGCGACTTCTCGTCGATTATGATCATAGCCGGGGATATTTAAAGAGTTCGTGAGCTGCGGAACGGGACCGCCAGGGGAAAGACTTTGAGGAGATCGGCGGTCATTGTAGATTAGTGGCGGATTATATAAGGAGGATGATGGCCGGGGTGACCGGGGTCCCGTGATCCTTCTTGGGCAATCCGGACCCCGGGACGTTCCCCCCACGAGCCAGGGTGACCGTGTTCGATAATCTGCTTTGCAAAGCCGGAATCCAAGTAGACGTACAATTCCTCACATGCCCTCGTCCAAGAGACAGAAGGCAGGAGCGAGGGGTCCACAGCCCAGTGAGTAGGCGTGGCATGCGCCAGGTCGTCACTGACAGAGCCGTTCGTCGTCGCCCTCCTGTCATCAGTGCGCTCCCGCACGACCAGGTCTTCCAAAGCTCGGGTGTGTCCCGCCGTGTATGCACTCTCGTCACCTGATTCACTCATCCCACACCTGCCGCAGCTCCTTTCCGACCCAACCGAGAACACACAACAGCTCACGCAGCAGCTCCGCGCCCTCGGATTATATGCTGCCGATACTCTGGGGGACGGCAACTGTCTGTTCCGGGCCCTCTCCGACCAGCTGCACGGCACCCCTTCATACCACCTCAGGTTAAGACAAGAGATATGCGATTGGATCGCCGCCCACAAACCGCGTTACGAACCCTTCGTTGAGGATGAACGTGGTTTTGATGTCCATTTGCAGTGCATGCGACAGCAGGGTCCGCCCACGTTTTTCCCTCTACCGCACGCTTTCGACTCACATCCCATTTTAGGAACCTATGGAGGGCATCTGGAACTCTCTGCCTTTGCGCATTATGCACGACGCGACGTGAAAGTGATACAACCCGGCTTAGTCTACGTGATCGAGTGGTTTGCTGGTTGGGATCCCTCGGAGATCGCAGCCGCTTCGAACCCTTCCTTCGAAGAACCCTCTTCTCCTGTCGACAACAGAGAAAAACGCCGGATGAAACGAGACAAAGTCCGCGCAGATCAGGAGAAGATCGAGCATCCTCACACGGATACATCCGTTCCACAGAGACCGATCTACGTCGCGTGAGTGCATTCTCGGAGATCCATTCTTCGATCCAAGCATCGAACGTTGAGCACAACCTAAATCTCTAGATACCATGATTGGGAACACTTCTCGTCGATCCGTAACCTCAAAGGTCCTCACTCTGGGATCCCTAATGTTGTTGAGCGATCGGGCGATTCCGGACCGCCCTCACCTGTCCCTCAGAAAGGCAAGCAGAAGTCCACCTCCAAACACCCTTCGAGGGTCACTACTCCCACCAAACGCAAGGATCGTAAATCTGCACCGAAACCAGTAAAGATTGCCGCCACCTCACCAACTCCCCCTCCGCCCGCTCCAACCGATATTCCTCTCCCTATCTCCCGCTCACCTTCTCCCGCCGGTTCATCAGATCCTCCTTCATCATCCCTCACCACACCGCCACCGTACCCTATGATGCCAAGCATCAGCTCTCTCCTCGAACCTCGACCTTATAGGTCACCAAAGCGCACATTCGATGAATCATCGGCGTCTTCCCATTCCGAGAATTCAGAGACGGCGTCCAAGAGGGCGCGCAGTCTAAATCCGTCCCTCTCGCAGTTATCGCAAGACATCGCACCTCCCGAAGCCCATGAACCGGAAGAGGACAGTGACATTGACGTTGACGTCAGCATGGTCGGCCCGGACGTTGATACCCCTGGACTTTCGCCTTCGGGATTTTCTTCCGAATCTTCACTATCACCTTTGTCTTCACCTTCGCCGAGCCCTCCGCCCCCGGAGAAGCCATTAACGCGAAGACAACGCAAGGCACTCGGGCTGCCCAAGCAACGAGCACGCGTCGCTAGAGGGAAAGGCGTGTGCGTGGGGAAGATAGTAATTCCTGGTGGTAAGTTCAAGGGTAAGAAGTGTGGACAGAAGGCTACCAAGGAAGAACCGGAGGATGAGGCCGACGCGGAATGGACGAAGAACGGGACCGGGAGGGTCGATGTTAGAGGATTCAAGGAACTGAAGATATGAAGATCAGTTAGTCGAAATCCTCTCATCCTCTATTTCGGCCTACGCAGCCAGTCGTGCGTGGTATTTCCGGAATAATAACCCTATCCGCAGTCCGGAGCCCAGGGAACGACATGATAATTACGACCTCCACATGATGAACCCGTTTACTCGCTGTGCTTCGCTCTCTCTCTCTCTCTCTCTCTCAAACATGCGCATGCTGTCGAAACCAGCTCAACGTCAAATCCCAACCCCACCGTTCATAACCCATGATTCCCACACACATCCCATCGTCCATCGCCCATCCATATAATCAACCAGCAATACGATCCAGTAGCATCTCTCTGTCCCTTTCCTCGCCGATCCTTCGCTCATTTCGCTCATAGCATCTCCTGGCTTCCTATCCAACCTTGGCAAACACAGACCAGCGCGGCGCGCGTTTTCTTGTCAGTGTGTGCCTCACCGCACATGCAGCATTTTTGGTTTCATCTTTCTCCTCGATGGCCCCTATAAAGCTTCACGCTGGGCGTGAAGGTGTTCTTAGTTCTCCTTCTCTCTAAGTGGGCGTTAGTTTTCTTGATTACGCACCTTCCTGTATCCCCTTTCTTGTTTCCAATCACATACCGGGACGATTCGATAGGACGATTACCTATTACATCGTACTTTTCACTTTCTCCTTCCCCTTTGTCCACGGCTACCCATGTTCTTACATTGGATAAAGTTATTTCAGCTTATTTTCTTCCCCGCCCCTCCACTATTGGCAAGATCGCGTTGCGTGGGTCGACGCGACGTCGGCGTTTCCGGTCCGGTTCAGCGCACGTCCCCACTCTCATCCCCTGCGCCTTGTGCTTGGGTGTGCGGAATTCTCTCTGTATTTGGTTGTAGATATACTCTCAGGGTGGGACCTTCTCTCTTCGTATAATTTGTAATAGATAGCTTCAGTAGATAGATATTTATAATTCAAGCAAGGAAAACATCGAGCAGCTCTGCCTCTTCTATGAGCTGATTATGGAATCGTGGATATGATACGAACATACGACAACCGCTATGCATCCTGAAAGGTATGTCCGTCCCAAACATACCCATTAAACATATTTGCCCACCACCCAACTTCCGCGCCTTCACCCCACGCTCCTCCCCCACCTCCCCCTTCATCCCGGACAATCTCACCGCGCTGCTCGACAGATTGTACCAGCTCCCACGTCATACCTAAGCCAAGATCCTCGAATGAGGCGATTTCCGAGGTGGTCCTGCCGCCTTCTGGTGCGAGAAGGGTGACGACTCGATCCGAGAAGGCACGTTCGCCGAATTCTGGGGTGTGGAGAACTGTTAGGCCGTTGGGAAATGTTCGGATGTCGAGTGGAGGGAGTGTGTAGGATTTGAGTTGATGAACGATCGTGAGGAAGGTTGATGGTGGTATTAGAGCTGTAGGCAGACACCTAAATCAGAACGATTGGCCTGAGTAACCGAGCAGCCTGCACACTCACAGATTCCCCTGGCACGGTTCCACCCTCCCCAGACTTCATCCAAACCGATAATCCCACGACCCCGCAGAATACCCTTGCCGGGACCACCGCCTTGAATGACATCCGCCAATTCCCGTACAAGTTGTTCCTCCCATTTCTTCTCATCCTTGATCATGTCCAACGTCACCGGTGCGTTCGTCATCTGGAGTCCAAGCTGAGAAAGGGAACTCCGGATAAACGTAGCCTCCTCGGGTTCAGATGATAGACTCGAGGAAGGAGTAGCCAAGCTTGTGGTGGTGGATAATCTGTCGTTCAGGTCTTGAGCAAGACGAACCATGTCCCTGGCTTTGATCATGAATGCTTCGAGGTCTCTGAGCGCGTCGGTCATATCTGAGCGGCTTGTTTGAGCGGAAATCTCCGCATTTCGGAGAAGCCCGTCTGAAGAGGGCAGTTAACCGCGAAACCAAATCCGGAGGTGGGTCGCAATAACTGACCGATGCCGAGAGCGGGGGTGTCCGATCGTTTGGTATCAACCCGTTTCTGTGGATAGTCCAGCGATGCTTGTATACTGGAGACCCAATATCAACTCACCCCCCAAGCTTTTCCTTGCAAGCTTCGCTTCAAAGTGCTGTAGAAATTCTTGTCACCTCCTTTCCTGAAGCTGACTCTTATCAGGCGGGGATCAGATTCGGATATGGGTTTGAGGGAAGGTGAGGGAGGTGCTGTTCCAGAGTGCATCCCAGGTAAGAGAGTGCCACAAATCTCGCAAGCCTTGGATGAAGCAGGGTTAAGGAAGGTACACGCCGCACATGCAATCTCGGATGATAATGGCGTTACGGAGCGTGAGGAAGGGAGAGATGTTGAACTTGGAGAAGATTCTGGAGAATCACTTCGAGGGACACCGCACAGAGCACACGCTTGAGCATTTCGGCTTGTCCCGGGCGGGTTACGGTAGCTGCACAAATGACACTCCCAACCTTCCGCGACGTCGTCCTCGGTATCAGCCACATCATCTAGAGACCCAAGATGTAGCGTGACTTTTGGCGACGACGTGAAGAGACCGGCGTAGTAATCCGTTTGGGTGGTGTGAGCCAGGTCGAACGAGAAGGAGTATTTGCCTGGCAATTGGGCGGAATAGTAGAACAGCCGATGGGTGGTCACGTAGATCGTGCCTGACTGATGGTGTGCTGACTTTTGCTGGCTGACGAGATCTATAAGCGATGCTGGAGTAAATGACCAGAACTTACCCGTCGTAGATCCCCACGCCCTCCTGAGATCCCAGCAACTGTTCGTCGTCATACAGAAGCGCTTGAACAGGGATTGTCCCATCGATTGGTTTCACGTAGCTCTTCAAAATCATACCCGAAAAGTCACCTAGCAAAGGGAAGAGAGGAAACAGGTGTGATCCGGAGATTGTCGGGATACAAGTCCGGTAACTGCTCAGCAGAAAGAGACGGGAGAGAAGAAGGATGAGTGAGCGTGAGAAATCGGATCCGGCTCTTCCGGATTTTCGACTTCGACTTGCGTTATTGCTTCATCGAGTGAACCGTCATCAGCACAACGAACCCCATGCAGAGCCTCCGGTCGACGAGCTTGCGACGACTATGTCTGTCGGTCACCGCGCCGGTTACTAGACCATCACTGAACCCTCTGCTGTCCACTCTGCTCCGTCACACGCAGTCGTTCACCCCCTCCTCGACGCACTGGTATTCAAGCACCAACCAGTTTTACCACCAGGCCACCGAGGAGACCAAGGAAGAGAAACCTAGCGGGCCTGAAGCGTACGAAAGGTGTGTGACACCACAGCTCCTTGCTTTTTGCAACATGACGGTTTTGCACCAGCGCGCCCACGAAAGTCAAGAGTGCAAGTAACTCGTTGTATATTGGGAACATCCCGTATTCAACGACGGAGGATGATCTACGGGAAATATTTTCCGTATACGGGCCTCTAAGCAGGGTCGCATTAGGTACGTCCTCGAACCCTCATCCTCACGTTCGCATCCCCAGATAAGCTAACATACTCTCCAAAGCCAAAAGCGGCTATGGCAGATCCATGGGGTACGCCCACGTAGACTTCGAATCAAAGGAAGATGCCGTCAGAGCCAACAAGGACCACAAAGAGTCTCCGATGACGCTCGGAGACAGAGAAATACGAATGGACTATGCGTTCCCCCAGCGCGATAGAGGTGGTCCTGCTTTGCCACGACGTGCGGTTAAGGACCGCCGCGAGCCCAGTCCCACCATCTTTGTTGGGAAAGTTCCGCAAGCAGCGACCAGGGAAGATATTCACGAAGCCCTAGAACCACTTGGAAATGTGGTGGCTGTTAGAATTCGTGTGTTATTTGCAGACCCGGTCGCCAGAACTGCACACTTAACCTAAGTTTATATAGCACTTAGTATGGAAGGGAGCCCGAGGGGGTTCGCACATGTAGACTTCGCGAATACCGCTGAAGCGGAGAAGGTCCTCAAACACTACCAGCACCACGCGATTCACGTATTGGACCGGGAGGTCCGTCTGGACCGTGCATCACCCCCTGAAACGACCCACCCACCATCCCCCCGACTTTACTTTACCGAGTGGGAAGGCAGCGCATCATCACTACGCACTCACTTCCGCGCTCTGCACAGCAAAATCGTGGACATCTACTTCTGTAAGCCCGACTCCGCTCCCGCTTGTCTATCTAGTGGTTAACAATCATCTATAGCCAAAAGCTCCGATCCAAACATCCTCACCGGATCTGGTTTCGTCGAATTCCGCGACAAGGAGACCGCGTTTGAAGCTCTCACGCGCTTCAATACTCCAGGGCTGGCTTTAGCCTACGCCCGCCCCAACCGTCATTCGAAACCGAGATTTGCCACACGTGGGGACAAGAGACCGGTTGGCTTTGGTCTTGTGTCCAAAAAGCAACGTGAACGGAATGATTTAAATGAGTGACTTCCTGTGGATCTAGTTGCAACTGGCTTGAGTTACTTAGTACCTTCATGATTTGCGCAATGTGAGCGCCTCGCCGTAGACACCGACATTTCGTTTTACCAGTGCAAACTTGTACGCGTTCGACCAACAGAATAACACTTAGCCTTTACAAATCACACGACTTTGTATTCGCCACACCCCCAAACAAGCCCGTGGATTAATCAAACCTTGTCACCGTGCGAGAAAAAACCAAAGGGGGGCAAGGGAGAAAATCAAAAGTACCCCCCGCTGCTGCCGCCATCGTCTCCAATGTCATGTGATGTAAACCCGGCGCCCCCAACATCTCCGACGTCTCCAAGCAAAATGCCACCCTAAACTCCTTGATTACGCACATCTCGCGCAACGCCTCAACCAAGACTGGTGGTGGCCAAGGCGTTTCCATACGGGGGAATACGACAACGATCTCGGAGAACGCTGGAGACGTGATGGTGGAAAGAAGTTCTTTGATCGTGCGAGCGTATGTCCGCGACCAGGACATGGTGAGACCTTGAAATTCTAGAGATCGAAGGGCGGTGTTGCACGAGAAGTTGAAGTCCTGGGGGAATACTGGCAAAACGATATCAGCTGAGGTGTTGGAAAGGTGGTCACAGGGATATAGAACCCTCTTACAACGTTCAGATGAACTATCTGGGTGTATACGCACCGTCTCCAAAGTTTCTGCGCAAGCCTCCAAAAGGGGCCGCTTCCCTCGCACACTGCACAAATCCATAGAAATAAATCGCATCCCCCCAAACACGGTGATTATATCCTTCAACAACCCCTCTTCACCAAAGTCTCTGAGGACCAACCGACCTCGTAATCCTCCTCTAATAGGGACAGGCTGGGTACCGGGGGTCCCATGCTCCGCGGCCGGGGCACGGTAGTGTGATATCTTGATGTCGTCCAAGTTTGGGAACAATCTAAAGAAGTCAAGGATTTGCCGACGGGTACCCAGCGGGCTAAGCAACGCCAGCGATTGCAGGGTGGGCGAAAAGTGCCCAAAGTATTCTCCAACTGCCACCGGAAACATGGAAAAATCCAAGTAGTCCACCACGAGATCCCGTAAGTTCACCAGGGCGCCAAAGTACCGCATACTCCGGGAGTCGATCATATTGGGGGCGGCCCAGAGAAATGGATGAGCCTCGAATCGCACTCGCTTGACGAACGGCAATAACCCGAGTTTATGTAAGGACGCGAGGGAGATGAGATATTGGTGTGCACTATACCGAAGTATCAGGGTGCGATGGAGGTGTGGAGTCGCGACGTTGTACCAGGTGAAACAGGTCGCGACGCAAACTTTGAG
>Ga0307517_10013853_pt1 | contig 10903 bp, 13 predicted proteins | sample 23_EM_MG_FD_194515 | JGI IMG/M metagenome (GOLD analysis project Ga0307517, IMG submission 194515) | Populus trichocarpa ectomycorrhiza microbial communities from riparian zone in the Pacific Northwest, United States - 23_EM | ecosystem: Host-associated > Plants > Roots > Unclassified | place...
AGAAGAGCTCAAAAGAAAGAAACGCTCGAAACAAAACGACATGACAAGGTGAAGCTCAGTATACTCGAACATCAAACGTGGTGGGAGAGGAGCTCAAAAGAAAGAAACGCTCGAAACAAAACGACACCACAAGGTGAAGCTCAGTATACTCGAACATCAAACGTGGTGGGAGAAGAGCTCAAAAGAAAGAAACGCTCGAAACAAAACGACATGACAAGGTGAAGCTCAGTATACTCGAACATCAAACGTGGTGCGAGAGGAGCTCAAAAGAAAGAAACGCTCGGAACAAAACGACAAGACAAGGTGAAGCTCAGTATACTCGAACATCAAACGTGGTGGGAGAGGAGCTCAAAAGAAAGAAACGCTCGAAACAAAAAAGACACGACAAAATGAAGCTCAGCGTACTCGAACATCAAACGTGGTGGGAGAGGAGCTCAAAAACGAAAAGAACGAGATGTCCAGAGGAACGGAAGATCAAACGTTTGAACCATCAGGGCCAAACGGCGAGTACTTATGGATCTCTTCTGAGACCAGAAAGGAATTGATTTCCCGACGGAAGGATGACCACGAAATTCTTTTGATAAGAATTATCCGATGCAGGAGCATCATACGACAAGCAAGACGACCGTACGATTACGACGCAATTCTTTTGATAAGAATCATCCGATGCAGGAGCATCATACGACATGCAAGGCGACCGTACGATTACAACAGAATTTTTTTGATAAAAAATATCCAATGCAGGAGCATCATACGACATGCAAGGCGACCGTACGATTACGACGCAATTCTTTTGATAAGAATTATCCGATGCAGGAGCATCATACGACATGCAAGGCGACAAGTACGATTACGACGCAATTCTTTTTGATAAGAATTATCCGATGCAGGAGCATCATACGACATGCAAGGCGACAGTACGATTACGACGCAATTCTTTTTGATAAGAATTATCCGATGCAGGAGCATCAGACGACATGCAAAGCAACGAAAGAAGACACACACACCTGAGAGTGGACAAAAAGATTAAGGAACGAAGCGGATTCAACAAAGCATAAAAAGAGATCTTGAGAACACGAAAGAGTTACGAACATCATCCTCAGGATAACATTCTCAAGACCAACGAACATCTTACAAATCAAACTTCAACCTTTTACACTTTCTTCACTTCCAAATACCACGAACAACACGATATGAGAATGTCGTACAGCCAAGCAGTCAAAGCATCCTCAGCCTCCTCCTCCTCCTCAGCAGGCTCTGCCTCAAAGGCACCTGCTGAAGCACCAACCACCCCTCACGCGGCCATGCACTGGAGTGCATGCTTTAACGATCGGTGCGACGTGCACCTACGAGACAAAGAGGGAGCCAACTGGTTCCCAAAACCACCTCGACGAAACCAACCCCGACGACAAGCAAAGAAGGTCCACTGGGGTGAGCCAGCGGGCCTCGGCAACAAATACGACGATATGGCGAAGTTCGTCGAGGAACTTCAAGAACGAATGGAGAGGATGGAGAAAGAGATGGGAGACCTCCGGAACGAGAACCGGAGCTACAAGAGAAGGTGTGTGGTGGCCGAGGAGTCGGCAAGGAAGGCTGGAATCGAAGCCCGACGGAGGGCATACGACAACGTCGAACTCAAGATCCGAGTTCGACGAGCGATGAGCGAAGCGGCAGCCCTGGTGAGAGAGCTTGACCGCGACGACGAATACGCGGTGGCTGTGGGATTACCATCAGCCACCAAAACGAACGGATCCCCAGACAACGGGGACAAGAAGGACGAGAACGACGCCGGCGTTATATCGGCCTAGAAAAGAACAAGAAGAAGACCAGCAAACGAGAAGCTGGGGGATAAGTATTCAAATTGTTTATTTCCTTTGTGTTTGGAATTTGAAAAATACGTTAATGTTTTATGTTTATGTTTATGTTTTTGAGCATCGTGAGACCGATGCTAAGGGGGAGAGGAGCTAATGTCACAAATTTTGACTTAGCCAATTTGTTTTCACATGACTAATCAGTTATTAGTCATCCCCTGTTTATGTTTTACGCTATGACGTCGTTTGACTCATAGTTTTTACATGACTGCGCATTTGCGAGTCATCGTTATATTTTGATTGGTTGATTGTTTCATGACTCACGATAGTGACGTCATATGATGTAATGACTTTTGCACATGACTCATATTATGAGTCATGGGTTTCGCGCGTGTGGCTCGTTTGAGCACATGACTTGGTTTATGAGTTATGATTAGTTAACGGAATGTTGCGCGATGACTCATGTGAGTCATCGATGGGTTTCGCGCTATGACTCACTATGAGTCATAGAGATTTATGTAGCGCGAGGTGATGAGTCACCAGGGTTAGGGTTGTGGGAAGATGCCTATATAAGGAACTTGGGATCGCCCAAGGAGATAGGATCTTCACGCAACCATCTAAGTAATACAACACTTGGATACTGGAGCACGGGCCAAGCCCTTTGACAGTGACCTTCCCGTGGTGCAAGATATACAAACCTATTACTCTACTTCTTACGCAAACCTCTACAGCTCGAACGCGAGCACCTAGTCCTCTAGCAATTGGACTTTGTACCTTCCGGTCTTATAACGATAAGACTACCTCCAACGAGACTATGAAGATAGTCAACGATCACGATATGCACTACGATTAGTCGTTCCCCGTTTAAACGAAACACCGTCGGGAATGTGTTTGTTACAGCTAGATATAATGATATACTTCGGGATAGATTGTCGAAGTATTGGTAACAATAAGGTAGAAACTTATTATATTGATAAGATCTCTTCTCCGCGCTAGTTGTGTCTAATAGCAGCGAAGATGCTTTGATATTTATATTCTGCGTCTGAGCAATCGCGGTATACATGCTAACTCTATACTAACTAAGTATCTTGCCCACAATACTGCGAACTTCACCTGAGTGCCAATACTCGTAGACCCTGAACACTCTCTACCACATCTTTTGCTCCCATGGCCAACTGATCGGTCTGCGCTTCTGTTATTCCTGATGGTGTGGAGACCCCGTCAGGTGCCAGCTTATCCGTTTATCTGTTGACAACGATGCTTACAAATTATCTTGCCCCTGTGCTCTCCGAAGGTAGTCTAACTCGCCTGAGAGAAGATGGCCAATCTGCTTTGGTTGGGTCCGTCGAGAATTGGACATGCAACTGCATGTTGTCTTCTGGTCTTCCGGCATTACAGCACTTGTCCTCGGAATCGTCCCTATGGGCTTTTTCCCTCGGACTCCATCTTTGACCAACCTGTCCTTTGTGGATGCCCTTGATCCACTTACTGGGCATAGTCACCTCCTTCATACTCTACACGTCTTTGTAAGTACAAGAGAACAAACTTTCGTGCAAAAGGTCCTGTTACCTTCGACCCACTCTTTCAACTGTTTGTCTTCAAGTGTCTGTAACCTTATGCGCCGTCGTCCGGTTCACCTGCCTCCACCTGCATACGGTGCCCGCAGGTCACCCCTCATACATCCTGCGAACAGGATCCGGTCGGAGGGACAGCCGCGACCTGTATGGTATTTTAAGATGTGTTCCATTGATAGTGGTCTTAGGTGTTGGGACGCGACTACCCCGGCGGCCAGTGATGACGCCCCGTCCCAACCTCAGGGCTCGAGAGGGGTGTTACTTTTTTCCTTCAAAGTTTGTGCGTGGTAAGGTATGGTAACTTTGCCCTATAAATCCTTACCAGGAGTCCGTGCGCCTAACAGTTCTGAGAACCTGGGGACATGGAATCACAGGTTGAAGAAACCGATCTCACGGATAGGGAGACTGGTTTTATCACCACTCCCGGATTGTGTATATATATTTTATAACATTAAGTTTGATTACTCGTGCTAAAATGGTCAGGAAGGATCAAACCATGGTAGTGTACGGGCCAGGCCGGTATGCAGGAAAGGAATGAGAACGAACTGTGCGGATTGTTACAAGCCGTGCATGCATAAGTAAGTCATCTAGCGGGCAATTGTAGGTTAGGTAGGCATGGGCATGTGTTGGGGGATGGTTATTCACTGGGGAGGCTTGGTTCACTAGTCTAGTGGGCAGTTGTGCGTGAAGAGGCACGGGAATATGTCTGCAGGACACTTTTAAACCACGGAAGAGGGTGGGAGCCCACAAGCCGACAGCAAGAGTCCAGGGGTGCACTGTGAGAGGAACAGGGCAAACAAGATAGGATGTGGAGAGCTGAGGAAAGAGCCTACCAAAAGGGCAAGGGGGTGGGGGATGTCCGCCGGATATGGGAGAATACAGGGTCGGATCAGAGGGTGGAGGAGCCAGGGCTGAGGGCCTTTGGAGGAAAAAGGGTGAAAAGAGTGATGACTGAAAAACCTTGGCCAGATATGCGAGAAGACTGAGGGAATCCGGCGGTGTGGGGGAAACACCGGTGATGTGGGAGGGGTTTCAGGTGAGAAACACATTCAGAGAGATAGTCACAAAGTTAAAGGAGAGAGGGTATCATGGGAGGTAAGCTGGCGGGCCGGCATCTCTGGGGGGGGGGGCCAGGATGTAAGAGGTTGCGGTTGAAAGGTGTCCGCAGAACGCCAGCATGGGAACATGTACTTTAGGCTTGAAGGGAGGAAGAGGCTGGGCGCTAGAGGTGGGGTTTTTGGGGGGGGGTCTAAGGTGTCAGGACAGCAAGGGGCCACGTCCAATGCATCCAGACGCTGCCTGTGGCATCCGGACGCATAGGAGGCAGCCCTTTCACTTCCACACGGAATAAACCTGGGCGGACACACCCAGAACTCGAGTTTACATTATAAGCGCCTGGAATGTCTGGCGCACAGGGTGAGCGCGGAGAGATTGTGCTTAAGATAACCTTTTGCTGATGTACCTATAAAGCCAACTCCTACAAGGGTCACCGATTTCGTGAGCTGTGATGCCACTGAGAACGTGTTTACACCATTGTTTAGCTAGTGTTGAGCCCAACAATCCCCGGCAATCAGATCCAGAATCCGTGAACCTGTTTTAGAGGAATCTCCCATCGGGTTCTGGGATCGCCAGGGTACCTATAAAGACAACTCCTACAAGGGTCAGCAATTGCATTACTTTTGATGCTACAGAGACATCATTTATACTGTTGCGTAGCTGGCATCCAGCCCAATAGTCTCCCACAATTGGATCCACAATCAGTTAAGCAGTTGTGGAGTGATTTACCATTGAGTTCTGGGATTGCCAGCACCCCTTTCAGCCCTGTAACCGTTTGAATAATAGCCCTCTGGAATCTTATACTGGTGTATAGCTGGCATAGAGCATAGTGACTTCAAGGTGTCTGGTTCAGGATCCATTTTGTGGTTCGGGTGGAGTGTAGCTAAGGCCAGGAGATCTCCATGTGGAGAGGATGTTGTGAGAAAAGTGTGCGTTGCGTTGCGTTCGATGCCAAGTGCAGAGAAACTACCATGAACTATGCTAGACTTCAGAGTGTCATGACTATCACTCACTTTCAGACAGCAGTGAGCTGGCATTGACACTCCCTCAAAGATTATGTTCTGAAAATCGAACCGGAAGGCAGAGTCTTGGGCGCAAATTTAAGATTAAGGGTGTGATAGCTTCCTCACCAGGCGCCAGCACTAACTATATTTGCTTTGCCAAGAAATAGCCTTTGCTCACATCCTGGCTAGAAGACAAAGAAGTATGTATGGAGAATCAAGAGTAGTAGTGAATCTTGATATGTGATGGTGCTGAGGTTTAAGTCAGGATGTATGGGAGGCAGGGTTGCTTAGTTGCATGTTTCCGGACAGAACCCAGTTTAGGCAAGGGTTGCCTGACGCTCCAGACGGAACCAGATATGGCGCATGGGTACAGGATGCAGAGGACATATAGGGTGTAGAGTGCAGGCTAGGAGAGGCAGGACGCAACACTACTGTATCTGACGCAAGCCACCTTTTTTCTGATGATAGGGAAAGACAAATGGGTTTTTGTAAAATCCAGTGAGTTTATTTGGTAACTAGTAACAGGAAAGCGCTGGCATGCACGCTAAAGTATGGCTTAGAAGAGGGAAGGCTATATACTTGGTTGCTCTTAGACAAATCAAGGGAGTAAAAATGGAAGGAATACTATCTAAACTACAATTATCATACAAAAGCTTTCCATGTGCGGCTAGTGAGCACCTCTGACAAGTGGTTTCATAACCATGTCACCATATATATCGTGTGTTGAAATATGATGATAGGAGATAGTTCGCAGCTCAACAATCTACCTGAGGTGGTGATTGTTAAGGACTATGTGTTATGTTAGCTTGTGATAATATGTATTTGAGATTTGTTCAAGACTGCATGTAATATTAATGCCAAGTGTTAGAAGAACATTAGCAAAAATGAATCTTGTGTTGGTGGTGCGGGCGCCACGTCCCTCTGAATCTGCTGTAATCTTTTGCGTCCTGTGAATCCTGAGCATCCAGATGCCCTTTCCAATTCCTGTTGCATCCTGCTGCTCCCTGATAGCAGACTGGGGTTCATCATCCTATATCTCCTGTCCTGATATTCATTTTTCTGGTTTCCATATTTGCAGTGTTGGGACGCCACTCTTCCGTACCCCCTTTTACTTTTACTTCCCAACCTGCTCTCAACACCCTGATTGTCTGACTGGTGAAAGAGCCTATTACTAATAGCCTACAACTAGTAGTAGTCTCATGTATAATGTTTAAATCTAGATGATGTTTCTATTGTTCTGGAAATCTCAATATGCTCTCCATGTGTTGTGACAGCTTACTGTTAGGCATGTGGGAAAAGCATAGCTTTTTCAACTAGTTTTGTATACCCTGGGGTTACCCTACCTTCACCTAGTGAAGCTAACACCCCCCTGTGGCCCTAGCATTGGGACGGCATGACAACACTAGAGGGGGTTGTAGTTGCGTCCCAACAGCAAAAGACAGAATCATTGAAAAGTATTTCATAATACCATATATGTCACGGACTTCCCTCCGACCAGATGCTGTTCTCAGGATATAAGAGAAGGGAAGGGGCCTTTGGCAACCGAGTGGAAGGATTCTGGGCGACATCGCTGGAAGTTGCATAAGGTTACAGATATAGCAGAATGGCACAGGAAATGATTTCATAAGAGTAATGGGACGTTTAGGTCCGGTCTACTCTAGAATGCAAAACGACTATGACCGCACCAACACCAATGGTATATTACCACTTAGGTCTATTTCGTAAGGTCGAGTAATGAGAGAATTGTGCCACTTGTACGATCTTGGGGTCTAGTCTAACCAAAGCCTCTACCCATGAAGCCGGAGCAATATCTGTAACTACAATAGGTCCGATTAGAAAGTTGGCAACTGTGTTTGTCAGATGATCAGGATAATGTCTGGCATGTGGATGAGTTTCAGTTCCTCCTGACCCAAGAAGGATTGTGAACTCTGACTGGGACTTGGTGCTACAATAGTGAAGTCAAGAGCTCTCCAGTCCGGCATCAGCAAAAATTAATCTTACTTCTGAGGGATGGGCGCCACAGCACGACGCTTCTGACATTGTTTTTCGGTCCGCTTTCTCCCCTGCGTCTGGACGCTATTGCCAAAACAGAGTGCCTCCTGAGGTGACGTCGGACCTAACCGACATCCCACCGCCTCTCGACATCTCCTGCTCTTTTCCAGCCCAGTATCTTCTCTCCTGACGTCTCTTTTCCTGCCTCACATCTGGGCAGCATCCAGACACCTCCCCAAGGCACCCTCTTTTTCTTCTGCCTTTGGGTGTGCTCATAACAACTTGCCACTGATATCACCCTCCTCATTCCTGCTGGTGTGCCTCCTACAACTAGTACTACTAGGCTCGTGCTTATTTTGCTTGTTTCTAGATGTTTCTATGCCTCTATGTCTATATCTCTACTATATACTTGTCTATTATACACATTTATCATCTAGTCATGGTGGTGACACTACATCTCTGTTTGGGAGCGATGTAGCCCTCATCTGGGCTACGTCGCACCACAAGTTTATTTTATTAGAGAAGCCCCGTGCGTGATCCTAATATTAGGCCCATGAACTCCCGGCAAGGATTGTGGAAGCAGAGTTACCCTACCATGACAGGCACGAACTTCGAGGAAAAAATATGAGACACCCCTTCAGACCTGGAGTTAGAACGGCACTTCATCACTGCCGACCGGGGTAGTTGCATCCCTACAGCAATGACCACAATCATTCAAACAGGTCTTATAACACCGTATATGTCGCAGCGATCCGTCCGACTGGGTCGCATTCGCAGGCTATATTGGGGGAAACCTCCGGGCACGATATGCACGTTGAGGCAGGTGATTCGGACGACGGCACATGAAGTTAAAGATACCTGAAAACCAATGGTCAGAAAGGTGGGTTGAAAGCAATGGGACGTTTTGCATACAAGTTAGACCCCCCTTACCTACAAGGACAGGTAGGGTATGAAGGAGGTCACTATGCCCAGTAAGTGGATCAGGCAAATCCAGAAAGGAGATGTTGGTAAAAGAAGGAGTCCGAGGGAAAAAACCCATAGGGGCGATCCCGAGTCCATGTCCTGTAATGCCGGAAGACCAGAATACGATATGCGGCCCCATACCAAATTCTCTACGGAACAAACCAAAGAAGAATGGCCATCTTCTGTCCAGCGAGTTAGACTACCACGCCAGGTAATTCGTAATCACTGCTGTCAACGGATAAACAGATAAGCTGACACCTCATGTGGTCCTCTCACCATCAGGAATAACGAGAGCCCAGACTGATAAGTTGACCATGGGAATAAGAAGGTGTGGTATAGAGTTTTCAGAGTCTAGAAGTGTTCGCACTCAGAAAGCCTTCGCCGAGTTATTAGCGAGATACTTACTTAGTATCGAGATAGTATGTATACCGTGATTGCTCAGAGGTGGAATATGATTATCGAAGCATCTTCGCTGCTATTAGACACAACAATCACGGAGAAGAGATCTCATGAATATAATAAGTTTTACTCCTTGATCACTACCATTACTTTGACGATCTATACCAAAGTTATTCAATCCTATCTAGCCTACATTACTCGTGTCTTCTTAATGAGTTTTCCGATAGTGGACGATTCAGGTCCGAGCTATTGGAATACCTTATGCTGACACTACCACCTAACAGTATAGTCAAATTTCTCATAGTGACCGAGATGAATGTTTGGCAGAGCCCCTCATACTCCAAACTTGTAAGCATTTTCGAGCGAAGACCATTGAGGACTACCTCAATAGACCAAGTCATTACCTGTACCAAAATACCAGAGTTAGGGACATAAGAACCCTACGACGAATCATATTTCTGGTGGATAAATCCGGAAAACACGTTTACAATTGATGATATCGCCGCACTTTATCGATACTAGTACGGCGAAAGCCTCACATACCATACCCTCTCAGAAAAATCCAATTCTGTCTGGTACACCCTTACCTGGACACGGTCAGGCGCGCAAGTCCATACTTCGAGCTAGCATCCGCGTGGGGAGGAAACAAAAGATAAGTTTCGATTAGGAAGTTGTAAGAAATGAATTCTAACCCCAGAGCTCCTGATGCCATGAAACTGCAACAGCATGAAGGTAACGAGCTGTCTCGAACCTCAGCCTCAAGTGTGCAAACAACCCACACCCAGCTGGCACGGTCACATTTGGCCGACCAAGCCCCACGCTCCCCTGGACACTCATTGGGCTTCCTAGCCAGGCACGGAAGATGACAGAGAAAAGGTTGAAAACCCCCTGAACCTACCAATGACTCCCATATGAGCCCTTGGATTGAAAGATTGGACCAACCTTTAGGTTCATTCGATCCAAACCTCACAGAAAGCCAAGATAAGCAACATCTTGCCTTCAATTCCCTACCGGCGAAGGTACTGTTGGTGGACAAGGAACTATTAAAAGTCAAGACACAGTGGAAGGCCGGGTCCAAATCGTAGAACGAGACCTCGTCCGAATAGACGATCAGGTGCACATTCTAGACCTGGAATCACAAAATGTTCAGGAGAGCTTTGCAGCCCAGGTCGCTGTAGGACTAGGAGAAACAGATGACAGACAAGCTAGACACAAGGCTGTCACATCCTAGCTCTACGAGACAGTGCCAGGATCCGAGGCGGAGTCTTTTCACCGCGACCTACTCTTGGATCACGAGATTGTTCGGCGAAAGAGCAACAACAACAGGAACTCGCCAATCATGAGATTAGCTTTAACCTTATGAGACAAGAGCTACAACAATACCAGGAGGGTCAAGATGCCTCAGATGGTGAGATCTCGGAGCTTAAGACCATGGTAGAAACCTTGATGGAACAGGTGAAGGGAATGGGAAAGGGATTGGATCTGACTCCGGAGGCTTCAGGGGCAGGTGGCGGGAACTCACCACCACCACCGAGGCGAGAGGCACCAGGGGCACCTGGAGGAGGAGGCCATTAGCCTGATTATGGAGAAAGATCTAGAAGTGAGGTAGATGAGAGTTGGAAAGGGAAAGGGGATGAGAGACCCTCACCTCAGCCAGAGGCCGATGATGACGTTAACGACGACGAACAGTTCAGGGAACTGTCTTGAATCAGGGCTGACACCATGGGACGAGGGACAAGCGTCCCAGCAGAACCCGCTGCCCGGTTCAAAAGCGAAAAACATGGGGATATATGCATCTTGTTGTTGACATGCACGGATTTCTTGGGCCGAAATAGTTGTCAGTGGGACGATTAGCCGCAACGGATCCGATACCCCATAAGACCAATGGAGGGGAAGGAGGTCGCACTGTTTGCGCTAACCTACAGGCGACAAATGACCAGACAATTATGTTACACCATGCAAGCAGGATATGATATCTGTTGAGTGTAGTAGGGTACGGGCAACCACCCTAGTAGTGTTGTGGAGAAGATAGGACGGCGTTGAGGGTAAACCACTAGTTGCGCACACATGTTTGTTAGTCCTATTTAGTTAGCAGCGGCGCGCA
>Ga0307517_10013855_pt1 | contig 10903 bp, 7 predicted proteins | sample 23_EM_MG_FD_194515 | JGI IMG/M metagenome (GOLD analysis project Ga0307517, IMG submission 194515) | Populus trichocarpa ectomycorrhiza microbial communities from riparian zone in the Pacific Northwest, United States - 23_EM | ecosystem: Host-associated > Plants > Roots > Unclassified | place...
AAAGGGACAAACCATGGGAAACGCTCTCGCCGGGAAGGTCGCGCTGGTCACCGGCGCCTCGTCCGGCATCGGCGAAGGCGCAGCGATCGCGCTGGCGGCGGAAGGCGCCGCGGTGGCGGTCTCGGCCCGTCGCGCCGACCGGCTGACCGAACTCGTCAGCCGCATCGAGGCGGCCGGCGGCAAGGCCCTGGCGCTCGCCGGCGACGTCAGCGAGGAGGCCTGCGCCACCCAGGTGGTCGCGGAGACGGTCAAGCAGCTCGGCCGGCTCGACATCCTGGTCAACTCCGCCGGGATCACCGCGCCGGGCGGCGTGGAGAACGCCGACACCGAGTTCTGGCGCAAGGTGATCGACGTCAACCTGCTGGGGACCCTCTACACCTGCAAGGCGGCGATCCCGCCGATGAAGGCCCAGGGCTCCGGCGACATCATCAACATCTCGTCGACCGCCGGCCGTCGGGCCACCGGCGCCTTCGGCCCCTATTCCGCCAGCAAGTTCGGCCTCAACGCGATGACCGAGGGCCTGCGCCAGGAAGTCGGCGGCTACGGCATCCGGGTCTGCGTCGTCGAGCCCGGCGCGACCTCGACCGAGGTGGCCGAAAGCATCTCCGATCCGAAGCTGCGCGAGGCGATGCGCCACCACGTCGGCAAGGACGGCGCGATGAAGCCCGAGGACATCGCCGCGGCCATCGTCTTCGTCACCACCCTGCCCGGCCGGGCGAACGTCTCGGAAATCCTCATCCGCCCGACCATCGACGTCGCCCCGCTCTAGGCTGCGACGAAGCTACAGGCCAACCCGCCCGGCTCGATCCAGAACCGGGCGCAAACATATGGAGAATGCGATGTCCCAGCAGGGCAAGGCAGCCGTGGTCACCGGCGGCGGCAGCGGAATCGGCAGGGCGATCAGCCTCCAGCTGGCCAAGGACGGCGCGGCGATCGCGGTGTGGGACCTCAATGCAGGCCCGGCCGAAGAGACCGCCAAGATGATCCGCGACTCCGGCGGCAAGGCGCTGGCCGTCGCCGTCGACGCCTCCGTCGCCGCCCAGATCGCCGCCGCGGCCGACCGGACCCGCGTCGAGCTCGGGGCGATCACCATCCTGGTCAACAACGCCGGGATCACCGCCACCGACGACTTCCAGACCATCTCCCTGGACCACTGGGAGCGCATCCTGCGCGTCAACCTGACCGGCCCGTTCCTCTGCACCCAGGCGATCATCCCGGACATGCTGGCGGCCGGCTGGGGCCGGATCGTCAACATCTCTTCGTCGTCGACCCAGACCGGCGCCGCCGGAATGGCGCACTACGTCGCCTCCAAGGGCGGCCTCATCGGCATGACCAAGTCGCTGGCGATGGAATATGCGGCGCGCGGGATCACCGTGAACAACGTCCCGCCCGGCTTCATCGACACCCCGATGCTGCGGGCCTCGCCGGTCGACGTCGACGGCTATGCGGCGACCATGCCGATGAAGCGGCCGGGCCAGCCGGAAGATATCGCCGCGGCGGTCTCCTACCTGGCCTCCGACGCCGCTCGCTACGTCACCGGCCACACGCTGAGCGTGAACGGCGGCCGCTACCTGAACTGACCGGAGAGATCGACCGGCTGGGGAAGCCCAGCCGGTCAAGGCGCGTGACTACTGGCTGCTCGGTCGGGACCGCGGCCGAACGCCCTCTCAGTCGCCCACAGGGTCGCTGTGCGACCCGGCATCTTCTTGAAGACGTTCCGCCGCGGAGCGGCGGGGTGGGACAGCTCCCCGCGCCATGAAACGGGGGAGCTGGCTCGCGTAGCGAGACGGAGGGGGCCGTTCGGCGCCGCCCGTCTTACGTCCCGGCGTAGACCGGCTTGCCGTCGGCGGTCTTGATGTCGGCCCACTGCTTGCGGACCATGTCCTTCACCGCGCCCGGCAGCGGGACGTAGTCCAGCTGGCTCGCCGCAGCGTCGCCGTTCTTGTAGGCCCAGTCGAAGAAGCCGAGCACGGCCTTACCCTTGGCGGCGTCGGCCTGCTGCTTGTGCACCAGGATGAAGGTGGCCCCGGTGATCGGCCAGGCGCCGGCGCCCGGCTGGTCGATGAGCAGCAGGTAGTTGCCCGCCGCCTTCGCCCAGTCCGCGCCGCTGGCCGCCGCGGCGAAGGCCTGGGCGGTCGGGTTCACGAAGGCGCCGTCACGGTCCTGCAGCTGGGTGTAGCTCATCTTGTTCTGGGTCGCGTAGGCGTACTCGACGTAGCCGATCGCGCCGGGCGTCTGCTTGACGAAGGCGGCGACGCCGTCGTTGCCCTTGCCGCCGATGCCGGCAGGCCATTCGACCGCGTCGTTCGCGCCCACCTTCTGCGCCCAGGCGGGACTCTTGCCGGTCAGATAGGTGGTGTAGAGGAAGCTGGTGCCCGAGCCGTCGGAGCGATGCACCACGGTGATCGGCAGGTTCGGCAGCTTCACGCCGGCGTTGACCTGGGCGATCTTGGGGTCGCTCCAGTTCTTCACCGCGCCCAGGTAGATGTCGCCCAGCAGCGCGCCGGTGAGCTTGACCTGGCCCGGCTGCACGCCCGGCAGGTTCACCACCGGCACGACGCCGCCGACCACGGTCGGGAACTGGTAGAGGCCGGCCTTGTCGAGGTCCTCCGGCTTCATCGGCTTGTCGGAGGCGCCGAAGTCCACGGTGTTGGCCTGGATCTGCTTGATCCCGCCGCCGGAACCGATCGCCTGATAGTTCAGGGAAAGGCCGCTCTGCGCCTTATAGGTCTCCGCCCATCGGGAGTAGATCGGCGCCGGGAAGGTCGCGCCCGCGCCGGAGATGCCGGCGCCGCTGGCGGCGGCCGGCGTCCCGTTTCCCTGGGCCTGTTGCGTAGATTTCCCGCAGCCGAACAGCAGCAGGGCGCTGGCGGCGAGAGCGAACGTCGTCGATACGGCGGACTTCATCATCAGGGTCACCTTCCGAGGTTCGCCCGGCTTTATGCCGAGCCGACATGACAGCTGCGTGACGATCCGTCCGTAGACGGAACGTGTAGGGTCGCGAATTCCGACCTTCATCCTGCTCCGGGTCAAGGCGCGCCGCCGACCGCAAGGCCGAAGCTTTCGGCGACGCCTGCGGGAACCCTTGCCGGCGTCCCGCTCGTTACGGCGGCACGCGAGGAGGGATGACTGATGCGTCGAGAGGATCCGGCGGCCTGGATGTGGGCCGACGCCGTGCAGATGCTGTCGGAGGCCGAACGCCTCCATCGCCAGCTGTTCCGCCCGGGAGACCGCCGCGTCGACCAGGCCTGCTGGGAACCGCCGGTGGACGTGCTGGAGACCGAGAGCGAGGTGCTGATCCTCGCGGCCCTTCCCGGTGTCGATCCCGACGCGGTGGAGGCGGTGATCGAGAACGGCACGCTCGTGCTGTCTGGCTCCCGCGTGCTGCCGCCGCAACTCGAGACCGCGGTGATCCACCGGCTGGAGCTGCCGCAGGGCTGCTTCGCCCGGCGCATCCCGCTGCCCGCCGGCCGCTACGACAGCGTACGCCAGGTCGTCGCCAACGGCTGCCTGCTGGTCAGCCTGCACAAGTCCCGCTGAGCGGAGCCTGCCCCCATGTCGGAACCGATCAACGTCCCTGAGGCGCCCGCCGCCGTCGCCCTTCCGTCGATCCCCGCCGACGCGGTGATTATCGTGCCGGTCCGCGAGACCGTGCTGTTCCCCGAGATCGTGCTGCCGATCACGCTGAGCAGCCCCGAGGCCATCGCCGCCGCCCAGCAGGCGGTCCGCGCCCAGCGCCAGTTCGCCATCGTCCTGCAAAAAGACCTGGCGTCCGAGGCCCCCGGGCCGTCTCAGATGCACAGCATGGGGGTGGTGGCCAACCTGCTGCGCTACATCACCGCCCCTGACGGCGGGCACCACATGATCTGCCAGGGCGTGCAGCGCTTCCACATCACCGAGTTCCTGGAAGGCTGGCCCTTCCTGGTGGCCCGCGGCCTGCACCTGCCCGAGCCGGTCGGCCAGGGTTCGGAGGTCGAGGCCCGGTTCGTCGGCCTGAGACAGCGCGCACTGGAGGCCCTGCAGCTGCTGCCCGTCGCGCCCGTGGCCCTGCGCGAGGCGGTCGAGGCGGTGACCTCGCCCGGCGCGCTCGCCGACCTCGCCGGCGCCCACATGGACCTCAAGCCCGAGGAGAAGCAGGACATCCTCGAGACGCTCGACCTGATCCAGCGACTGGACAAGGTCTCGCGCCTGCTCGCCCACCGGATCGAGGTGCTGAAGCTCAGCCAGGAGATCAATCAGCAGACGCGGGCGACCTTCGACGAGCGCCAGCGCCAGGCGGTGCTCCGCGAACAGATGGCCGCGATCCAGCGCGAACTGGGCGAGGACGAGCCGGACACCGACCTCGACGAGCTGAAGGCGGCGATCGAGAAGGCCGGCATGCCCGAGGAGGTGGAGACCCAGGCGCACAAGGAGCTCCGCCGGCTCGAGCGGACCCCGGAGGCCGCCGCCGAATACGGAATGATCCGCACCTATCTGGAGTGGCTGACGGAGCTTCCGTGGAAGCTGCCGGAGCCCGCGCCGATCGACATCGTGGAAGCACGGCGCATCCTCGACGCCGACCACTACGGCCTGGACAAGATCAAGCAGCGGATCGTCGAATACCTGGCGGTGCGCAAGCTGGCGCCCGGCGGCAAGGCGCCGATCCTGTGCTTCGTCGGCCCCCCCGGCGTCGGCAAGACCTCGCTGGGCCAGTCGATCGCACGCGCCATGCAGCGCAAGTTCGCCCGCGTCAGCCTGGGCGGGGTGCATGACGAGGCCGAGATCCGCGGCCACCGGCGGACCTATGTCGGCGCCCTGCCCGGCGACATCATCCAGGCGATCCGCAAGGCGGGCGCGCGCGACTGCGTGATGATGCTGGACGAGATCGACAAGATGGGCGCCGGCGCCCACGGCGATCCCTCGTCCGCCATGCTGGAGGTGCTCGACCCCGAGCAGAACTGCACCTTCCGCGACAACTATCTGGCCGTGCCCTACGACCTGAGCCGCGTGGTCTTCATCGCCACCGCCAACATGCTGGACGGCATTCCCGGCCCGTTGCGCGACCGGATGGAGATCATCCAGCTCGCCGGCTACACGGCGCGCGAGAAGCTGGAGATCGCCAAACGCTACCTCCTGCGCCGGCAGCTGGAGGCCAACGGCCTGACCCCCGAGCAGGTCGAGGTGGAGGACGCGGCGATCACCCATGTGATCAGCGACTACACCCGCGAGGCCGGGGTTCGCTGGCTGGAGCGCGAGCTCGGCCGCCTGCTGCGCAACGCCGCGGTGCGGGTGGCCAGCGGCGAGACCGGCCAGATCCGCATCGGCCCGGAAGAAGTCGCCAAGATCCTCGGCCCCGTGCGCTTCGAGAACGAGGTCGGGATGCGCACCAGCGTCCCGGGCGTGGCCACCGGGCTGGCCTGGACCCCGGTCGGCGGCGACATCCTCTTCATCGAGGCGACGCGCAATCCCGGCCGCGGCCAGCTGATCCTGACCGGCCAACTGGGCGACGTGATGCGCGAGAGCGCCCAGGCGGCCATGAGCCTGGTGAAGAGCCGCGCCGCGGCCCTGGGGATCGCGCCTGAGGTGTTCGAGAAACAGGACATTCACGTCCACGTGCCCGCCGGCGCGACGCCCAAGGACGGCCCCTCCGCGGGCGTGGCGATGTTCACCGCGCTGACCTCCCTGCTCACCGACCGCAACGTGCGCAGCGACACCGCCATGACCGGCGAGATCAGCCTGCGCGGGCTGGTGCTGCCGGTGGGCGGCATCAAGGAGAAGGTGCTGGCGGCGGAGGCCGCGGGCCTGACGCGGGTCATGCTGCCCGCCCGCAACCGCCGCGACTACGAAGACATCCCCGAGGAGACCCGCGGCAAGCTGGAGTTCATCTGGCTGGAGACCGTGGACGACGCCATGGCCGCGGCGCTGGAGCCGGTCGGCGGCGGCGGCGACGGCAAGGTCGTGGAGACCAGCGGCGAGTCACGCCCCCTGGCCGCCAAGGGCTGGACCGCGCCGACGGCGCATTGATCTCTCCCTCCCTTAACGGGGAGGGAAAGACCGCGCAGCGGTCAGGGTGGGGGAGTGTGGGCCAGAACACCCAGCTCACAGCTTGATCCCGACTTCCCCGCCCTGCGCGCCTTAAGGCGCGCTGTCCCTCCCTATTAAGGGAGGGAGGGGTTTGGCAGCATGGCCACGACGGAATTGGTCTTGGCGTTGAAGCGGACGCCCTTCAGGCGCGCCTTGGGGTAGTTGGTCCATTCCCCGCTGGCGTCGATCGGCGTCACCGCCTGCGCGGCGGCCCCCTGCGGCATGTAGCCGATGACATCGACGTCATAGATGCCGTCCGGCGGCGGAGCGGCGTTGATCCGGGGCAGGAAGGCCAGGTTGTAGTAGCCGGCGACATCGGTCTTGCCGGTCGCCTTCAGCGTCAGGCTGCCGTCAGTCTTGCCCGGCGCGACGCTGGCGGTGTCGACCGCCAGGATCTCCGCCTGGCCCGCGTAGAGGCCGGCCGGCCGCGACAGCGTCTTCTTCGGCGCTGCGACCTCGGTCGCCTGGCTTTTCGATTGCTGGCAGGCGCTCAGTCCCAGGCAGGCCGTCAGGCCCGCAACGATCAGGATCGTACGCAAGAATCACCTCCCCGTTCTTTTGTACGCGAAGGTTGCGCCCCTCTCGGATAAGCAGCAAGCGTTTGATGAACGGCGTTTTTTGGTGGCGGCGTCAGGCTTGGTCGCGGCGGAGCAGGTCGTCGAAATAGGAAATCGTCCGGCGCAGCCCCTCCTCGAGGTGCACGGTGGGCTCCCAGCCGAGGATCGCCTTGGCCTTTTCGATGTTGGGCTGGCGCTGCTGCGGGTCGTCCTGCGGCAGCGGGCGATATTCGATCTTCGATGCTGCTCCGGTCAGCTCGACGACCTTCTCGGCCAGGGCGCGGATGGTGAATTCGCCGGGATTGCCGAGGTTGATCGGGCCGGTCACCTCGTCGCCCGTGTCCATCAGGCGCAGGAAGCCTTCGACCAGGTCGTCGACGAAACAGAAGGAGCGCGTCTGCAGCCCCTCTCCGTAAAGGGTGATGGGTTCGCCCTTCAGCGCCTGGACGATGAAGTTGGAGACCACCCGGCCGTCGTTTGGATGCATCCGCGGGCCATAGGTGTTGAAGATCCGCGCGACCTTGATCCGCACCTTGTGCTGGCGCCAGTAGTCGAAGAACAGGGTCTCGGCGCAGCGCTTGCCTTCGTCGTAGCAGGAGCGGAAGCCGATCGGATTGACGTTGCCCCAATATTCCTCCGGCTGCGGATGAACGACCGGGTCGCCGTAGACCTCGCTGGTGGAGGCCTGGAAGATCTTCGCCTTCCGCCGCTTGGCCAGGCCCAGCATGTTGATCGCCCCGTGCACCGAGGTCTTCGTCGTCTGCACCGGATCGTACTGGTAGTGGATCGGCGAGGCCGGACAGGCCAGGTTGTAGATCTCGTCGATCTCCACGAAGAGCGGGAAGGTCACGTCGTGGCGCAGCAGCTCGAAATTGCTGTTGTCGAGCAGGTGCGCCACGTTGCGCCGCGCGCCGGTGTAGAAGTTGTCGACGCAGAGCACCTCGTGGCCCTGGTCCAGCAGGCGCTCGCACAGGTGGGAGCCGATGAAGCCGGCGCCGCCGGTGATCAGGATGCGTTTCATTGGGTGTCCGATGCCGGATGCAGCTCAGGCGGCGCCTGCGCGGCGTCGCCTCGAAGTGGCTGGCTCAGCCTCCGCGGCGGGCTCGGCGGGCTTCCATAGCCGGTTGTCCGGAACCAGCGGCCGCGCCTGGTGGCGCTTGGCGAGCTTGGCCCGATAGAAGTCGTCGTAGTCGGGAGCGAGCGCCAGCATCTCCTGGGCGTCATAGTCGAACTCGATGGCGGCGCGCAGATAGACGTCGAGGTTGGCCAGCTCCGGCGTCGGCAGGTCGCCCTGCAGATAGTCTGCGACCATGCCCGCATAGAGCGCCTCGAGGCTGGCAGCGAGCTTCTCCATGTTGAACAGGTCGCAGGTGGCGCGGCCCAACTCCAGCTTGGCCTTGAGGGCGGCGACGGTCGCCGGCTCGCTGGCCAGCTCGATCGCCCGCTGCACGAAGGCCTGCGGATTGTCGCAGACCAGCTCCGGCAGGCCGGCGGCGCGCACCAGGCTGCCGCACACCCGCGAGGCGAAGCTGCGGCCCGACATGGTCAACAGCGGCACCCCCATCCACAGCGCGTCGGAGGCGGTGGTGTGGGCGCCATAGGGGAAGCTGTCGAGGAACAGATCCGCCAGCGGATAACGCGCCAGGTGGAACGGATTGGCCAGCTTCGGCGCGACGATCAGGCGCGAGCGGTCCACGCCGCGCTGCTCGGCGTAGTCGGCCAGCCGCTGGGCGGTCTCGGCGCCAGGGTCCAGCAGCCACAGCACGCTGGACGGCACGGCCCGCAGGATCTCCAGCCAGCGCTCGTAGGTGTGCCGCGTCAACTTCTGCACGCCGTTGAAGCTGCAGAAGACGAAGGCGTCGTCCGGCAGTCCCACCTCGGCGCGCGTCGGGCGGCGCTCGGCCACCCCGCGCTTGCGGTCGTTCGGCTGGTAGCAGGGCAGCCGGACCACCTTCTCCGTGTAATAGAGCTCGCAGGCCTGCGGGATGATCCAATCGTCGGCGATGATATAGTGGTGGTAGGGCGTCCCCATGGTTCCGGGATAGCCCAGCCAGTTCACCAGGATCGGCGCCGGCCGGCGGGCGAACAGGCCGGCCCGGCCGTCGCGCGTGTGGCCGTTGACGTCGACCAGGATGTCGATCTGATCGGCCGCGACCCGCTCGGCCGCCGCCTCGTCGCTCATGTCGCGGATGTCGACCCAGTGCTCGACGGCGGCCTTGATGCGGGCGTTGAGCGCGCCTTCGTCCTTCTTGCCGCAGTAATAGGCGAACACCTCGACCTGGGCGCGGTCGTGCAGCTCGAAAAGCTCGGCCATCAGGTAGCCGATGGCGTGATCGCGCAGGTCGGAAGAGAGATAGCCCACCCGCAGCCGCCGGCCGTTAAGGTTGATCTCGGCGTCCCGGCGGTCGAACGGATTGACCTCCGGATCCGGCGTCGACTGCTCCACGAAGCGCACGGACGTCGCCAGGTGCAGGATCGGGTCGTCGGCGTAGCCCGAGGCCGACAGCGGGCTGATGCCCATCATCAGCGTCTTGCGGTCGACGCGCTCCGACGGCGCCATGACCGGCCATTCGCACTGGCCCATGCGCAGGGCGAGGTATTGCTCGATGACGTCGCGCTGATTGGGGATCAGCTCCAGGCATTCGCGCAGCGCCATCTCCGCCATCGCCGGCTGGTGATGGTCGGAGAAGACCCGGCCGATCTGCTTGAGGCCCGTCACCTTCATCTCGAGCGCATTGCCGGTGACCGGCGCGATCCGGCCCAGCATGGCCTTCCACGTCTCGATGCCGTGCTCGGCCGCCCCGCCCCGCTCCAGCACGCCGCCAAGGTTAATGTAGGCGGGCAGGAAGTCAGGGTTGCCGCCGATCGCCGACTTCAGCAGGTCGGCCGCCCCGGCCAGGTCGCCGGCGTCGCTTTCCAGCACGGCGCAGTTGAACTGCGCTACGTGGAGTTGCGGATCCTCGGGATTGAGCCGGATCCACAGCCGGTAGAGCTGGCGCGACAGCTGCGTCTGGCCTGCGCCATTCAGCGTCATCGCCGCTTCGATCAGCTCTCGGATCGAAAACGGACCGGCGGTGATCTTTTGCAGCGCGTCGAGGAAGACGTTGTCAGGCATGAGCTCTCGGCCAACTCGCGCCCGCCTCGGCCTTGCGGCCGGCTTGAGCGATGATTCGGATCAGGAAATCATCGCACGACGTTCGCGCGGCGGCCATCAAGCTCGGCCTGATCCCAGTTTCGACGCCATTGCGTCGCAGGCGCCGGGAGGCGTCGACCGAGAAGCGCGGTCGACGCCGCCGGATCAGCTCGCCAGGACGTAGGCCGCGGCTTGCGCCGAAGACATCGACTGCACCTGCACCTGGGTGAAGCCGGCCAGCTGGGTGGTCGACATCGCACTGATGTTGGTCGTGCTCAGCTGGCTGATCTGGCCCGTGGTCAGCCCGCCGATCTGGGTCGAGAAGAGCGAACCCACTTCGGTGGTGGTGAGCGAACCGATCACCGTGCTGGTGAGCTGGCCGACCTGGGTCGCCGTCAGGGCCTGGACCTGCGACGTGGTCAACTCGCCGAGGACGGTCGTGTTGATCGTCGCCAGCTGGGAGGAATTCAGCCCCTTCAGCTGGGTCGCCTGCAGACCGCCGATCTGGGTGCTGGTCAGGCCGGTGAAGTTGGTCGTGGTCAGCGAGCCGATCTGGGCGCTGCTCAGCCCGCCCAGCATCGTCGAGCTGAACTCGCCGATGTCGGTCGAAGTGAGCGCCGAAATCTGCGCCGTCGAGATCCCGCCCAACTGGGTGGTGTTCAGCGAACCGACCTGGGTGCTGTTCAGCGCTGAGAAGTTGGCCGTCCCCAGGCCCCCGATCTGCGCAGCGCTGAGGCTCGAGATCTGGGTCGTGGTCAGCGCCGTCGCCTCGGTCGTGGTCAGGCCGCTCAGCTGGGTGGCGGTGACGCCCTTCAGCTGGGTGGTCGAGATCTGGCTGATCTGCGTCGAGGTCAGCGAGGCCAGGGAGGTGGAGCTCACCGCGCCCAGCTGGGCGGAGGAGAGCTGGCCGATCTGGGTCGAGCTGAACTCGGCGAAGTCGGTCGCCGACAGGCCCTTCATCTGCGCGGTCGTCAGGCCGCCAATCTGCGTCGAACTCAGCCCCTGGATGACCGTCGAGGTGACCGAGGCCAGGTTGGCGTCCGACAGGCCGCCCAGTTGGGTGGCCGTCAGCGCGCTGATCTGGGTGGTCGAGAAGTCGCCGAAGTCGGTGGTCGTCAGGCCCTTCAGCTGGGTCGCCGTCAGGCCCGCC
>Ga0307517_10013856_pt1 | contig 10902 bp, 8 predicted proteins | sample 23_EM_MG_FD_194515 | JGI IMG/M metagenome (GOLD analysis project Ga0307517, IMG submission 194515) | Populus trichocarpa ectomycorrhiza microbial communities from riparian zone in the Pacific Northwest, United States - 23_EM | ecosystem: Host-associated > Plants > Roots > Unclassified | place...
AGTTTCATGGATTGTTTGCAATAATTGTTACTGATAGAGACAAAGTTCTCACCAGTATATTCTAGAAAGAACAGTTTAAAAAGCTAGGATTTCAATTATTAATGAGCACATCGTATCACCCTTAAACATATGAGCAATTTAAGAGGGTGTATCAATTCTTAGAGACTTATCTTCAGTGCATGACTACGCATAATCTTAAGAGGTGGTATTTTTAGGCATTGATGTTACAACAGTAGTTGTCATTCAGCCATAAGAATGAGTTCTTTCCAAACTCTATATAGTTACTATATTCTAAACAGAGAAATGGTCAATCAAGAATCTACCTCAGTAGCTATTATGGAAGAGTTAATGAAAAGACAAGTTAACATAGATAAAGTGCTAAATGTGCAGTTGGAAATAACCGAGCACATGATAAAATAGAAGATTGGTAAAGGTAGGATTGAAAGAGAGTTCTTATAAGGTGATTAGGTGTTTTTGAAGTTACAACCATACAAGTAAGGTGATGTGGCTCTAAGGAAGAACTTCAAACTCAATCCACAGTACTACAAGCCTTATCAAATCATTAAGAAGGTAAGAGCAGTAGCCTACAAACTGAAATTGCTTGAGGGAAGCTTAATACATCATGTATTTCATGTCTCTCTACTTCAAAAAAAAATGAGAGAGAAAGGTAATGTCTACTAGATTACTAGTAATTGATAAAGGTGGAAGAATGAAGATTTTTTCTTTTGTAGTATTGGATAGAAAGATAATGAAAAAGGAAATAAAGCAATAATAGTTGATTTGATTTAATAGTCAAACCTATTTTCAAAAGATGCAACGTGAAAACATTTGAAGAAATTAATATCCAAATCCTTGAGTTCAATACAGATTCTCGAGGACAAGAATCAATTCAAAGGGATAGTATTGTTACAATTTTGACATGAAGCATAAAGAAAACATGTTGAATAAAGAAGGCAATAGGTTGTTCCAGAGAGAGAAAAAAGCATAACTAGAATTCTAATTGTCACGTGGATAGTATGTTAGTAGTCAATTAGAAATAGTTAGGAGGAGTTGGTAACAATGAATAAATGGCAAGAAGGTTAATTAGCTAATCAATAACAGTTTATATAAATCATAGTAATCTCATGATTTTCAAGCAATAACATAAAAACTCATTTCCAGTTTCTCTTCTCTTATTCTTCTAATAATTCTTTTTTCTTCGGTCTTCTTTACTCACTTCTTTCTATAACTAATCATTGTTCACACACACACACACACAACGTTGTGGACTTACTATTTATTTTCTGATAATTTATTTTGGTCTTCAAAGTTTTATTTTGTACAATTTAATCTTAATTAAATGTCAATTGCTTTTGAATTCTTAGTCAATAGTGAAATTGAAAGAAGAGGGACCAAAATGAAAAAAGCTTCAAACATGGGTGGCGTGCCAGAGATTAAATGAAAAATACATTTAGGTCATCGATCTTTGAAAATAATGCAATTTATACAATTTAGATCCCTTTAATTTTAAAAAATTAATTTTGATGCACAATTTTATTTGTATTATATTTAAGTCCCTGGTTGGAGAGATGAGAGAGAGAAGGGTTGTCAGATTCCAACAATGAGAAAGAAAGTCGCCGTTCACTCCATTTTCAGACACCAAAATAGGTTTTCTTAGTGTCCATGAGTTCCATGAGATGAGAGGGGCTTCATGGTGGTTGTTTAGAGTCTTGATGTTACATGAAAAACTAGATCTGAGCTGAGAAAGCCAAAACTAAATCGATTTGATTTTGGGTTTTTGGACCATTTTTTGAGTATTTGGAGTTGATGAAATGGTTTGTAGATATTATAAGAGTGTTTGTAAGGTGTTTTAGGGTTGCAATAGCTTGAAAATTGGGTTTTTGACCAAAAAACTAGTTGCACTGATTTTTCAGCCACCACGGTGGTAGCTGGAATCTAGGCTTATAAATGACAAGTCATCTGCCTTAGCAGGCGACGTGTCATCATCTTATATTTTTTTTCAAAAAACTTGTTGTCCGTCCCTCTAAGAAATTTTTTTAAAAATAAAAATAAGCCTAGGCCCGCCAATGCACCTAGGCTTGAAGGCCCGCCAGTGATCGTTCTCTTCATTGCAGTGCCCCAGGCATGTTGGGCCAAAGGCCCGCCAATTTGCGCTCTTTTTGGCCCTCTTCTCTTTTCTTTAAAGCGTGTGTGTGTGTGCGCGCAATGATCCTAGGCTCTTCATTGCAGTGTCCCAGGCGTGTTGGGTTATAGGCCCGCCAGTCTGTGCTCTTTTTAGCCATTTTCTTTTTTTATGTTGAATATAAATTTAAAGGAAAAAAATATTGAATCCGGTTGAGTTTAGATCTAGATCACGAGTTTGACAAGTTAAGCCGCAACAACTGAGCTATTTTTTTTTTCTGATATTGCTTTTTCTACTAATATCTTTTTTTTAATAACTTTTAAATTTATGTTTTAATTAATATCATTTATATGTGATTGTTTTTCTGATGGTGTTGTGCATGTTTAAATTTTTAAAAAATTATTATAATTCATCTATAATTTTTTTTAATCTTTTGTATACAAGAACTTTATTTTTTACAATAAAAATTTTTAGATAATATTTTGATATGTGCAATTTATCATAATATTTTTACTTATTTTATTTAATCAATTCAATATATATTTATTTTTAATATCATTTAATTGAATAAAAAAATTTAGTAAATAAATTTAGTAAACACATCCAAATAAATATTTTATTTTTAAAAATTAAATATCTTATTATATACCTGTTTTTTTGTTTTTTTAATGATTTTTCTAATTTTATTTTTAGTTATCATTAATATTTTATTTATTTATTGACACATTTTTTTGATTTATTTCATGAATCCATGAATTTTTCAATTTACACTTCAAATGTTGTTTACATGAAAAAATCTCCACATAAAAAAATCTCCACGTACAATTCTTCTATATCTCTCTCTCTCTCGCGACGACTCCGTTGGTGAAAGAATCCAAAGTTCGGCTCTTCCACGCCTTGTCGCTTTGTGCGGATATTTTTATCACAAACACCGTTTCGAGCCGTCAGAAAGGATGGTTAACATACGTGCATAGCACCCAGGCTTGAGTAATGCTTTCGTAAAAATTATAGGCTACAGAAATGATTTGTTCGTTGATAATCAGTAACCCACCTCTCCAAACATCACCAGCAATCAACCCTAAGCCCAACTTACACCTTCCTGAAGCAATCTTCTTCACAAATCATCAAACCCAGATGATTTTCTGCATCGACTCAGATAAATTCTTGCGGCTGGAACATCATAAAGCTAGAGAACATGTGAAGACAATTGTCTGCGATTAAAACATGTTGACTTTCAGATTTGCAAAAATAATGAACTAAACTTCGGTTCAAACAAACAGAAACATGTGATGTACACAAACATGCCAATATTAAAACTGAAGTCGGAAGTACAAGGTTGGAACAAGTACAGCTGCTACAAGAGAACGCAATAGCATTACTTTTGCACAAACAGGGAGCGATGACAATTGTCTGAGATTAATTTATGTCAGCCACCACAAATCACCAAAAGCTAATTGGAAACAACACAGGCAAGTAAAAAACAATCCCCCGCATCCAACACCCACCACCCCTTTTCTGCCTTCTTCCTATTTGGGGCCTTCTTCCTAGCTATACGGATGAACACTTCACCTTTTACCTCTTGCTAGTAGCTATCTGGTAAGTGCACCTCAGGCTATCTTTACTATCAAACATGTACATTAACAAAAAGGAATTTGACAAAAGGGGATGGGATATGGGAGAAACAATGTGGGAGAAGAAAACATGAAGAAACTACAGCTATCCAGCCGCCTGATCCTTTATGTATCCTGGTAGAGAGAATTGTTGCTGGTCAGACCTCATGATGATCAAAACACAAAGAGCACTCCCCCCTTTTGTATCACAGAAATAACTGCCAGATATCAAATCCCATACCACTTCACTGCTCATGTCCCAGCCAGGTGCATTAAATTTAAACCCATTTGTCGTTTCACATGATCCGGTATCAACTTGTTAACAAGCTCAGGAGAAGCCCCATTTAACTGTAACAGAAACAATAAAATTGAGTGAACAATTAGAATTACCACAGCTAGTTGCATACACAAGAATTAGATAACAAAATACAATAATTGCAAATAAAAAGAGAAACAACCAATCACACAACTACCAACATACTCCATCTTACATATGAAATCCTCGCATATTATTTTTCTAATTAGGCAAAGATGAGATACAAAAAAATTCCAAACGTAGACATACCTCCTGTTTAAAGTTGAAGAGAGCTGGTAAAGGGCGGCCATTTGGTAGGCGAGCATTGGGTTCTCGGAGTTCATCAAAGAAGGGATGTGCACATGCTTCCAACTGTGATCCAAAAGTAAATTGTCAAATATCAGTGGACAAACTTACATCTCAAGCAGAACAAAGAAAGTGCCATCAAAATTTGTGATTCTTTAAAAGAAAAACTAATGGCTAAAAATTTACTGCAGTCAACTATTAACAAGATAAATTTGTCATGGAGTGCCATATTCAATATGAATCTTACACATCTATGCAAGGGAAGAAGAAAGGTCGAGAGCAAAAAAATACAAGGAAAGGGCAAGAAATTTAACTCACTGCTGTACAACGGAGACTTGGTGAGTATTGCAGCAGCCGTGATGCAAGATCAATTGCTTCTGGAGGCATCCTCTTATGGAAAACCTAAAACAACGAAAAATTGAATGAAAATCTGCTTTAAATCAAATTATACAAGGAAAATAATGGTGCTTAAATGATCACCAACTTTTTCGTTGCAAGAGAATACCTAATATTTTAGCTGCATGAGAAAAGGAAATTAAAAAAAAACCACCTCAAAGTTGTTCACAAAAAGTAACTGAAAGCATACCTTGTGCCATGGGTGTGCCTTTATCTGTGGAAACCGAAAATCAGTATAATTCGGGTTCATACAGCGAATTTCTTCTCTTGTTGGAGTGCCAAGAACCTGTAAAACAGCATGTAAGAAGTTGGCTTGTGATCATATGAATTGCATTAGTTAAAGCACCCATAAGCAAAACATACCTTGATAATTTCTACAAGTTGGTCCACAGCATTTTCTCCTGAAAACAGTGGCTGTAAAAGCATTCAGATGGCCAGCAGTCAAGTAAAAATTATCATTTGGAATATTGTCAAAAGGAGCAATTTTAAAATGCAATGAAAAGAAAATGCTTACTTGGCCAAGAAGAAGCTCAGCAAGCACACAACCAGCAGACCATATATCAATTGATGTCGTGTATTCCGTGGCACCAAATATAAGTTCTGGAGCCCGATAAAATCGGGAACATATGTATGATATATTAGCTTCACCTTTGACCTATTCACAGGAACCTTGATTGTCAATGTATTGAAAAAGAATAAGAAGCAAAATAATCAGATCTTATCACAATAGCACAGAAGCTTTTTAGTAAAAACAGAGCTTCAACTTTAGTAGTCACTCAATTATTATAAGCAGCTACAACCATGTACTTGCAGAACTAGATGGGCAGCTAAAATGGTATTTAGTCCACCAAAACAACTAAGTTCCTCATCGCAGCCGTTAAAGAAATGCAGATATCAAACCAAATTATGTTATGCACTGTGATTACCAACAAACTAATTAAACAAGGATGCATCAAGCATTCCATCAATGTTGCAGGTAACTTTCATTTTCAGAATTTTATAATTTCACGGAGACAGAAGGAACATGAATTAGCAGTGACTGCATATGTCTCTTTTGGTTAAGAACCAGGCTGATACCCAAAAAAAAAAAACACTGCAGACTGCCTTGAGCTTAAGAGTTGTAGTCACACAATGCAAAGATGAAGAAATGCAAACTAGAAGAAAGTCAGCATACCAGCACTTTTGCACTTCCAAAATCACAAAGCTTAACCTGGTGAGTAAGAGGATCAACCTGTAGACAGCCAAGAATGACTTAACATAACAGCTAACATCTTTTAACATTCATTTAACAGTATAGAAGCATACCAAGAGATTTTGGGGCTTTAAATCCCGATGGCAAACTCTAGGAACAGTGTGGATATAAGCCAGTCCCCTAAAAATCTGGAAAAAAAGGTCCAGTAATTAATATCATAAGGATTACAGGCAACAAATCAACTTCTGATGCAATACCTGGTACGTGTAAAGTTTCACATAGATAAGTGGCATTGCTTGTTTTGCATTGCTGTAATGCTTCAAAACCCTATACATGCTCTCGGGAACATACTCCATAACCAAGTTAAGAAAAAGCTCATTGTTATCTGTTGTAGAAAAGAAACAGTGCTTCAACGAAATAACATTAGGATGATCCATCACTCGCATTAACTGCAATTCTCGGTTCTTATATCTTCTATCTTGCAAAACCTTCTTTATCGCCACCGTCTCCCCAGTTTCCAAACATTTTGCCTACAACAAGAGATAGATCAATTTGTGGAAGCGTACATAATCGCCAATACCTCCAACAGATAAACACATTTGGATACCTGGAAGACTATACCAAACGACCCTGTTCCCACAACCCGCTCCGCCATGTAACTGATGGTCTGCACAAACAAAAACATTCATCATATGTTGAGAGAACAACCATATCATAAACACGGTATATGAGAGAACAACCATAAAAAACAGAAACGTAAATAAAAAGGTATCACCAAGAATGATTACCTGCTTTGGCTCTCCGTTCTTACCGCCAATTGTGGTCGAAATTATATGACCGGTGACTGGATCGTTCCCATCAGCAACACGGGCATTCATTTCCTACAAAAAAAAATATGGACATCAGAGATCTTGGATCTATATGAAAACTATAGTTAAGCTTTATAAAAGGAAAAAAAAAAAAACAATTGCATAGCTAGAGGAAACAGTGATCCTGGAGCATGACGAAGGAGAAATGATAAGAAAAATACAAATTAGATGGTATGAGCTCACCATCTAGATCTATTCTAACAGGACTATTTTCACTCATCAAAGAAGCTAAAAGATATTTTTTTGTTAAAAAAAAAAAAAGGATGATAGCTGAGAAAACGCAGGAAAATAAAGAAAACCCAGATCTTAAAAAATCCATACAGTAATGCAAGAGAAAACCTGCTTGGATGCTGAGAATTTAAAAAAAAAAAAGCATCAGAGCTTCTTAGAACCACCTCGCACCTTCTAAAACCCAACATTAGAAAAACAAAAACATAAGACAAAGCCAACACTCTAATGTCTGATTTTTTTCCTGGGATAATGTAATAATTTCCCAGGAAAAAAAAAGTAAAAAAAAAACAGAGATAGAACATACCTTATCTTCAGCCATGGATGGAGAAAAGGAAAGAAAGATGAAGGTGATCAAGTGTGTTTTTTGTTTCAGAAATTAGGCTGAGAGATCATGTTGATGTTGGGGCGATACTAGATAAGGCAAAAGGAAAGAAAGAAAGACTCAGCGAACCAAAGAGAATGAGAGAAAAGAGAGAGAGAGGAGAGTGACAAGTTAGAAAGAGAGAGAGAGAGAGAGAGAGACAACAACTACAACAAGCCCATGTGATTCCAGCTTCTTCCTCCCTCTATCTCTCTCTCTCTCTCTTTTTGTCAATTCTTTCCTCTCTACTTTTTCTTTCGTTTTGGTCTCTCTATCTACTTTCCGTAGCCCCCCTCCCTTTTTTTTTTCCTGTTCTTATAAACTAACCTCTGGTTTTGAGAGAATTACGATGATGGGACTTGAATTTTGTTTTGCTGACAACGTCACAATTATTGGACATCTGCCTGGACCTCATTTGTCCGCCCCCTGTTTCTTCTCCTCCTTCCCGTTACCGTTACCGTTAGATCCTCAAGGAAAAATAACAGAACCATCTGTTATGTTCTTTTATTTTGCCCGTTAAAAAGGAAAAATTCCCAACCTCTCCTGTTGTTCACCCATCAACCTTGCGGGAGGAAAAATAACAGAACCATGTGCGGTAGTATTTATTTTTTATCTGTTTTAAAAATATATTTTGTTTAAAAAAATATTAAATCAGTTATTTTTAATATTTTTTTTAATTGATGTGTTCATGTTGAAAAAAAAAAGTGATAAAACAAATTATATTTTATTTATTTTTAAAATAAAAAATATTTTTAAAAAATATCTTATATTAGGATACCAAGCGCACACTTTACTTGTGCTTTTAGTTCTGTTGTTCATTTGTTTACTAGTGTTTGATATTAGTATTTGGTATTGTGATAGCTTTTGCGATTTCGAATTAATTTTTTAAAAAAAAAGATTTAGAAAAAACACTTTTAATTGTGTTTTATTTTTAAAAATAGGTTTTAAAAAATATAGTATTTGTTTAAAATTATTGTAAAATGAATTTTTGTATGCAAAATAAATAAAAAGCATGTCTCCGTGAATGAAATGCAAAACATAAGCTATTTTGCTTCTTTTTTTTTTCTTTTGTGGATGGACACAGAGCAAAAGCAACAATTCCTAGCCCATGTTTGGTATTGCATTTCAAACGAGGGTTAGGCAAATTTTGAATTTTTTTCTTAAAATTAATTTTTTTTTATTTTTAGATTATTTTGATATGCTGATCCAAAAATAATTTTTAAAAAATAATAATAAAAATATTATTTGATGCATTTCCAAGCGAAAAACACTTTGAAAAACAACCGCTACCACACTCTCAAACACCTCCTAGCCTCTAACGTCACAATACTAAAGCAAAGTAAGTTATTAGTGATTATTTTCTTCTAGCAGTGGACTTGCGCTACACTATGGGGGCAATTTTTTTTATTTTTTGCATAACAAACAATGTTCAAGTGCTATAAACATGTTTTAAAAAATAAAAATAAAAAACATGGCTCAGGTCATAGACACAAGTGAGTCAAATAAGTTGGTTTTATTTTAATTAGATGATAAAAAGTAGTAAACAACAACAAATACACCAAATAAAAAAATGATCATGATAACCTGGAAAAAACAATTATAGCTCAATACTCAGTTAATTAAATATGAAAGGACAAAATGGGGTAAAAAAAATAACAACAAAAACCCGGCCAAAATCAACTCGGATTAGCATGACAAACTTGTAACCCAGGTGATAAGGGTTGAGTCAACCCCAGTTAACTCATCAAACCCGCGATCCAAGTCACGATTAGGATAGCCTGATAAAAAAAAGAACAAAGAAAATCATAAAGTCTATTTTTTAAAAAAATCATATGATGAAATCGAAAAAGAAAATAAGTCAAAAGAAAAGGAAAACAATGTCAATCACGTTAACTTTTCAAACTCATAACCTGAATCATTAGATTACAAGTATCCTATCTGGAAAAACAATAAAGCCTAATTTTCAACCAATCAAATATTGAATGATGAAAATGAAAAAAAAATCAATTATACAAAAGGATTTTAAAAAATAGCAATTAAAAGAATAAGGGTCAAAATTGAAATAAAAAACAAATTAGATGACAACTAATTTTTTTAATCAAAAGGTGAAATTGAATATAATAATCAATCTAACAAAAGAAAAAAAACAATCATAAGAATGAGGACCAAATTAAAAATAACAACATATCATAAATTGGGATTAAAGGATTAAATTAAAAACAAATCAGAATTTTACAAAAGGATCAAGAAAAAAAATTAAAAATCAAAAGAATAAGGATCGGCTTTGACATATAAAAAAATAAGAGACAACTCTAAAACTTTTAATGACCAACATGAATTTCAAGAGGGAGAGGGGAAAAAAAGAAAGCATGGTCGTAATAAACTACTACACCAAAGCCGCCTAGTGCTGCCCCAATAGAAAAAAGATGTTGTGATGATTCCAATGGCGTGATGGAAGGGGATTTTTGGTCTTTGGGAGGTGTTGTACTCACCACCCAATGAGTGCGAGCAACTTCCACACACGTGCCAACAAATTTTTAAAATATATTTTATATCTATTAAAATACCAAATTAACCCTTAGTCAAGTTTATCATAACAAAAAAACCAGTGGGGAAAATACAAAAAAGCCCTCGAATGCTAGATTTATAAATTTTGATTTGAAGAGTAATTTAGTTATTTTACTATGTTTAATAAATGTGAAAAAACCAAGTTGTTCCCAATTAATCTGAGAATGACTAATTAACCTTGTAAAAATACTATACTAAAATAGTCAGTTCAATAATTTTTTATGGGAAGGGCAAAATCCTTGTTAGAGTAAATAGTGTCTTCACTCACAATGAACAATGTTTTTTCAAGGTGATTTAGATTTTGTTAACTAATGTCTTACGTTACGTTGTGGGTTGGATAAAAACAATTGAGCCTAAAAAAATTATCCAGGTCACAAGGGATTTTTTGGTATTATTATTGAAGCCAACCCAACGATTCAATTATAAAAACTCCTGACTCAATCCTTACCTAGCCCGAGTTCCAAATTATATTGTGTGAGAGTTGCCTCGACATAACTTAATTAACTTAACAGGTCAAAAAAAACACAAATGACTGGTAAAAAATGTGCTTTGGCTTTAAAAAAAATCAAGATTGCATCTTTTTTTTAATATTAAGACAACGACATATTAGATCTACTCGGGTTTTGCGATTTAATCCATCAAACCTGGAACCCAAATCATAAATTCCACTAGGTTTAACAACTTTATTTTTTAAAACTATTTTTTACTTAATGATATAATAACAAAAATAGGCCTTCATAAGATTGAGCACCAATCAAATGTCAAAACGTATATTTGAGATTGCGATAAACTCATAGAAAACAAACTAAAATAAATTACGAATACCAATTAAAAATCAACCAAATATTGAAGAATGAAATTGATATAAAAAAGCAAAAAATGATTCAACTGAAAAAAAAAAAGAAATATGGTTTTTTTTTTTAAAAAGGAAATTGTTAGACATTATTATTAA
>Ga0307517_10013857_pt1 | contig 10901 bp, 14 predicted proteins | sample 23_EM_MG_FD_194515 | JGI IMG/M metagenome (GOLD analysis project Ga0307517, IMG submission 194515) | Populus trichocarpa ectomycorrhiza microbial communities from riparian zone in the Pacific Northwest, United States - 23_EM | ecosystem: Host-associated > Plants > Roots > Unclassified | place...
TATTGTTATTCAAACCCTTTACCTCAAATACATGTTCAATATTTGGCTTGGCATTAAAACTAGCATAGCCACATGTAACACTAATTTTACAGCCTCGTGCACGTTTTGAATGGCATGAACCATACTGGTAGCAGCAGTCAGCTTGATATATTAAAAAAGGTGTCCCGAAAGAACCCAGTGCCATACTGGCCCTGGTACCAGTATTGCATAAACTTATAAACTTTGAAGATATATACAGTATCTCGAGTCTCCACGGTACCAACGGATGAACTGGGCCTGAGACGAACCGGGATCAAATTACCGGCAATCTTTTCTAACCCTAATTTTGACGGTTTTCTTCTTTTTTTTTCCACCGACCAAATAAATATACCTTCCCAATTTCTTCGTGGGTACGATTTAAGACCTTGTAGGTAGAGTCAGTTTGGGGAGTAAGAATGCAAAGAACTAGATTTTTTTGCGCCCGGGAGGGGATCCCGGCACCCATTTCTCCGGATACTTCTTTGCCGCGCGCAGCCTCAGGCAGAGGATTAAAGACCGAATAGCTTTGTAAATGTGTTCTAAGACGGGTAAGGAATTGGGAAGACTTTACAAAACGAAATTTGAAATCCCCATGAAAGTCCTCTCGTTGACCCAATTTGAAACAGTGGCCAACGTCAGTTGTCATAAGGTGGGAAAGCTGGGGAAGTGCAGCCCCACCAAAGGACAGGGAAGGCGGGTGGTTCCCGTTTCGCGCGCTAAGGAGGGGGATGGGAACAGGGGCAACTTGATTGGCTGATCGACACTGGATGGAGGGAGCTTATTCCATGCTGTTGGTGGTTGATATCGCTTTTTTTGTCCCGGGCAGAAGTCTACATGCACTTGGAGCAAGATTAAGGAAATATTGCTTCTTCCCATAAAGCAGGAAACTGAAGCTAAGGAATCCCTGGGAGGCTATGGTACTTGTAGAGTACTTGCAAGGGCGCGTTGAAAGAATGGCAACCGTTGATTCCTCCTCACAGATCACGCTTCCGTCGGTCTACGATTCGGGGAAAATGTTGCTTTTTCCCTTAAAAAAAGAAACTGTCGGTAATCCTCTAGAGGCTGTAGGAGTTTCCCCCCGAAATCCTGTCTACGAGTAGGGAAGAGCCTGAAGCTGCAGGGCCCAGACAGCCATTTTTATGAAATTTTCAACATGGTAACGGTGCCGACTGGCTTTATTCGCTTGCTGTCAGTAGTTCGCAGATCAAAGAAAGAATTGTGAATTTTATGTTAAATTCTCTGTTGTTTTCTTCCCCCCGGGCAGTGCTTGAAGAACATGAGCTGTTCGTTCTCGGGTCTGGCTAAATTTTGTGGGAGCCCAGGGAGGATCATCATGTACCGTACTTGAGTACCATAAAACCTTTTGCGATTCGCCGTCTCAGGACTCATAGACGAGGTTTCCTGAGAAGGATTGGTGCTTTCCCGACATGGTAGATACTTGTAGCCTGGCCTTGCTTGATCTTGTCAACTTGCCAAACTAAACCTATCTTGGGCGTTGACTCGGTTTACAGGGATCCTCAGATTGCGAGTCGCAAAGTTTTTACGGTATCATAAGATTCATACCAGTAAGATGCTCGTGCGGTGCTTTCTGCAGGCCAAGACTGTGACGCCTTATCGAACTGGGGGGTAAGGAGGAGATGGTCTTGGGTGGGGTCGGGTCGGGCGATCTTGGGGGTAGGGAAGGGTCAGACGCTCTTAACGGGGGGCAGGGGTGGTCTTGGCGGTAGGGGTGGACTGAAAAGGTAGAGAAAAAAAACCCTTGCGAGCCAATGAATAAGGATGGTCTTGGGTAGGGTCGGGTCGGGCGATCTTGGGGTAGGGAAGGGTCAGACGCTCTTAACGGGGGGGCAGGGGTGGTCTTGGCGGTAGGGGTGGACTGAAAAGGCACAAAAAAGAACTTGCGAGCCAATGAATAAGTTTGGCTGATCTAATGAGCGGAAAGGAGCCATTGAAGTTAAAAGGAGATAGAGTAGTTATTAGCTCTTCTTCCCCTCTATTAATGCCATCGTTGAGCTTCCTGAACTCGGAATGCCTAGGAGGAATATTCTTAGCTCGAAAATCATCACCGACCTCACGCTCAGGGTATGTGAATACTTATATCTCGTCTCCCACTCCGCGATGTATACTGACGGGCAGTGTAAGGCCGATAATTTGGTTAAAACCATTCCGTAGAATTTCCCCCGCCGTCCTCTACTGCAACACATATACCGAACTCCGTTCCAGCTCCGCTCCTATCTCCATACAAATCTACCAACCATTTCTAGTTAAAAGCAACTGGATATTCCACACTACAACGATGTCTCAGTATTCCGATGAAGGCAGGCCCGGACGTTACTTACCCACCTACAATTCCTCCTCCTCCTCCGGGAATGAAAATACCATCCCTCAAAACTTTACCTCCTCCCCCAGCCTCTCTGAAACTCTTCACGACATCAACCCTAATCTCCTGGAGGCAACGCTTGCATGCCCGGTCTTGGGTTGCTCCTTGGTTTTCAACGGGAAGATGCCTTATGGATACCTCTGGAGACACCTCAAGCGTCCCGGAGTTCGTGGGCGCAGTGGTGATGAGAGGGCTGCTTGGGAAAGCCTTCACAAGATCGAGCATGACAGATTCCTAGCTACACGCAGTACAACCTCCCATTCCTTAAACCGACCTACTGGGTGCTAACTTCTTCAATATAGTCACACCGGCACAGCGCAAGCGTGAGGCAAACAAGGTGAAAGCGGAGAAGCTTCTGAGGACTGCCGGGTTCGAGCAACGTGCTAGGAACATGGGGATTACGGAGAAGGGGTTGGTTGCCGAGAAAGTGGCTATCTGGGAGGGCATGCACACCGCCGAACAGAGTGGTGACGGTACCGCGGTGAGTATTCTCTATTCCGCTCTATTCTAGAAGCTTCTGCAGGATTGGTGCTGATTGAAGGGGAACTCAAGTACTATGCTTGGATTCTCTTGGATATCTCTACCGGGCCTTAGGACCTTCTCCAAATTTTGTAAGTACTCACAGATTCCGTGCTATGAATTCCACTAATATATCCAGGCCGGCACCTCGCCTGTTGACTGGGCCCCCAGAGAACATTACGCTTAAAGGAATTACTGGTTCATCGAGTTTAATGTATTCATTTTTGTCGTCGTGCGGTCCGAGTCATTTTTAGCTCTTGTTCTGAAATCGTCCCCCAATATGAATATATACGGCTTTGATGTTTTCCGTGTTTGCGAGTTAGCCCTGTCTTGCTTCCTTCCTAGTGTTTATCCACGGGGAAGATCGCAGCGAGTGCTAGCGGATGATGACAGTAGGGCTGTTCTAGACGTTTCCTGCACTGAAATAGGCCAACGACGCCTAGTTTCCGTGTGCTTAACCTTGCCTCGGAATAGAAGGTAGTTCGTGGAAGCGTCACCTCACATCGGGGGGAATGAAAGGGAGCGTGAATGTTTGGGCGTCGAAAAAAATGCATTTATTCATTTATTCATTTATTTATTCATACTGGTAAGGTTTGCGGGGTGTTGCATTTTTTGTCCCCTTACTCTTCCCAACCCGGCAGCCGGATCTGACTGGTGGAAAACTACCGTACCGGCACAACCGGGGTTTTTTGCGCAAGCCGTTGTGCTGCATGAGCAAGTGGGAGTCGCCGCCCCCAATTAAGAAAGGGCAGACCCCCCTGTGGTTGCCAGGCACTTGCAGATACGGTAACATCCTAGTCATTGAGAGTATCCCAGCCTGTCATCTTGAGTTCTGTCCCTCCCTGAGACACTCTTCTCTTGCCGAAAGGCTTTTTCTCAGATAGGTCCACTTTTGTCCACCCCCTCTTAGAGGGAGAGCATTGGCTTTCGATCGCGCCATCTGTAGCGGGGTACTTTGCCAAGCAAATATTGCCCATCTTCAACCGCCAAGGGATTTTCAACCACCGGTCCAATGAGAATTGTGGCTCTATTAGGTGGTAGGGGAGGTAAACCTCTGCACATTAATAGAGGGAAAATGGAAACATCTCCGGTTTTCATAGAGATGTTAAGGTTTAAAGGTATGATAGGTCAAAATTTGGTAGGAGCAAGGGGAATATCCGGGACAGGTTAATTACTGTTAACTTCCTTGGCCATGACTGTAAATAGATATTTGCCAAGAGATTAACCTTGAAAAGGACGGTCTTGGCAAATTAACCTACTGTTAACAAACTAGAATGAATGTCCGCCCGTTCCGGCTACAAGAGGTCCCCCACCATATTTGTTGGAGGGTGGTAAAACTAAAACCAGGTGGATGACGGGCTAGGGTACCGTATTTGGCAAGCGAAACAGGGAGCTCGTCAAGGTTTTATGATATCATAACAAGAAAAAATAGTGGTACTTGCCGCTGATCCCTTGATCGCCTCGTACCGTCGAAGACTGTAACCGTTCCAAAGTTCCTATCGATTATGTAACTGCCCAGAGTTGCAATCTTGCAGCAAGTCTCAATCCCAGATCCTAATTTTGACCTCAGACTATGACCTCGCAACTTATTAAATATTTTTTCACGGTGCTGAAAAGCGTTTTCTTTTGCTCCAACCCGGCCCTGCCGATTCTCGGCCTTTAGTAATCCCAGAATTTTGTGCCTCCAGAACCTTTTACACGGCGATCACAATACCGACTATTAAGTTCTTAAATTGAAACATTGTCGCAGACTTTTGAAGTCATTTTTCAACATCTGATTAACTCTTTTTTAGGAATACTCAGAGGTTTTTGGGCCAATTGGGAGGAGTTGAAAGTTCAATAGCGTGAAAATCTGGCTTTGAGCTGTGGGGCAAGTACTCTGGCGGGGGAGTTGGTGCGAGGTTTGCAACTGTGTGTAGTTACATAATCGGTAGGATAATACAACGATCCCCCTCGAAGTTCAACCATCCTGATAACCATAATACAGTAAAAACTTGAATAATTGGACGGTGGGCTATGCAGTCCAGAATTCCCTTCTCTAGAAAGGGGGCAAAAAGCACAGCAAAAACGCGGCCCCTTTCCCCCCTCCGAAAAAAAACGAAAATTTCTTGACCTTACTAAGAGAGGGAAGTCCAGCTGCATAGAACCGTCCAATTATTCATGTTCTTGCAGTAGTGAATACAATTACAACCACAACTATAATGACTGTTAATACTGAAACCTGTATATTTGTGTCCCTCTTTCTCTCTAGGAGCATGGGACTCGGAAATAGGACCTCTGGTTTTGACTGTAGCATTGACTTGAGTTGTTGGGCTATTATAATGGTTGAGAGTTGTGGAGAATTGCAGTTGCGCCCGTTGTCTTAGGACTTACGGTATTCTCGCCGCGAGTATGCTACGCTCCGTACTCGTATAAGAGAAGTAGGCCCGAATTTTGTTTACCTCCGAGAACAGTACTGTACCGTAGGAACTCGAATAATTGAACCTCGCGCTAAGACCTCCGAAATTCCCTCTCTTGGATGGGGGCGAGAGCACACCAAAAACTGACCCCCTTAGCCAGAGATTAAGGCTAGAAAAAAAGTAAAAAAGAGCTAGACTTTACCAGCGGGGGCAACCCTAGCATCCGGCGTGAGGTCCAATTATTCGGGTTCTAACGGCGCAATAAGGTTCAACAGTTGCGGCACCCCTTGTGGCTGAGATCTGGTGACATCCGACCCGAGTATGATACCGGTATCGTAGCAATAGCCCATGTGCTAACCGCTTGACACATGAAAACAGGTGCTCCCAGAGGAACCCGGTGCCGCAGCGGTACCAGCACCGGTATGGCATAAAATCCGAGGGTATCTGCAGTCCCCACGGTACCACCAGCAGAGCTGGACCTGTCGTGAACCGGGATCGAATTATGTGTAAGCTTTTCCAACCCTAACCTTGACTGTTTCCTTTTTTTTTGGGGGGGAATAAAAATGCATGCAACCAACTGACTTTACGCCAAGCAGGGGATCTCGGCACACATTTCTCTGGACACTTCTTTACCGAGCGTAGCCTCAGGCAGGGGATTAAAAACAAAATCGCTTTTTAAATGTGCTCTAAGACCGGTAGAGAATTGGGGAGACTTTACAAAACGAAATTTGAAATCTCCATTTGAGGTCTTGTTGTTCTCGCAATTTGGAATAGCGGCAACGCCAGTTGTCATAAGGTGGAGACTCCTAGGGCGGGGAGACTGAGCGCAATGATAATCACTTCGGGATTATTGAAGAAAACAGCACACCACCTACAATAGAGCAATCACAGCGCAATCGATTTTTTTGGTTAAAAAATCCTTCAAATGAGCCCTCTAAGATATGGGGCTAACAGTGTCTAATTTTTTAGTTCTGTGGTGAGAGTACGAGAACGCCTGATGAATTGGAGGCAAGACGATCAGAAGTATTTGATGTATGATAGTTCCATCCAGGAAAGTAGGCAGCTTGGCATCGCAGAGCACACAGAGAGTTCTGGATTAGGTTGCGCTTAGTCTCCCCGCCCTAGGAGCCTCCGAAAATCCTCACTAGAATGCTTCCTGTGTTTAGTACCAAATTTGAATTTATAGTGCCGATCCGACTTTCACTAGATTATACTCGTAGCGAGAATAAGTGCTGAGGCAACGGGCGCAACCATGATCCCCGCAAAATTCCACCATCATGACAATTCTGGTAACTTAGTGATTACAATTACAACCACAACTAGGATGACTGCTAATACTATGACCTGTATATTGTTTTCTCTCCTTCTCTTTAGGAGCCGGGGATCTCCGGTACCCAATCCCACTATCTACTACCACCGCCTGCCGAACCGCAATACTAGTCAGATTCCGTACAGTGTGGCCTCTCTCGCGCCCCACCCCCCCCTTCTCAATCCTATCCTCCTTCCCCTCCCCCCTTCCTTCCCACCCCCTTCAATTTTCCTCCTCATCCCAGGGATTCGGTCCGGGAAGAGGACGCTAAGCTTGCAACCACCGACACGTCATCACGATTGGTTGTTCATTGACAGACAGCAGACCAGCACATCCCACAGCTGGCATCTTAGGTTCTTCCTCGAGTACACCATATCATGTCAGCTTCCCCCTCGAAACATCTGGAGGGTGAAGTGGGAGTGCAGTCGCCTGACAAACAGGAGCACATGGATCAGCCGGAAACTTCTCAACAAGAGCCTGAGTTTGATTTTGAGGTCAAAGAACAGGACAGATGGCTACCAATTGCAAACGGTGAGTCAAATATTTTGCCCATCTATCTCAGCTTACACCTCCCGGTTTGCATTTATGCTTGTGGGAGGGGAAAAAAAACCTTCCACATACAAAATCGTTCTCCCGCAATTCAACCCATTAAAGCACACCCACACTTCACATACCCCCCTCTTTTCCCGCCCCCGCAATCTTCACCTTAACTAGACACCCTTACTATCCGACTTCCCTTCTCCATTCATTGTTTGTTCCCTACCCGTTGCTCAGCTGCTACCCACGGCACAATTGGACTCGTGTCGGGATGCAGGCATGGAGGAAGATCGATTGCCCATTTGCCTTCACGGCTCTACCCGGAATCACACGAACCCGTCCAGATGCATGAGCCCGGCGTCAATCTCTCCACTCGCCGATGCTGATATTCGAAATTTTGCTCTAGCCGCCCGAATTATGAAAACTACGTTGCCGAAAAGCCCCAAAATCGCAAAGGAAGCCAAAGAGTGCATGCAGGAATGCGCCGGCGAGTTTATTTCGTTCATCGCCAGCGAAGGTGAGACTTTTCTAGTTACTAAGAAATTTATTTATTCTTTAGTTTCCCCACTTTATCCTATATAAAGTGGTTCTACTGTCTTCACAAGATTGAGCATGACAGACTCCTGGCTACACGCAGTACAACCTCCCTTTCCTTAAACCTGCCTCAAGGGAACTGACAACTTCAATATAGCCACACCGGCACAGCGCAAGAGTGAGGCAAACAAGAGGAAAGCGGAGAAGTTTCTGAGGACTGCTAGGTTTGAGCAACGTGCGAGGAACATGGGGATTACGGAGAAGGGGTTGGTTACCGAGAAAGTAGCTATCTGGGAGGGCATGTATACCGCCGACCAGAGTGGGGACAGTGCCGGGGTGACTATTCTCTATTCCGCTTATTCTAGAAGGTTCTGCAGGATTGTTGCTGATTGAGGGGGAAACTAAAGTATTATGCTTGGGTTCTATTGGATATCTCTACCGGCGTGTAGGACCCTCACGAAATTCCGTAAGTGCTCACAGGTTCCGTGACATGGATTCTACTAATATATTTAAGCCGGCATCTCGCCTGTTATTATCTCCCCCGAAGACCATCATGCTTAAAAGAATTACTGATTTGAAAAATTTAATGCATTTATTTTTGTCATTGTGCGTTTGACCGCTGTCCGGGTCTTTTTTTTCTCTTTCCTTGTTCTAAAATCGTCCCTCAATTTGAATTTATATGGGTTTAATTCTTTTCGTGTCTGCGTTTAGCCCTGTCTTCCTACCTAGTGTTGGTCCACTGGGAGGATCGCAGCGAGTGCTAGTGGGTGATGACAGCACTGCTGTCCCGGACAGTCCTTGGACTGAATTATGTCAACGCGGCCTAGTTTCGCTGTGCTTAACCTTTTCTCCCGAGTGGAGGGAAGCTCGTGGGGGGGGGGGGGGTGAATTTTTGGGCGGCGGAAGAAAATGCTGTGATTTCTCCTGATAAGGTTTCCGGGTATTGTGCGAGTAATTTTGTCCCCTTACTCTTCCGAATCTTACTGGTAGAAACACCACCGAAGGTTTTTTTTGTAAGCCCTTGTGCGGCATGGGCAGTGGGAATCTCCGACAATCCTAGTAGTTGCCAAGGCACGCCCCAGAGCCACATACGCTTGGAGATAACATCCTTGTCCTTGAGGGCATCCTGGCATGCCTCCCGTTTTGCTTGATCCATCCTTTCGACACTCTTCTCTTGCCGGGAGTCCCTTTCTCCGATAGGTCCACTTTTGCCCACTCCTGCTGAGAGGGAGAGCGTTCGCTTCCTTTCTCCTGCTTGCGGCGCTATATTTGTCGAGAGGGTGGCAGAACCCAAACCGGTTGGGGATGGGTTAGGGTATTTGGCAAGCGAAACAGGGAGCTTGTCAGGTACCGGTACCGTATTATGATAACAATGAAAAAATAAATAATGCTTGCCACTGGTCCCTTGATCTCTCGTCGCACCTCGTAGTCTACCGTCGAAGACTGTAACCGTTCCAAGGTTCTTACCGATCATGTAACTGCACACAGTTGCAAATCTTGTAGCAAGTCTCATCGCCGGACAACTCAATCCCAGATCCTGACTTTGAGCCCAGACTGTGGCCTCGCAACTTATTTAAACGTAGTTAAAAAATAATTTAGATTTTAAGGGGTCACTTGGGTTTCCTGAAACTGGTTTTTAAATATATTTTTTCCAGTGTTGAAGAGCCTTTTCTTTTATACCAATTGAGCCCTGTTAATTTTCAGCCTTTGGTGTCCCTGGAGTTTTGTGCCCCCAGAATGTTTTGCACCATGGTCACAATATTTGAGTTCTTGAATTGAGACTTTGTCGCAGTCTTTTGAAGTCATTCTTTCAACATCTGATTAAATTTTTTTTAGGAATACTCAGAGATTTTTGGGCCAATTGGGAGGAGTTGAAAGTTCAATAGCGTGAAAATCTGGCTTTGAGCTGTGGGGCAAGGACTCGAGTAGGAGACGTGCTGAGGGGTTTGCAACTGTGTGTATCATAGTTCCATAATCGGTAGGACCGTGCATGGACAAGATTGGCCGATCAACCGGGTGGGCGTGGCAGCGTATCGCTTCCGGGCCCCCACAAAAATCATTACCACTCAATAGGCACCTCATAATACCTTCTCTTTTTTTATTAAGGCTGATGGATGGTATACTAACTACTGATTACTACCATTTATTTTTGCTTATTTTTGCTTATTTTTCTTGATTGGGTTGGGGTGGTTGTACAAGTATTGAAGAGGTTGACAATATCAGAGCGAACCTTATGAGCGTCGTTGATCGGTCAATTTTGTCCACGGACAATACCACGATCCCCCGCGAGGCTCAACCGCCGTGATAACCATAATACCGTAAAAGGTTGATTGGACGGTGTGCTAAGTCTAGAATTCCCTTCTCTGGAAAGGGGGCAAAAGAACACAGCAAAAGCAGGGCCCCTTTCCCCCCTCCGAAAAAAAACAAAAGTTTCTCGACCTTACTAAGAGAGGAAAGTCCAACTGCAGAGAACACCATCAAATTATTCTAGTTCTTGCAGTAGTGAATACAATTACAACCACAACTATAATGACTGTTAATACTGAAACCTATATCTGTGTCCCTCTTCCCCTTTAGGAGCATGGGACTCGGAAAAACAGGACCTCTGATTTTGACTGTAGCATTGACTTGAGCGGTTGGGCTATTATAATGGTTGAGAGTTGTGGAGAATTGTAGTTGCGCCCGTTGCTCATGACTTACGGTATTCTAGGCCCGAATTTTGTTCACATCCGGGAACAGTACGAATAATTGAACCTCGCAAGACGTCCGAAATTCCCTCTCTTGGATGGGGGGCGAGCGCACACCGAAAACTGACCCGCTTAGCCCGAGATTAAGGCCAGAAAGAGAGTAAAAAAAGAGCCAGACCTTACCAGCGGGGGCAACCCCAACATCCACTGTGAGGTCCAATTATTCGGGTTTTAAAGGCGCAATAAGGTTCAGCCGTTGCGCCCGCCACCCTTTGTGGCTGAGATCTGGTGGCATGCGATCTGAGTACTAGTACCGGTAGCAATGGCCCATTGGCTAACCGCTTGACACATGAAAACAGGGGCCCCCAAAGGAACCCAGTGCTATCTCCTGGACTGCTGAGACATTGCAAAATTTTGTGCCGCCCCTGTCAGTGTCTGAGACACCGGTTAATAAGCAACTCTTTGTTAGTTACTACAAATTCGCAGATGTGCAAACTTCAGACCATAGCTAATATTAG
>Ga0307517_10013859_pt1 | contig 10901 bp, 1 predicted proteins | sample 23_EM_MG_FD_194515 | JGI IMG/M metagenome (GOLD analysis project Ga0307517, IMG submission 194515) | Populus trichocarpa ectomycorrhiza microbial communities from riparian zone in the Pacific Northwest, United States - 23_EM | ecosystem: Host-associated > Plants > Roots > Unclassified | place...
GGCCTTACTAGCTTTGTAAGAGTTGGGTGTAATCTTTTACCTAAGTTGTTGGCTCTAAAATATAACATTTAATTAGATTGGGAGCGGGTTGGAGACATGTTCTTTACAATTCTGAACCCAATAAAGCTCTTAGGTTGATCATTGTAGCTTAAATTGATTATCACAAGTATAGAGCGATTATTGTTGATATAAGAGACCTGTTATCCAAGAACTTAGAGGTAAGACTCCATTATACCTTTAAGTAAGTTAACACATATGCTGATTTTATGGCTAAGTATGTAATAAGGGAGACAACTGGGCAACAAATTTGAAATTATCATCTATTAAGGATGATGTTACTGCTTCTAGCAGATTCATTGGATTGCCTCTATTATAGAGGCTTTAGTGGTTTTCTTCTTTCCATTGTACAAAAAAAAAAATAATCTTATTATGATACTCTTTCTTAAATTGAAAGGAGTCTTGAAGAAATGAAAGTTGTCTTAATATCATGAGTGAAAAGGAAAAAAACTAGATTACTTACTTAAAAATATCCTAGTTACTTAAAAATATCCTAGTTACTTAGTAAAAACTAGGTTATCGCCTACACTCTTGCTATAGTTTGGACCAAAATTTTTTGGAAGGTAAAAAGATTAATATTTAAACTATATGAAACTTTTCAACATTGTAATTAAACTTGGTATAATGATTCAAACTTGAAAACTTTAGACCCAACTCTTTATTTAGCCTGAATTTTAAATTAAATGACATGGAAGTTGTTATGATGTGATCATATCAACTAGACATATTCAAAGAAAAAAAAAAAAACAAGCCAGGTTTGTTACAACAAAGCCTAGGCGTGTGAGCCTAAGGGAGGCCCACACGCCTACCCTATTTTTTTTTTTTATAAAAGATGAACGACCTGTTATCCATACTTTAAGAGAAAAATATATAGAAGACATGTTATTTATAATCTACAACATGAAAATAATGTTCCCAATATTAATCAAACTCATGATCTTGGACTAAACACCTACACTAATCAAATGAGCTATGAAATAAATATCTCATTAAATGATAAAAAAAATATTGATTAGGTCCATTATTTATATAAATAGTTCAACCAATCCTAATTCTTCTAATCGTTTTACTCCTTATATTTATTTGAATGAAATATCAATTTAACCTTTTGACCGATTCAAATGTGAAATGAATCAAACATCATTAATCATATAAGAATTAGTAGAATTAGGCATTGAGAAATTTTATAAGATTCATAGATTCATTTGAATAGCTAATGAGTGCTAAAAACCTCTTAAAATGATGATAATTATACCAATTTTTCAAGAGAAACATTGTCAAGGAACATGCACTCATTTAATGCATGTATATTTTATCTCATTGATTGATAATGAGTAAACCAAGTTTGCCCAAGAAATAGTGCGCTCACATAGCATCCCAGGCTCAAATGAAAAACCATATGGAAGCGAGTTAGTATTGAGGCTTCAAAGAAGAATGAACAATGGCAAGAAAAGTTCTATTTGAACCTTGGATATCCGAGTGAATTTTGTGTCCCATCATAGCCTTGAACTCATATTTGTTTTTTGAATTAATTTTAAATATTGGGACATGAGTCGTTTCCAGAAGGTATAAACCCAAGCCCATCAATAGCCATGTTCAAATATGTTTAGGTGTTCAGTCCTTATCATCCTTCTCTTATTCAACAAGTGCTGGAAACTAAACAATTGACCACTTAAGAGGAAAATCAATGGTTTATAATTTGCAATCAATCGTACCTTTATGATAAGAAATTCAAGATAGACTGAATTAAGGAGAAATCGAGGCTCTTTGGTTAGGCATTTTGGGTACAAGGAGATGAAATCGTGACTGCAGCAGGTGGAAAAAAGGTCTTCCACTTGAAGCGTGACATTGAAAATTTGGAGAAACCAATCTCATGAAATTAGGAAACAAAAACTATATACATTTCTTCAAAAGCACACATGATTTATCTTCGGGAGAATTGTTTTGATACATGCCTTCCCTTGCTGTTCCATTAAGAAATCTGAGAGTGTTTTTTTTTTTTTGTGAGATGAAAAGGGATTTTAGCATAAATGACTTTCAATTTTTGCAGTGCGTAATCCAACCATGCACTCTTTCACGCTCTAAAATACCCATAAGAAGAAGTTAGGCTTGAGATTTACAGTGAAGAAACCCGTGTAAACAAGGCTAATCACACAAAGCATGCAAAACCGCCATTGTTGAGTATTAGGAATGGTTAACGCCGTACAATTAGTGGTGGGATAAGATCAACAACTGGACTCCTCGTTGTGTTGCTGTTGCATGAAGAAGGCGCCATGCAGATTCAGGTCAACCTTTCAATGTCTTCCTTCACGATAAGTAAAATACAAGGAATTTTACAGTAACTGTCATGCAGAGTCTGGATATAAATTAAAATGCCAATAAGTAATTAAGGCAAGCTCCATTTTTTCTTTTTGTTGCGAAAAAACCATCCCAAAGTTGATTAGGGTTAAGAAAAATCTGTCCCCATAAAGGATAGGCCCGAAAGCCCCCACCTGGAAGCTCGAGACCCGTTTCAGGCAAGGCTTAGACCTAGGTGTAAGCCCGATGGCCAGGCCTAGAAAAAATACAGGGCCCACGAACACCTCTGATTCCTCCCGATTCAGCCATTTTCTGTTTCCTGCCTTGTATTAACTTTTTGCAATTAAACACCTCGCAGTTTCATAAAAGTTCCATCTGCCCGTGCAAAGTCACATAGGCAAATAGTAAAATTTTAGGAGCACGTCAAATAGTTAATTTAATTTCAAACCCAACTTTAGGTCAAGTTTGCTTCTTCTTTTTTTTTATTTTTATTATTGTGAATTTCAATCAGCGTAAAAAAAATAATTTATTCTTTTAAAATAATATATTAAGTTGATGTGGGTGATAAGCTCTTAAGATTATTTTATATGAGAATATATATACAAGTTAGTCTGAGAATATCCTTAACCGTCATAGAAATTTAATTTTGAACCCAACTTTTTTTTAATGTTTTTTTTTTATTTAAAAAGATTTTCACGATCGAGACCTTATTTTGTATGTATGGGTTCTTAAAGAAACATAATAAAAAGTGAGAAAATACTATAAAAGGGGGATTTTTTCATTAGTTATATATATATATTCATGACGAGGTCCATCCATATTAAAAAAAAATAAAACATTCTTGATTATTGATTATCCATATACAATTTTTTTTTTTTTACCAATGTACGTATCTGTCTCAATTGGATGCTTTATTCATCCCATTTTCTTCTTAACTTGTATTAGCTTTTACAGTGAAATACCGTTGTTTTTGTTTTTTAATTATAAATATGTTGATGTTATAAAACTTGAACCCGACCACTCGAATCTTTAGAGTCTCAGATCATGATTTTCTTAGTACTGAATCAATAGTAATTTGTTAGATAACGCTCCCTATTTTTTTAAGGAATGTAATTATTTGCGCGCTACAAAAATTTGTCGGGCAAGTTATCATAAACTCTCTCTCACACACACACTGATGAAAATGCTACTTGAATGGGATGGAAGAGGGTGTCCGTTGTTGAATTACAATAATATTTAATTTGATTCAGAGTCTAAGATGGAGCTTCTAATTAATGATTAATTAATCCGATATTAAATAATACAATATTACTAGCACGCTTGGAGAAAAGTGTACTTGTTGCTTATTAATTCTTTAATCGGGTGGTAGGTGGAATGTCTTTCTCGAAGTATATGATAACTGTCTCAACTTCCAATATATAAAACTTAAAGTAATGTTGCAGTTTGCTAGTTCTCGCAAGCAATTAAGTCTAGACAAATCTTATTAACATCAACATTGCTCCCCGAATTTAAGGCGGTTAATAGAGCAATATATGCTCACCGAGATTGATTTTTTATGCTTATGGCGACATCTGATCATGTATACACATGAGTTGGAGGTTAGAGGCATGAAGCAGCCATTGAACGTTAATCGAGCCAGATTTTTTTAATTTCATTTGTATTCAGAATCACAGGTTTAAATCTTTTCTGAAATGAAGCTAAGACGTTTTATAAAATGAAGAGAGCTGATGTTTTGGGATGATTTTCTCTCTTATTTTCTAATGAACTCTATGAAAACTTGATCTCAAGAATTTCTATTCATGATTTGGCTACACCTATAGTGTTAAATCTCAGCTTATAGCCCATCTATAATCAACCATGCTGTATCTTTAACAACTAGCTAATGGAGTCTTGATTAACTCTGGTAGAAATAATTATCAGCACTGTAAAATTATCAAAGATTAGAGATAACGAGATGACATGCCCGCGCGCTGCCGCGGGCTTATAAAACAAACGCACTTGATAGTGTTATAATTGTGAACCAGCGCTAGATAAATAATAGAAATTAAAGGTATGATGGAGCAAATATTTCATGACGGAAAAAAAAAGGTTGTGTTGGTGATCAAAAATTTAGAGACTAAACAAAATGATTTGTAGCAATCCATAGTGTTTTGTGAGGAAAGATACAATGCTTTCGCTACATCATTTCGCTTTTCTGTTAATAATAAAAAAAATTACAAAGCTAAATTCTCTACCAACTTAATATTAAAAAAAACCAACAAAGATGATTTTGGAAGGAAAAAAACCCATGAGAAAAAACGTTGTAGCAATTGACAATGTTTTGTGAGGAAAACTACAGTGCTTTTCCCAATAAAATAAAATAAAAAACCATTTAAAGAAATACTGTAGTAATCCATAGTGTTTTGTGAGAAAAACTACAACGCTTTCCTCATATGATTTAGCTTTATTGTTATTATAATTCTTAACCAACTCAATATTAAAAAAAAAATCGACAAAGATAATTTTAAAAAAAATCACAAAAACAATCATATGGGAAAACACTGCAACAATTGACAGTGTTTTAAAGAAAAAAATTACAAAGCTAAATTCTTAATCAGCTAAATATTAAAAAGAAATCGATAGAGATAATTTTAGAAAAAAAATAACAAAAAAAAGGGGGGAAATCATGTTGGAAACACTGTAGCAATTCACAGTGTTTTGGGATGAAAGCTACAATGCTTCTCCACATTATTTAGCCTTATTTGTAATTGTAATTCTCAAACAGCTCAATATTAAAAAAATAAAATTGACAAAGATAATTTTGAAAAAAATTATAAGAAAAAAAAAAACCATGTGGAAAGCCACTGTAGCAATCCACAATGTTTTGTAAGGAAAGCTACAGTGCTTTCCCCACATGATTAAGCTTTATTACAAAGTTAAATTATAACCAACTCGATATTAAAAAAATAAAATCGACGAAGATAATTTTGAAAAAAAATATTACAAAAAAATAAAAACACAAAAGAAACTGGAAAAAAACCATGTGAGGAAAAACGGTATCAATCCATAGTATTTTGTGAGGAAAAACTTGTATTTACTTGTAATTGCAATTCTTAACCAGCTTAATATTTAAAAAATAAAATTGAAAAAGACAATTTTAGAAAAAAACATAACAAAACAGAAAAAAACCATGTGGGAAAAAATACTGTAGCAATCCACAGTAATCTGCGAGGAAAGTTACAGTGATTTTCTCACATATTGTAACTGTAATTTTTAACCAGCTAAATATTAAAAAATAAAATAAAAAAAGATAATTTAGGAGAAAATCATTAAAAAAACAAAAAAAACCATGCGGAGAAACACTGTAGCAATCAACAATGATTTAAAGAAAAAATATTACCAAATTAAATTCTCAATCAGCTCAATATTAAAAAAAATCGACAAATATAATTTTAAAAAATAAAAAAAATAAAATAGAAAAACTATGTGGAAAAAAACTGCAGGAATCCACAGCATTTCAAAGAGAAAAAATTACAAAGTAAAATTTTTAATCAGCTTAATATTTAAAAAGCAAGATCAACAAAAATAATTTTGAAAAAAAAAGAAGAAAGAAGAAAAAAGAAGAAAGTTGGGAAAAAATGACAAAATGCAAAAAAAAAAATAAAAAAAAATACACTTTGAATTACTATAATCTATAATGTTTTGTGTGTGCGGAACAGTGATCCCCTCACACCATTTAGATATTAGTTAATGCACGCATATATACAGCAGTATTAGGAAGATCAAGTGCTAAAACTGATAGTGAGTAGTGACCCCTTAAAAGGAAATCACGAAGCTAAGGTAGCTGAACTCTCAAAATCATTCACCATTATTAAATACTCAAGACATCGTAATGGGATTGAAAATGATTAACAATGGAGATTAATGCAGATGTCGTTGTTTGCTAAACGAGAGAGATGATATCTATATATATACACAGAGAGAGAGAGAGAGAGAGAGAGAGTCGAGAGAACGGAGAATCAACCAACTGACTGTTGTTTACTCTAATTAATTGAAGCACTCTCTTTCTCTGGGAGCATGTCTATATATTTTAGTCAAGATAAAATGGAGTTAGTTTTAATAATAAGCATGGAATACAAGAAAAGTCTATCAAACGAATACTTACGGGTTACTTCACTTCACCTGCTTCGAGTTGGATAACACGTCATGATGTTCTAAGAACATGAAGGGACACCATGAAAAAGTCTGCTAATGAATGCTTGGTAGCTGTTAAGGCTAGCTGCTGATCATGATGATAAATAAGACTAAGCAATAAATCTAGTACACGTTTTGTAACAAAGATAAAGAAAGAAAACGCCTTTAGTTATTAATTATTAGATTTAAATTTACAAATCACATACTAATTTGATTTAGCTATTTTAAGCAAAGACAATTGTGAGGTGTACAAGTTTCTCCTGAAATGCACCGCACACAAAGTTTTGGTATCATCAGAATACATGCATGGAGAGTTAATTATAAATTCAATTCAATGCACGAAGTTCGAGGGACAAAAATCGCATTTAAAATTTGAAAGGGATAGATATTAATTGAAATGTGAGGAAGATATTAGTTGAGTGAATGAATCTAACTTTAAAAATTAAAGAGTGTAAATCCAACTTGATCGGATGATGATAGCAATAAGACTGCTGTCAAAGTAGACAAGTTAGCACGAAATAGTTTAAACATAAATATATATATATACATATAAAAAAGAGAGAGAGGCAGAAGAGATACAAAGGTTAAGAGAGAAAAAACAAGAGAGGTAGAAGCCTATTTAGTTTGTCCAGTTTGTTAAATCTAGGGCTATATACGAGAGAATCCTATCAGTGGACTTCAATCATAGAGCTAGATGGGTGTAAGATTAGCTGAAAAAATGAGTTTTAATTTGGCTGATATTCATTATGGGGATTAAAAGGCGGTACGTAAGTTCTAAAATAAACAGGAAAAAAAATCCCCTTCGCAAAATCACGACAACTCTACTCCATTTTTTGTGTGTTAATACTCCTCTATTTGTTGCCAGAGGGCCGTTTAAGGGAAAATATTAAATGAAGCTAGCATCACTGTCAACTACCACGTAACAAAAAGCATTTATTGAGAGTAGCAAAATGGGAAACCATTGATAGCCAGAGTTCATACATGCAAAAGGTAAGGAAGGTTGGAAAGGGAAATGGATGGGATGGAGTCAAAGTAGTTTGTTGAGGATTTTCAAGGGTCCTTCTGATGTTAAAATAGGGTGTGGTTGGGGAAGATAGGAGTGGGGTTGCTTGTATATTTCTCTTGGGAATTGGTGAGAGGAAATGGTGTATTATGGTTTTCATACAAGGACATTTGAAGAAAAACAGACATTTAGCTATGCAAGTAACTGAAGTGCTTTGCATTTACTGTTTGAAAGCTACCTCAAACCCTTCCACACACACACACAACACTTGTAGCGGGAGAGAGGAAGGAGTGAAGAGGGAGTAGTATATATATATGCCACTCAAGACGAAATATATATATTATACAGAAAAATAAAACCTCTGAACTGTCTCTGCTAAGCTAGTTTTTGGATCCGCACGACGATTTTAGTTAATTTCAAGTTTTCAAACGAACATTAGCTGTTGATATATTGATAGATATTAATGTGACTTGCCCTAAATATAGCATATGATACAAATTTAAGGGAATTAGGCCAACGAATTTACCTGTTGACCAGTGGAGCAGCTTTCACTAGTATGCTGGCGATGAATCTATATATGGTCATTTCCCAAGCTGACCCACAAAGCTACATTTTAGCAATCGTTCTATTGATTTGATAAGCTTTGCGGTATACCCCATGCATGTATGCTGTCTAATGTGGACTGGGTACTAAGAACCATCCCATGTTTCTTTCCAGTCGAGTAGGCATGTTGATTTTAAGATTACAATGCAGTCAATACATGTAACATCTAACTTAACTTTTTCCCTAATTTTGTGGTGACCTATCATGGATTACATTTCAACAATCAAGATTTTTATGAACTTCTTGGCTTTTTTGGGTCGTTTTCAAATTTGAGATATCAGCTCCACTCAGGACACTCCCATGTTGCAAGTTTACTTTATGAAGTTATCTTCGATCCATCCTTCAATTTAGACAGTTCATCTCTATAATTTGGAGAATGATTAATTAATTTGATGACGATGGGCAACTAGCCAGATCTTTCTTGTCCTTTTTTCTTTTTTAAAAAAAAACTCTAATCGGTGATTTTCCCCTATTACTCCTAAGTTGGCATGGATTAAAAGCTATCTTTGATTTATAACACGAACATCAAAATATATATTTTTCGTACATCATAAATTCTTTTACCAATTTTTCTTCGAATCATAATATATAATTTCTCTAATGTATATAACCATTCATGACATAGCTTTAAGTTATCATGATATATATCATACGTGAGCATGTGGCATGCAGATATTCTCCAATTTGACTTTACTCTATTGTTATTTTTGATATATTATATTGATCATAGCAGATGGTATAATTAATCGGCACTATTCTAACAAAAATGCAAATCTAAAGTCAAGTCTTGCGAATCAACATACCTTCAACTTCCTCCAAAAAGAAAAAGAAAAAGAAAAAAGAAGGGATCTCGTTTGTATATCTTTTCAGAGCAATAGATATTTTAATCTTAATTAATCTCTATCTTATAAAACTCCTACACAATCAAATTTCAAACCAACCAGAACAAGAAATTAATGAAGTGAAAATTGCTATAAATATTGATATGCCAATGTAATAAATTCTAGTATCACTGTAAAGTAGTTATTGAAAAAACCAAACCTAAATACCAGGTTGTGCTTGAACAAGTCAAATTAATCGGTGTAGTTTCATCAACTAATCTGTTATTATGTTCGAAAAGAGTAAAAAACATTTAGAGGAATTGAAAGGATACATAGACCTGATGAATTGGCACATCAACCACCAATTCCGACTAGATACAGATTTTATACCCACCAAATCTTGATGTATAGTTTACTTGATAAGTGCATATGATATTGGTAATGGATTGCTATTCATTTTTTAAGTACATTTAGCTGGGCTAGCAAGCTCTCACCAGGTGTTTGATTTCGTGGGGTATAATATCCCAATCATCCTTGGAGCTATATAATGATGAGTGCACAAAATCTTTCAACGTTTGTATTTGACTTGCCATCGGCATGGGGAGTACGGGAAATTGCAGACTACGGTTTGCCCATACTTTTCTTTATGCTGTACTTACACGGCATTTGATAGTTAACCCTCAAGACTACCCTCTTGAAAAACTCAGTTAAAGATATCCTCCTATTCAACATCCAGCAAAAATATTTCAGCTAACCTCTCATCATGTGTCCCTGTCTATTTCCTAACCACCACGTTTTTTTATAGCATTTTCCATGCTTTCCGAGCATATTCCTTTATGCATGCGCATATCTTATATCGAAATCAAGACCTTGTGGATGACGGAATGATACAGAATTGCTAAGTAGAAATGGTGTTGTGGTCGATGATTGCTTACTGGGGTCATCATAAACGCATATCCTTGGAGCTGGCCGTGCCAAATAACTTAAAAGCTTTTCTCAAATTTATTTACGGGGTGACACATTCTTTTGGTAAACTCATCTGGTTGAAACTAAACACCATTTAGGTTGCTAAAAAGTAGAGAAACTTTCATATAAAGATGTTAAAATGGAAAAACTTTGCAAGCCTCAGTACCCTGGTAAATTGTAGCTTAATTATCTTAAAGATTAATCAACCATATTGGTGAAGGCTGAGCGTAGGCAATCGGTTTACATTTACAAGAGAGAGCTTTCTCTTTATGTATTTCAAAGTTTGGTGGACCTCGATCTTGATGTTTTATACTCCAATTTTCTCCTATTAAAGATGGTTAATTTATTGTGCATCTGTCCTATTGCTAATCCACCTTTGAACTTAATTAATCATCGAATTGAGATGACTTGTTTATTCAGAAAACGATTGTTTAGAGGGACTCTCAACGAATTTCTTTTTATCAACTATCATTCAATCGATCTATTTTGATCCATTGGATGAGTCTGCTAATTATCTCTAATTAATATTTGAGCCTACTAAAAATTGAAGGATACTCTTGTAAACATATGCTATGCTGCGTACGTGGAATTGTAATTTGGTCTTTGGATTCCTTAAACATCACGAAGTCTGGCTACAATCTAGACAAAAGTAGATGCAAAATGCTTAAATGTTGTTTCGCACCTCTCATGATCATGAACACAAGAATATAATTAACCCTTCCGGGTATTAAAATGATGATTTCATCTCTTCTCAAACCAATTCCTCTAATCACTATTTTATTTGTTGTTTTGGTTTTAACACAAGGATTTCCCCTTTCCCCTAATGAGCTGCGCTACAAGATACATGTGGATGCTTTAAACTGTTATGGAAAAGATTTGCTACTCCCTGGATTGAAATGTTCTCGTGGCTTTTACTCCAAAATCAAATAAATACAAAGCATTTTCTCATATATAGGCGACTGTTTAATCTCAGTCAAGCA
>Ga0307517_10013860_pt1 | contig 10900 bp, 6 predicted proteins | sample 23_EM_MG_FD_194515 | JGI IMG/M metagenome (GOLD analysis project Ga0307517, IMG submission 194515) | Populus trichocarpa ectomycorrhiza microbial communities from riparian zone in the Pacific Northwest, United States - 23_EM | ecosystem: Host-associated > Plants > Roots > Unclassified | place...
TTAATTCACTGTACTCAAATAAAAAAATTATAGTTTAGAAACTAAAGTTGATTTAATTTTTCTACCTTTGCGCTCAACAAAGATAGCACGTATACTCTTAGGACAGTAATTAAGAAGAGAGGTGTAGTTATTACAGACCTGGGAAATGGGCTATTTTTAACTGCCTTCTGTCCATATTTCCGCCATCGGTATCCGTCTTCAAGATGATCAACTTCACTTTTAGTCATAAAAGCAAAGCGTGGCTGCCGGATTCGTTTCTGCCCCTTCTTTTTAACCTTAGTACTCCTACAAAGTATTTCAACTACGATTATCAAAATAAATAAATAAATTTTAAAATTAAGAAGAAAGAAAGAAAAAGTACGTAGATGTATTTTCTAATTAATAACTTGATTGCAAATAGATTAATCATAGTTTTTAGATTGTATTTTTTCACGTGTATTAATGTATATTTCTCTCTGGAAATCAACAGCCTGATGTGAACCACATCAAGATCTATCCAGTCTAAGTACACATTCTAGTAGGATTAATTTGTCCTAAATGAAAAAATGTTATCTTTCAAATATTCAGAAGGGAAGTACGTACGTACTGAAGAGGAAATTAATTACTTGTAAGCTACCTCATTGGCATTATATACATACTGTGAGGGGCAACATGAAATGATTGACAGTGAAGAAAAGATTGTTACAAAAATTAACAAGAGAAGTAAAGCTAGTTTATGAAGAAAATCTAATTCATAAACTACACATTAGTGTATGAACAAAAAGCGAGATAGAAGAAACATGAAAATAACAACGCATATTCTTGGCAGACACGCATCGCATTCAAAATGATTACAATGTGCACCTCGACTATCATAGGGGGGGTGAATATAGAACATAAAACAAGCAGCAGCAGCAGCACCACGAATTTTTTATAATAAGAAGAAGAGAATATCTCTTTACCGTATTTGAAACGAAAAGCAATGCCCAAGCAAATCGACAAAAACAAATTTTCTCTATATTCTCTATCTCTTTAATAAGAAAGATAATCCCTATATATTAATTACTAGTACTCAAAAAAATGATTCTTCAATGCATGTTCATTGTGCACTGTTTAAAAAAGATAGAGAGCACGCCATGCCCGCCGCAATAACGGCGGTGGACGTGGTTTCTGTTAATTATGCTTCTCACTTAAGCTTTATTCCGTTTAATTACCTCATCTAGCCCCGCACTTCACTCCAATTACGAAACTGCCTCCCCCCCCCCCCACCCAACAACTTGCATGAACCAAACCCCCCACCCGACCCCTTTTTAAATTTTTTTTTTGAAAGTTTCTAGATCGTACGGACGCGCAAATTGCACTCTCTCTATCTTGAAAGCTGAAAAGGCTTTGCAAAAGGGGGGGAAATTCGATTCTGTTTCTGATTTTATCCCTCGTTATTCCAACTGCAAAATCTGTCTACTCTATAATTTCTTTCCTTGAATTTCAAGTTATTTAAAACATTAACCATATTGTTTCATGGATATTTGAATATCCAAACAAGTGAACTCACGGTATCTCAGGCGGTTTCCCGCCGGAGCCCGTAGACTTATCGGGCTGATCCTCGCTGGAGCTCGATGATACTGACGGGTAATTTGAAGTTGAAACGTCAGCGCCACCACCACCAGACCCGGCCGGACTTGCCCCTTGCAATCGCTGAATCTCTATGTTTCCCGCCAAATCGGACCTCTCTTCTGCTTCGACCGGATCCAGGTCCATAAACCGGGCTGGTTCATCCGATTGAAGATTCCAGCCGAATTCGCTGAGTATGGAGTTCTCTCTGTGGTTAGAGAAGAAACAATTGGCTCTATCCGAGTCAGGCCCGAGTGTCCAGCTTGACTCGCTGGTGAACTCGGTCCCTGGATCAGGATTTTCTGTATCGTCCATCAAATAATTTGCAGAGATCTATCGGAAAACAGTTGAGTTTTGGGGGAGAACAAGAGAGTGAATTCGAGTGATAATAAAGGAGAGAAAAAGTAGAGAGTGGGGAAAAACTGAAAAGATAGGAGTGAAAAAGGAGAGTGAGCGCATGTGGTTTCTAGAGAGAGAGAGTTAGGGTTTTTGGGAGAAGTGATATGAAGGAAGTTCGTTGTGTTGGGAAAGACGCGTTGTTTTTTAACTTTCTTTCAAAGGGTTCGAGGAAAGAAAACTTTTTGTCCTGTAAAAATATTAACTCTTTTGTTTTTTTTATCACCGAAAAACATTGAAAGAGAGAAAAAGGAGGAGAGAGAGTGAGAGGAAGAGATAAGATAAAAGATGGAAAAATTAGGGATGCGTCGACTGCAAAATAATAATAATAATAATAATAATAATAATAATAATACGGGAGGCTGATAATAAGGGAAGGGGATGCGGGTGGGTCCCTTACGCGCATGAATAAATAGTACTGCTCCATTGTTGTAGTGGTGGTGGTATCAGTAGAGGATTTACTTTCTGACTAGAGGGTAGCACCCAGTTTTTACCTTCAACTCTCTGCGACACTGGTTCTTCGGCCAATCTCTCCTTGTCTCCTCCTTCCATGAGGCATGAAGCTCTAACAACATCTATACGATTTTCCCCGACCCCCATAACACATTTGCGCATGAGATGAAACTCCTTGCCACTACTTCGCTGGCTACCTTTTTTATATTTTTTAATTCACTTGTTGTTTCGTCTGTTTCTCTTAATTTCCCATATAATTAATTTGTCTAAAATTTGATTGTGAGAGGGAAAGAAGGAGGGTTTCCCTTGAAGATGGATGTCGCAGGATGGAGTAAGAGGCTGACACCATTTTCTTAATTTGTATGCCTTATTAGGGTGCGTTTATTTTGGTAGTTCAACTGGCCTTTTAAATTGCTTTTTATTAAAAAAAATATTAATTTAATATTTTTTAACATATTTTGATGTTTTAGTACTAAGTATATAAAAAAATACAAAAAGAATCATATTAATATAGTCTTAATTAAAAAAAATATTTTAGTAACCGCGTGGGTTCTAAAAGATGAAATTATTGCGCCGCGATAACTTGTTTGAATCAAAGTCTTCGGTTTATAGGAATCGCATTGTCTTTTGTGGTTTAGTTAAGAGGAATCTAAAACCTTGAGAAGGAAGGGAAGTAGAAAACAATGCGTATTTGACCGAATCCACTTTGAAGATTGGGCAAAAAAAATATCAAAGATAATGTTTCTGGACTGGACCAGCTAGCTAGTTTCATAAGAACCACAGGATTTTATTCTAGTTAGGAAGGGAGGGACAAGCCACAAATACTAAATTTCACAAATCACTTATTCAGGAATATACACACTAGGAGTGAGATTAATTTCCATGACATATATATACTTGACCCCCACCGTTATGTGCGTGCTTTCCTGCAGTTCGTGATACGTAGCATAATTTGATCATGAAATTCTCTGCTAATTGTGTCATGGATATATACAGGGAACATAGGCGTCCAGGAAGGAAAAACTCAGGCAAGCAAACTTTGTTGTCAGACGTCAATTAATCAACCTCCTGATAATTGAATCGGATAGCAGCCGGAGCTAGCGTTAGTTTTGTCAAATGCTCTTAGAAACTTACAGCCATCAATCTTCAATGTCTAAGATAGAAATATGGTGACGACGTCTGCGAGCGTAGGAGTTTCAACCAAACCTACAACTAGAGAATAGCTATCGTGGCCCTAGATAGGAAAGAAGACGAGAGAGAAATCAAGATCATCTCCGTAGGTTAAGCAAGGGGACGGTCATGGAACAATTTGATTTTTAGGCCTTGGCCCACCAATACAACGATTGATGCTGACAGCAAAACTACGTTTTGGGGTTCATTAATTCGAGCTTATTAAACATTAGGACATCTGTTAAATACAGAAAATAAGGATCAGCTGCACGAATTTATCCTATAAATGACACTTATGATGACAATGAGATGAAATCATTTCTCATTTGGTTGTAAGCTTGAAATGGATAGCCATATCTCAGTCTTCTTGGAAGCATTATTTGGCAATGGGATTATTCCTTTTATATGATGAAAAGTTGCAATCCCACAATGACGCTTCATTGTATCATGCTTGCCTAAACGTCAAGTAAATTTGCCATGTTACCTAAAAGGGGGGAAAGCCTTTTTTTTTTTGTTCGATTGGTCAATTTTATGGCTTTAATTAATTTGTGAGCAAATTAATTTAAGCTGACAATTTGCAAGATTTCTGTAGTTATATGGGGGTAAGCCTATGTATTTGTTTGATCGGTCGATGTTATAGCTTTTTGTGAGCAAATCGGGTGATAATCTGCAAGGATTGTGTACCTAATTATACGAATTAAATTTCTTTCAAGTTTCTGCTAATTAACATGATGCATCCGTGTTAGTTCGTTTGATCTTAGCATTTTAAATTAAATAAAGGACTAAGATTTTATTAGTATCTATGACTGGGGCTCCCCGCAATATTTTTTACTTCTTAAACCTTTTTAAGAGTCTTAATGATGTATATTGTCGTAATTTTTTTATTTCTTAAAATCTTTAAAATTTTATTTTAATTATTTATTGTTAATTTGATGGTAAGATGTATCTTCATACGAGCTTGCGCATCAATATCGATCGAGTTCTCTTTCCAAGCGATATTAATAATTAAAGGCGCACATCCTACATCATCTTCACACATTCAAAGAAATTTAATAAACTCTTTTTTTGTTACTGCATGCCTCCAAGATTTAAACCGAGAAAATCAAGGAATAAAGCAATGCATCTTCACCGTCCGGCAAACCATTTGCAGTTATTTTAATCATTTTATATATTTTTTTAGATGAGTTAGTTGGTGTTGGAAAACCACTTTTCCTTTATTGATTTTAATTTTTAATTTCCAGTTAAATTCCATAAATTCCTTATGAATCTCAGCTTATATATATCATTGCTGAAGAGAAGAACCAGGAATTTAGGATTGGAGGGAAAATAAGAAATCAAGTGATTTTTTTGGATGCAAAACATGTAAAATTGAAGGACGTAATTAAGAGTTTAAAAATTGCAGGAATAAAATGTTAAATTTCCCAAATTAATTTGGGGTGCTTCAATGCAGTTCCGTCCCTGCCAACCGGAGTTCAACCAGTAAAATATTCTTTGAAACTTCATGGACTTCTGACAGCCCATGAAATATTTTTCAACAGCATACAAGGATGAAGGGTCTACCATGGAAGCCAACATGGTCCAGAAGACCATCTCTTTAATTAGTGGTGCTAGTTTCTCAACCGCTGGTTCTGCTTCTAGTAATAGACAGACCTACCCAAGTAACTACAGGCCATTAATGAACAGTCAAGGAAACGATCCTCTTCCATCAATGGAATCGCCCACCTTTAATTAGAGGAGGGGGATTCCCTTGTTAGATTTGTGGATCCAAAAACCACACAGTAGATCGTTGTAGGTATCGATCGCTATGAACCCCGAACTCTACCGTCTATTCAGCCACTCTATCATGTACTACTTAATTCCCAGATCGTTAATTAGGCTAAAGTGAATAATTCTCTAGGATTTATCTATCAATTAATTAAGTTTTAAAATTAAAATGATTATTTAATATAACATTAAAATCCTAATGAAAAAACAATCAAGAATTTGAATTTCACTGTCTTAATTTTTTTTAATAAAATCAAACATGAGATAATGACAAGTACATGTATACATGGAGAGGAAAGAGTTTCTCTGGCATATTTAACCACCCGAGCCGACTGGAAGAACGAGAGAGAAAGAGAGAAATGCAGCGGACGTGAGCGAGCCATAGATATTAAAGAGGCTAGAGTAATTAAGGAAATAAATTGTTTAATTAATTTGGATGGGATGCATAAATGGCCTTTTCCATAAAGTTCAAAGAAACGCCTCAAGTATTTAAAGGGCGGGCATGAGGAGTGGGGACGGATTCGAATCTCTTTTATTAATAATTAAGCTAACTTGATCTTTAAGCAAGCCGGTCACTTTCACCGAAGTTCATGAAGGATCTCTCTGATCACTGATTAGCAGTAGTTAAAACTTAAAAATGAGAAAGCTTCCATATATACATGCATCCATGGCATTTTACACGATAGCAAAAATGCTTCACCCGTCACCGCCTGATCAATCATGGATCTAAAGCTGTGGAATTTTCATGCTGATGCCCGAAGAAAATGTAGGGCCTGTCGTCAGTGAGTTACAACTCGAAAGATCTTATTCGAGTATTTTGTATGATGTGGTCATTATATTCACGTGAATAATTATTTTCGAAAGGTCAACACGGTCACTTCATGGAATCTTCTAAATTTAAACAAATTAGCTGGGAGTGGGGTAATCAGATCAAGTGGTGGCGATCAAGAAATGTGGCTTTAAGAAGAAACCCACTTGTGGGTTGTGGGAGCCCCCGCCGGGCCTCCTCAACTATACCCCGCCATATCTTATGGTCTAGGGCAGTCAACATGGTTGTTTGCGTTGCCATGTTGACTTTACCGTACGTGATTAATGCCCTGCAATTCTACAGAAAAATCTACGCTCCTCTTTGGTTCGACTCCCGTGTGTACTTATTAAACCCGATCTGGAATTGACCCGGCCAAGGAAGTAGGCCACAAGTTTTATGGGTCAACCCAAAAAAATTAAAATTAAAATTTTAATATTTTATATAAAAAATTTAAAAAAATCCATGTGAATATAAGCTATATATATTGTAAATAATGAAGTTTAAAAAAATATTTTAAAAAGTTTTTTATCTCACATTGAAAAAATATAACCTTTTTCTTGTGAACATAAAATATATATATATATATATATATTAAATGACTTCAAATCTCACATTGAAAAGATACTATGTTATCCTTTTAAGTTGAAGTATTTATAACCAAAAATTTTTTTATTCTACATTGAAAAAATAATTTTTTTTCTTGAGAATATAGAGTATATATACTAAAGGGTTTCGAATCCCACATTGAAAAAACATAATTTTTTTCTTGTGAACATAGAGTATATATACGAAAGAGTTTCAAATCCCATATTGAAAAAATAAAATATTTTTTTAATATTTATATAATGAACTTTAAAAAGTGTTAATAATCAACTAAAAAAATATGAAAGAAGAGAGGTCTAGGTGAAAAACCACATTTGAAAAAAAAATACCAGGTCTCGTCCGAGTTCACCCAGGTCATGGGTCAACCCACCGAGGTGACCAAGTTTTTGACGGGTTGTTTTACCAGCCGGTCTTATAACAAACCAGACCGGTTCCTAGATCGAACTGCCGGGCTGATCCGGGTTTAATAACTATAATATATATAGCCCATTCTACGTGCATACAGATCACATTCATTGTATTAACTCGGTTACATTAATTAATAATCAAGTACAAGTAATAACATGGTTTCCTACCCTTCAGAGATTACAATGAATATCTTTGAGCGTGGTAGTGATTATTTTTCAAAGGCTTGTTTGCTTGAAGATTTATTAAAATAATATTTTTTTTTAAAAAAATTATTTTTAATATCAGTATATCAAAACGATTTAAAAATACAAGAAAATAATTAATTTCGAATAATTTTTTTTTCATAAACACTTTTAAAATACAAAAACAATGTTCAAATAAAAAACCAAGTACATGACCTCCTGTATGGAGACAAAAGAATAAAAAAGGGCACCGTAATATATGTGTGTTCCACTGATTCTACTCCAATCTTGATAATAGCATATCATATATAAAAACTTTGTTGTCATAATCATATCTCATCATTCATTTAATGTTAATTGAAAACAACATCACGAGCACCACTGTATATATAATGTTATATAGACTGGTTCCAAATATGAATGGTCAATTCGATGATTCATTAATTAATTTACTAAGCTGTTTTGAATATTAATTTAGTTAAATTTAAATGATTTAACAGATCAATAATACCTTGATTGAGTCAATGAAGTTCTGAGAGTCTTGTTTAATATATATAAATTCTATTTAATATTGATAAATAATTTGAGTTTTCAACCTCATCATACCCCATATCGAGTTTGAGAACTATTCGAACTACTACTAGCTAGGCAGGTAGCTAGTCGGAACTTGATCCGTATATATGTCTCCAACCAAGGAATTTGAATAAGCTGAAAAGAAATCTTAAACCACCGAACTTTTGTTCATTTTTACTTTCAAATCAATAAACCCTTCGTGCCTAGCAAATTTTTAATTCTCTGCTATTAAGTAAGCTTCTAATTATCACTAATCTTAATTAGGCTTCCCTCATATTAACCCTGCATCGACGGATAGATAAATATTAATTATTTTATCAATAACCAACTTATATACATGTTTAATCTTAAATATCCTTTCAAAAACTCTCCGCATATATATAGTTTTTAATTACAAAATCACTGCAATAATGCAGGAAAAAAGGATCAAGTTATGGATGAAATTTATTTCATTCTTAATTACCTGTGAATTTAGCCAAGATGCTTGTTCATCCTTACAAACTAACTTGATCTAGATTTCGAGTCTGTTTGATTTCTACTATTTTTCCTGTACTGCATTGTGTTATTCTGTGAAATTAAATATATTAAACTATTTAATAATGAACCGTTACGCTATTTGAATTAAAATTACAATTAGCTAGAGACATAATTTAAATTAAATATATTATTTGAGAAACTAAATATTGAATTATTTGATAAATTAATTATTATTTTTTTGAAAAACACACAGAACAACACAAAATATTTGAAGTAATAAAAAAAAGAAATCAATGAACTACTAAATAATTTAATTAAGGTTATTTAGGAAAAATGAATTTTATATTTTAAACTAAGTTATTTTAAAATACTTCGACTTTTAAAAGATTAAGAACTACGTACTGTATATATATTACGGTAAACTGATTAATTTTATAATTTTAAATATTTAAGAATATTTTTATATTTTAAATATATAAAATAAGATGTATTTCATCTAAAAAATACCACTCCTCGATTGAACTCAATATACTTTTAATTTGATTTTATAAAATCAACTTACACTCTCATCAGAAGCTAAGTAACTAATTTTAAAACCATTATCAAATATTTTTTTTAATAATTTTAATTAATTTTATTTAAACAAAATGATAAGAGCCAGAAAAACTCGTTATCTCTATCACTCAATTAGTTAATCGTTGCACTGCATATCCATAAGTGCAGCATATATGTACATTATATATACAATCTTCAACTTGTATATCATTTAAACCCGCCCAAATCGCACCCTTAAAACAAGAAGAAGAAGAAGAAATTATGGATGTAATCTGCTAAATTAAAGATATAAATAAAGAAATTGATTTTAGAATCACCTTAACCTTCCTGTGCTTGTAATTAATAAATTATTAGTTGTTTCTCCAACTCTTAAGAGCACAGGTATATTATTTAAAAGTAATTTTATCTCAAAAAACGTTGAAAAAAGAAAGACTATGAATTAAGCACCTTTTCGTTTACCCCTTTTTATGGAGTAATTATTTAAAAAATACTTTATTTCTAAGTATCGGGTCCATTGGGATCCCAGATCCTATCTTTTGTTTGCTTGCTGCTAATTCTAAGTTGTCTAGGCTTCTCTATAATCAAAGATAATGTTGGATTGATTGACTATCTTATTACACATACATTGGGATAGCCTTGAAATAACGTAGTAAATTAAGGAAAGAAAGGAGCAAGAAAATAGAAATGATGAGGCATGCATTATGCATACATCCGCTCGCAAGTTTTGACGACTCCTAGTTCTTGACAAGCTTCACTCGGGGACCAACTAAACCTATGTCAAGGCCCATTAATCAAAGGAATATACTGCGGATTGTCTATTTCCTAGCTAGAAAAAATATGGATGCCTTGCTTTGAAAAGTTATTTTTATTTTTCATTTAGTTCGATTTGATATTAATTGGACAGCAACGTATATTGCAAGTCTAGCTGTAATTAATTGGACAAGATCAAGACCGAGCAGTCATGAGCTTCCGCGGGCTCGGACTACATAGTGAACAATAATAAGATAGAAATATATATGGGCCATGCGGAATTTAATTATATATATATACCACGAGCAAAAGCATTGAAGGATCTTAGTGGTATAATCATAAAAAAAAATAAAAAAAAAATCTCTTGTTTGTAAATTGTAAATGAATTTATAATCATTACAGTTAGTGGTGGTGAGGGCATGATTTTTGGACAACCCTGTGATATAAAGAGCTACAGACTTGGCTAAACGAAAGTGACATTTGCTATAAAGTCACGATGACCATTTGTCACTACCATGATTGATAGATCAAGGGTCATGGGCTAAAGCATATTGTATAAATTATAAATAGAAACTAACGCTTCAACCGTGTATTTTCAGATTAGGGTTTGGGTATCATGATAAATTCAATCTCTCCGATCATGACTTCGTGAGAATCTATGAAAGCTTTGCTTTTTGGGATTCATCGCAATTTGCTCTGGGGCCAGATTGAATTTTTTTGTAAAGTAAAAAATTAATACTCACGCATTTTAAAGAATGAGAAAAAATTCTTGGCTTGATATTATAAAAAAAATTTTAAAAAAAATTATGATTGTCAATCCACAAGAATACAAACATATAAAGATAAAGTTTAAAAAAAAAATTCAGTTAACAAAATAAAATCTTAAAAACAAAGAACCAACAAATCAACGTTAGGTCGACAAAACTCGCAAGTGGTGTAATGCAAACTAGAAAAACCTAATAGAAAGCAAAACAGTGAATTGACCTGTGACCCGAGGCTTAGGGTCGCTGGGTTGGGTTTCAAAAGAAGTTTTTGGGAGAAATGACCCGATATGAAATGATTAAAAACACGTGGCATGATCAACCCGTGACAAACCTAGTCAAAACTAGTTGACTATCCTCCTTTATTTTTTAAAAAAAAATAATATCATTTTTATATTTTTGTAAAATAA
>Ga0307517_10013861_pt1 | contig 10899 bp, 2 predicted proteins | sample 23_EM_MG_FD_194515 | JGI IMG/M metagenome (GOLD analysis project Ga0307517, IMG submission 194515) | Populus trichocarpa ectomycorrhiza microbial communities from riparian zone in the Pacific Northwest, United States - 23_EM | ecosystem: Host-associated > Plants > Roots > Unclassified | place...
CTATTTTATCTATAATTAAAAAAATTACTGTAAAGACTCTTATATTTATTTTACCCTTGATTCTTTATTAAATGTTGGAAGCACAAAAAAAAAAAACCAGTCATTAGCATTGAAAACATACCCCCAAAACAACAAGAAGTCGGGGAAAAAAAGAGAGATTTTATAGTCAGAATTTAAGAATATCAAGCATTCAACCTTACAAAAGAAACAACAAGAAGGTGAATTATAAAACCGATATTCAAATCTCCTTTATATTATATATTTTCCCTGCTCTGTTTTTATTTTCCCCGTTTAAGCTCTCATAAGTTAAAGAGAAATATCTCTTTTAGACGAGTCACATCACTTCTTTTATATATATATATATATATATAAACATTGCTACTGTTTTCCTTGAAGCTTAACAAAGATGCAAATGCACCTCTATTTGTAGTAACAGACCATTTTCTCCAGTAGCACGTAATGAATGAAATTTCCCATTTGGGTTCAGTCCTGGCTTTAAATAAATGGAAAGTAGCATTTCCAGGCAACTTGCTTGACAGAGAAGAGACGGATACCGAATAATCTTCAAGGGTATTGTTTAACTGATTAAATTTTTAGAATTGTTTTTTAAAAGTCATCATTCAAGTCTTATAAATCTCAGAATCACTGGAGACTTACATGGTTGTTAACTTCAGGGCTTGTGGAATTAATTAAGGTATGCGCAAGCTAACCCGAACATCTACGTTAATAAAAAAAAATTGACAGCGAATCATTTGAAGAAATGGGTGTTGCTGTTTATTTTTAGAATATTATTTTTATTGTTAATTTTAAGAGGAGTTAATTTGTAAATTCTTAAAAAGATTTTAAACACGGAAATTGATTTAATTATTTGAATTAAATTCAATTTTAAGGTTCGAAACAACGTGTAAATACGTTTACTGACTATATTCGTTACTCTGCAGTTACAAGTTACAACACTCTTTTTGTTAGAACTTAGAACTATGTCGGTAACACCCTCTTTGTTATTTTCTTTTAGGCACATGGTGCTTTGTTATATCAGCTATATTTTCCTGCACGTGTGTTATTACAATATTTTATTTAAAAAAACTGAGTAACTTGTAAATAAATAATCTTGAATAATTATTAGTAAAATATTTTTTTTTTAAATCTGAATAATTTTATATAATATTTGATAAATTATAGTTAAATTGGTTTGTTTGATTTTCAAAACATAAAATTGAATTATCTTTAATAATTAATACAGGAAGTGTCACTACAAATTTAATTTGCACCAGTATATTCATAAATATTGTTAGAAAATGAAATGGCGTTTTTCATATAACAAAAAAATCACGTTTTTTTTCAAAAAATAAAAGAACAGAAACGTATACCAATCACGTTTCTTTTTACCTGTAACGTTGGTTGATGACCAAATAATAACTTTCAGGGTAATGTCTGAATCTTCTTGGCGATATCTCCAACCTTGGTCACAGATGTCCTAGATAGATTTTTCATTTGATTTCGGTGATTTTTTTCTTTTCTTTTCTGATTTTCACTCCTAGCCTACCAAAATTCCACAACTAACCCTCAATTTATTTTGTCATTAAATTTGATCCCTGTTCTTTTTGTTTTTATTTTTTATTTTTGATTTTTTTATAAAGTTCTGATTTTTATATAATCTCATCATTCAATCTTAATTTATCATATGTTTTTTTTTTTAGTTTGATCTTCATTTTTTTTTTCAATTTCAACATTAAAAGTTTGTAATTACCCTCTGATTTATTTATTTAATTTTAATCTCTATTTTTTTAATTGTTATTTTTTGAATTTATTTCTTCAACATTTTATTGTTTGAGAATTAGGCTTCATGGTTTTTTCATGCGGAGTGCTTCCGGTCTAATAACCCGGGCCACTTGTTTAAGAAGTCAGCACTAGTTGACATCTATTTTTTTTACTTATTTTTTTTATTTCATTATTCGATATTGGTTTTTTTTTTAAAGGGTTTTGTGTCTCATTACCTGGACCATGGGTTTGCTCGTGCCGACTTGGTCTTTATTACTCGGGTTACAAGTTTTTCATGCCAACTCGGATAGACTTAGGCTCGGTCTTTTTATTTTTTTTTTACTCCATTTCATCATTTCATATTTAATTAGCTAAAAATTGACTTGCATCATATTTCTTGTTTTTCAAAAAAAAAAAAAGTTGTTTTGGGCAATTTTTTTTTACATAGTATATTTGATCTTGTTATTTTTTTTATTATATAATTAAAATAAAACTAATTCATATTAATCTAGTTGGGTTTATAACCCGAGTTGTTAATTTTGTTTTTATTCTTTAAAACATGATAAAAATACTAGATTATATTTTTTTATGATAAAACCAATTTATATTATTCTAATGGGGTCTATAATCCCAGTTATAAATTTTGTTTTTATTCTTTAAAATACATTTACAATACTTAGATAATTTTTTTTTATTTTATACAAAAAAATATATATCCACCCTACAGCGTAGCGCGGACATATCTAGTACTAGTAGGGATCTAAAGATCAAGTGATCCCTATCCTTTCTCTTTAGTTCTTCTGCCCTTTGTATTTTAAAGGAACAGCTCCGGGTCGTGAAAGATAAGTGGCACAATGGTATGAAATATCTTTCATTGGTGTCATGATAACAGCAATTTTATTTTTTATGTTAAAGTTCTTATACGACATTACCATGACAAACTAAATATAACCCCCATTAAGATGATCGTTGGGTCCTCGCTTTTTACCTTCAGCTTGACCACTTCCTGCAGCAGCTCTTCTCATAAAACTTCCACTCCCACAATCACACCCCTTTTGAATTCTGGAACCAGGCACTCCAGTCCTCCAGACACCTCAGGAAGATCAGGGAAAAAAAAAAACAAAGGGGAGCTATTACGTGCCAGCAGCAGATTTTGCTCATGCAGGAGAAGGCATTTTCTTGAAGCAGCATCAACTGCATTATTTCCTATGCGTCCTTCCATCGCTTCTGATAAATTACAGCCTGATTATAAGGTTTGCCTATCTTAATTTGCTCCAAAAGCATACACGATTGAATGGTGCTTAAAAAGATATCAAAGCCTTTGATGTAAATTTACTTTCAGTTCTGTTTCCTTGTTACATAGTCTTGTCCTGTCAAAAGCTAACTTCGCAGCTGAAAACTTGAGCTCCGCAAACTCAATAATGTAACACACTCTGTGAACCCAGTTACAATATCAGACTTTGACTGTAATATTTGCCAATAGAAGTAGAAATTAACCATTTTAAATATGTTAATGACTGTTTTGGTTAACCAACCCCGAGCTAGCGGGCATAATTGAGACTGCTGTCATTGTTGATTTAGTTGTGTGAGAAATTTCAGTATTGTAACACGATATATTTACGGTGTTCAATAGACCTCTTTTAAGAGTCTCTTGTTCGAGCCTCTTTTTTCTAATAGAAAAAAAAAAAGTAGAGTTCACCTTACTGATGGGTCTGAATATACACCCTCTTAACAAGATCCATATACCAATGCTTAGGTTAATGAGAGATACATATTCAAAGCCATGATAGGCTATAAAGCTCACCCAAGCATCCAAGATTCAATTAAAGTTAGCATCCATTTGGTTTTTCATGTAGACCTGGGTGTATCACTTGGTCCAATGCTTTTGTAGAACCCATGTTGTTGATTTAGACCTCTAGGAACTTTGATGCCCAATAAGTTCGAAACATTCATTATACTATTTTGAGGTGTCCATATGGCCCAATATAACAGCACCTCATGTAGAACACTCACTGAGATCTCATAGACAAACTAAAGCTGAACGAGGCTGATACATTTGATACCATTTGCTACACCAGAATGCACCACTCCTGGTCAAATTTGATTTACTCAGGATAAAATATACATGTATTTTGCACGCTCCTTGGTCACATGTCCCTTGGAGATTGGTTCAATCATTGTATAGCCCACAAAACCCAGAATTGGGGCAACTTTTGCAGCAACTCATTGTCATTTTATTAGTCTCTATCCTTGAGTAGTCAGAGGAGACAAGCACATTAACCATCCTAAGCTATATAGATAGCCTTAAATCCTAAGGCAAGTTATTTTCTTTCTGTAACTCAAACCTATATATCTTGTACAACTAAATGCCTATAGCAGTTGTGGGAAAACCATAATCTTTGAGAGGTTTTCGGTAGCCTCATTAGGTACGAGATTGGTTTGGTAGGAGGAATTTTATGGACCTGTATTGAATTCTGTCACGGGACCCTATGAAGCAGAGTTAGTGCTACTCTTGCCTGTTAAAACAATTTTTGTTGTAGGGATTATATATCCAGGCCTCTATCTGATGATATATTCCCTCTCTTTTTTTCTTTTTTCTTTTGGGCCAAGGTTGCAGTTTGTAAGTCACAGCTTTTTAATAATTTAAGAGGAAATTAAAGGCCAAGAATTCATAGGCACTGGTCCTAACCTCAAATACCATGCCAGTGATGCTGATATCCAGGTTTTCGGCGTGGATCCTATCACGAAGATGGAAAATATGCGCGCGCAGGAATCAGCGTGGCTGCTGGTCTACCGCTTTCAAACTTTGAATCTATACAAGCAGTGTGCATGCTTCTTCCATGACACTATCAATTCCACTAAATTTTTGTATATTGGACATAATTTACCACACAATTGTGCAGTAGCTGAGAAGGGATGTGAATGATAAGAAAGCATTAGTTGAAATATATATCTCTCTCTCAACTTCCTAAAATAAGAAGGCAAGTAAATGTGCAATCGGTGATTGAAGACAATATTTACTAGAAACTACTTAGGGCATCGTTGAAATATATTAATTCCTCGTATAAAAGAGAGAGAGAGAGATTTTATTAATCCCATTCATATCTTCTCCATCATGCATGCAACCACCTTCATAATTTTTTCTCTCTACAGCTTTGAAAGGGTGAGTTATGCATTCAAACGTAATGAAGCAAGGATGAATCTAGCATCCTGAAATGGCCTGGGGGGCAAGATCTTTTCCTTGTAAGAAAGTAGAGGAAAATATTTAAATTGATAAGTTTATATTTGTTAGGGACTTCATAAGTAAATTATATTTTTAAATATCAGACGAAATTTTGTTTCATGAAAGAGGATCAGATTGTTCATCTTCAAGAGAAGAGCAAGTTTTCTACCATGCGGACGGTTAATTTATCATGAAAAAAGATTAGAATTTACAAAAAGGGGGGGACCTAATTCGATGTGTTAGTAAGGGGAGAGGGCAATTGAAATATTGGGGATCTAGTGAGGAGTCATTTTCAGAACATTAGATGACAAATTTTAATACCAAAACTTGGCCCTTTTCATGGTCCTTCCATAAAATATAAGGTTAGATTTACACATAAAGGTTACGTATTGCAGAGTAGAGGTGTACATCAGAACCCTAACCACTTTCCGATCCAGCAGAGTAGAGGTTTACATCAGAACCCTAACCAATTTCCGATCCAGCATGTGTCCCTCTTCCACACCAATAAATGAGAAGAGCCCACAAAACCAATATCCATGGCCGCTCAAATTTTCAATTTTTGCAGTAGCTAATTTCTTGTCAAGGTTAATTTGTACAAGGGGACCATCCTTTCCCTCTTACAGATTCATGTGCCATGTTTGCATTTCCCAGACAATTGCACGATGAAAAAGGCACTACAAGCAACAATGGTATGCCTACTGGTTGCCATATCCTTGAAAACCCATAACCAACCTTACAATCGGGCCCAATTGGATCATCACGCCGTTCCCCTCCCATTAGCCATGTTCATGCTATTGTCATTTTCTATCCATTTGCCGAGGCGACACAAACAATTTTTTAACTTGGAGTTGATTGCAAGTGGTGCAAGTCAATTTGATTGCAGAGAAGAATATTCCTTGTAGTTATAAAATTTGGCCGTTTTAACTGGAGTTGTTTGTTTATGCAGCGTGGTCTTTTTTTTTTTTCAAAACAATTTTTTTTAGGTATTTTTTAAATTTTTCTGTTAGCAATTATTTTTTAAAATGATTCTTTTTTAAAAATATATTAAAATAATATTTTTTTTTTGTAACTCTAATATCTTGGCCTCTACATGTGCAAAACGCTGCCGAGCAAGTAATATGAACTGATTACAGCAGCAAAGTGAGTTGATGAGCCAATTGCCTGTTTGGTGAGAGATGTCTGATAAAATAAAAATCCATTAGGTTGCTTCAAAAGGATATGAAAAGGTGCTCCGGTTAAGAGGGTGTTTGGCAGTGTGGTAATGGTTGCTTTTCAAATAGCTTTTCATGCCGAAATACATGCCAATGATGTTTTTTCTTTTTTAAAAATCATTTTTGATATCAGCACATCAAAACGATTCAAAAAGTACAAACCACACTCAATTTTAACAAAAAAAAAAAATTTAAAATTTGATGAAATGCAGGTTGAACCGTATATCTCTTAAAGGGAACTGGGGTTCTCTTTTCATTTAGTGCTTGCCATTATTCTCATTGAAGCATGCCCGTGCCCTCTATGAATCTTCATAAAAGACATTAATAGTGTTGATCTTATTGCGGTGCACGGCTGGATTCAATTGCCCCTTCCCGGTCGTTTTCCATTCTCGAAACCCCCCCATCGGCAGGCTTGCTCCGCCGAATCTAGAGATACATGCATCGCCGCCACGTTTATTTTTATTTTTATTTTTTGGCTCTCCAATTGGAGATCTCCAGTGATTCTAGATTTTTTTTTAGATGAAAACCAATTTACTTCATTCATAAGAATAGATAAAAGACAATACAAATAAACCTTTTATTACCGAACCAACCCTTACTTTAAGTGGTCCCTCTGTTCATTCTCATTTATTTTCAATTCTGGTGTTCAAATAAGAGCTTGGCACTCTCATAGGTGCAGGGATGGTTCTCTTTTATGGCGGTTTGGCGAGGTGGTGGTGTCCCCGTTAAACTCCTAACGCTAAATAAAAAATAAAAAAATAAAAAAACCGGATACATAGTTAAAAGAAATAAATAAATAAATAAGCTATATATAAGATGGGCACCCCGACCCGATGGCCAACAGGCAACCAACAAGTTTTAAGCAGTATGGGCCTAATACACAGGCCAGCCAATCGGAGCACCATAGCAGGAAGTACTATGTGATGTGCACATGGATTGGTGCGTGTACCTGACGAGAGCTGCTTCTAGCCTCTTGATAAGTTTTGCGTGGCAGCTGTAACTGTCCTTTAAAAAAACACCTCAGATAACGAAGTTTGCACGCGCAAGTCAACATTCAACCCATGAAATTCCCCCAGCTCCTAATAAAGCAAAACTCGAGTAATGGCATCTCCAATGGCAGAGCTGTAAGAACAGCCACAAAAAATTAATCCTGAAATTGGAATTTTATTTTTTGATTTTGGATTTTAAAGGGATAGTTGTGTGGGATCTTGAAATTCTTTTTATCAGAATAAAATTTTATTCTTACTGGTTTTTTTGGAAGAGCTATGAAATTGAGGGAAAACTTAAACTTTTTTTATTTTTAAATATTTCATCTCTCTTACCTCATTCTATTTAAAATACAAATAGCTTGTTGAAATGTCATCTGTCATTGGAGTCATACATGGACAAAGAAAAAAGAGGCTAAATTACACTATTTAAAATACTATACTGATAATTTGGCTCTTTCGAGTGATTTTTGTTTTTATTTTATTTTATTTTAAGATGCCCCAATCCAAATCAAATCTTATAATCACTCTTGTTGGTTTTTTCAAGATCAACAAGGAGACGACTGGTCAACAGTATAATATCTCATGCACACTTGATCAAGCTAAACGGCCTGTCTTTCTATCTTGGATGCTCATGAATCACAATCAAGCTACTACCCAAACCCGGAGAAGTTAATGGAAAAACAATCAGCTAAAACCCTCTAACGAACCAAATATACGTGGGATGCCTGAGCAAGCATAGATCTCGAATAACATGAAAAACATAGTCGAGCCAATGGATCAGCTTGTGAATTATCGAATCAGTCCAAAATAATTATTTTATATTAAAATAATGTTATTTTATATTTTTTTTAATTTTTAAAGTTGATTCGGCTAGATTTAAACTTGATTTAACTAGATCAGCTAGGTCATGGGTCAACCCAATCAATTCAACCAGGTTTCACCATCTCAATATATTTCATGATTTAATTTAAAATTCAACTCCAGTTAGCTTCTAGATTGTAAATTCTTCAAATTAACCAACTAGATGAACAGCTACACTAAAAATCATCCGTAAACATAAACATCCAGGCCGGTGCCGCAATCCAGAGAATATATAAAACCAATTGACTGTTTGGTATCGTTTCTGGTCTGTATATTTTGATTGGTGAAAAGGAAGAAAAAAAGACGTTAGTGATTGGTGCTTGTATGTAGATGATTTTTTTCATGAAAAAATGCACTTAGAATGAGAGCGATAGAAACGTGAACGAAGCAACAATGCATGCAGTAACATCAACGGCCATCTTGCTTGCTCTTGAGATGGGAGGATAAGAAGAACACTTTTGAATTAGACGCAAGTTAGTTTTCAACTAGCGTCACCTTCACCATAAATAGTATATCGTGGCTGGTGCATGGAACCTTTGACCTAGTCTTCTTTATGGTTTACGAAATATATATATAGAACAATAACCATCTTGGAGATTTTTCGCTTTTTAATTACCAAAACTCGTCTCTCTCAATAAATCTATCTGAATTTTCCTATAAGCATATATACAGTTCGCAGTAAATATACGTAATCACCGATCACACTGGTTAAGTTTCTCTTAATTGTATATTCTTGTTGAATTAACTTAGAAAAAGATATTCAAGAGTCTGTTACATATTAATTGTTTTTTAAAATATTTTTTATTTAAAAATATATTAAGATAATTTATTTATTTATTTTTGATATCAATATATCAAAACAATTAAAAACATAAAAAATAATAATTTTGAAATGTAAAAAGTAACATGCTAAACAGTGAGGAGAGTGAGTTCGTGGATAAGCTGTTTTCCACGTGATTGGTAAATTTCCGAAATTGTAATTGGATGGATAGTTATAGCAAAGACAAAATGTACTCCTGTTCATGGTATTTGAGGACAAGATTTATGCTTAGAGAATAAAAGTTATTAATAGTAGGGATGAAGAACTAGATTTGTTCTCCAAATTCTTAACATGTATCTCTGTTTTAATCGTGTTTATTATATTATAATATAGTATCCAATTTTTCAAACATGTTTTTCAATCAAGATTTTTTTATCAAAATTTATCAAAAAATCATTGTTCATATAAAAACAACATTGAGCTATGCAAGGATACAGTGGAAAACGTGCTGAAAGTTTTTCAAAATGTTTTAAGAAATAAATAAATAAAATCAAGCAACTTAACCATTAAATTTTAAAAAAATAAAAAACTATTTTTTTATTTAAAAAATATAATTATATTTTTGTGCAGTGCAAGGGTGTTTTCAAAATAAAACTTATGATTTTGTCAAGTTTGATGGAAAAATGATTAAAAAAAATACATTAAAAAACCAAATGCCATGCACTGACATGGCAGCTATAATTAAAAACGTAAGAATATATTAAAGATTTGCTTAATCATAAAGAAATGAATTAAGCTATTTGTTATGGCAATAGTTTCAGTTCGAAGAGGAAATAATTTCTTCTTTCTTGGTTGTATCTAAAATAATCAGCAATATAGAGATCACATGGCTATCCAAGGGATCTGACGTTGTTTTTACCATGAATATAAAATTCCATACAACTTCTCGAGGGGAGAGAATCTTCGAGCCCCTCGAATAATCCACTGGAGCAGTCACGGATGAAATTAAGATGACAGTTAATTCCATCCCCCGGAGAGAGAGACAAACTAAAAAGTAATGTATGGCTGATTTTATTCTTTATTTTTCATAGCCTTAAGCCAAAAGGTGTCATAAAAATAAATAAATAAACAAAAAGCTTCTAATTTGAAATTTAAAGCAAGATTCACCGCGAAGTTTCATGTAGGGATAAAGTACTGCAGTTTAAAATTTAAAAAAATGATGTGTCCATGATCCATTATTACAAAGGGGAACAATGAGAAATCCGAGAGAATCACTGGGCAGTACTGTTGTCGGCAGCACCTCTGCTTTCTTCCTGTTTTTTTTAGGTAGGGACCCCCTCCATTTTCTTAAAAAAAAAAGCTTGTTTATTTTTTAAAAAACTTATGTAAAGATTTCCTGAATCAATAGACATTTTTTTAAAAAAATGATTTTAAAGATAAAAATAGATTTAATAATTCTCCAACGCTAATTTCATGTTCGAAGCCATGAAGTCAGTGAAGAGAAGTAATCGCAGCATCTTAAAAATGCTCGCTGAATGAAAACGGGAATCGAATCGAACGGCGCTCATTGAACAATTATTCCACTCGGCCAGACTTTATTCTTTACTTATTGTCGAATCAACGAGCATTTACAATTATCACGGCAAGTTTCTGCGGAGCACGCCTAGCAAGGAGGGTCTTCACCGAATCCAAGAGGTTGTTGAAAGTACACTTTTTCGAGATTAGTTGGGTTTTTCTATTTGTAGATTTTGTTTTCAATAGAATCCAAAGGGTTTGGAGGGAGGGTAGTTTAGCTACCTAAGGCACGAGAAATCTAAGACTGCAGATCCACCTCCCTCCCTTTTTTAAAAGCAGGATTCCCACTGATCACGGGGATTGCATTTTTCATTCCACGCGCCATTAAAGGGAGTAGACGTGGAAAATGCCCTCACCAAGTGCTGGACTACGGTAGTGAATTTGTTTTATGGTTTTTTTTTAAAATATTTTTTATTTAAAAATATATTAAAATATTTTTTTAATATCAACATATAAAAAAATCATAAACTATAAAAAATAATTTGAAGAAAAAAACTCAAAAATTTTTAATTATATTTT
>Ga0307517_10013862_pt1 | contig 10898 bp, 11 predicted proteins | sample 23_EM_MG_FD_194515 | JGI IMG/M metagenome (GOLD analysis project Ga0307517, IMG submission 194515) | Populus trichocarpa ectomycorrhiza microbial communities from riparian zone in the Pacific Northwest, United States - 23_EM | ecosystem: Host-associated > Plants > Roots > Unclassified | place...
ATCAACATACACCAGGAGATAAAAGATATTAGTATCATCAGATAATATAAATAGGGAGGTGTCAACCTTGGAAGCTCGGAAACTGATGGAGAGCAAAAAATCACTTAGACGAGTGTACCATGCTCTCGGTGCCTGTTTCAAACCATACAATGATTTGTGCAATCTGCACACATGAGATGGAAGAGAAGAGTCAACGAAACCTGGAGGTTGTTTCATGTAGACCTCTTCAGTAAGAACACCATTGAGGAAGGCATTATGAATATCAAGCTGATGAATCTTCCAATTTCACGAAACCGCGATAGAGAAAACCAATCGGACAGTGGCCTGCTTCATAACTGGATTGAAGGTTTCAGAATAATCAATACCTTTCTGCTGGGTAAAACTTCTAGCAACAAGGCGCGCTTTATAGCGCTCAATACTACCATCAACACGACGTTTGATCCGATATACCCATCTACTACCAACAATGTTCATCGAAGGATGAAATGGAACCAAAGACCAAGTGCGATTTGTGCGCAAAGCGGCGATCTCATCACATATAGCATTATGCCAAACTGCATACCGGTCAGCATCAGAAAATACAAAAGGCTCAGAAGAGGGAGAATGTAGTACCCGTGTGGAGGTAGAGGTGGCGGCAGCGGAAGCAACCAGATTTGCTGTCTTCGGCTGCCGCGGTCTGAGAGTCATAGGATGTTTGTTGCGTGCTGGTGGAGACGCAGGGGAAGATGGTGGCAGTGAGGAGACCTGTGGCAGCTGATAAGAAGATAAATCAACCATAAGTTGCAGACCTGTGGGAGAGGATGATGAAGAAACAGCCTCAAGCACAGGACTGTCAGTAGAGGAAGGGCTGTAGGCAGAGACCGAATCTGCAGGAATGCTGGCCAGGGTGGGCTAAGTAGAGGAGGGACTAGAGAGCGCCCCAAGACCATGAGGAGATGAGACCAATTGACGAACTGAACCTGCATCATAAGGGTTAGATAAACAAGCATGGGATGATGGCCAAGGGATGGTTGGGGGCTGTGGTCGGGTGGCTATTTGGAGTGGCAGAGCTAAGTGCTGTGGGTTGTTTGGGTGGTTGGGGGTTGTGGTCGGGTGGCTATTTGGAGTGGCAGAGCTAAGTGCTGTGGGTTGTTTGGGTGGCTGGTGGAAGTGGGTGGTGGTGGGTGGTTTAACAAAATTGGGAGGGTGACATTAGTGGGTGAGGTGGGGGTTGTGGTGGAGACCTTTGCAATCTGTTCAGAATTATCAAATGGAAACACATGTGGTGAAGATCTGCATATGATAAAGATTCCGCCTTGGTAATAAGACTTATAACTAAGTTGTGGAAACTCTCCCCGAAGACCACGAAACACATATAAATTAAAATCTTCAAGCGAAACTGGCCGACAAGCAGCGACCAATTCATCAAATAAGGCCTTATCTTTTTGCATAAATTGAGTTATTGATTCATCACCCTGTCGAAGATCCTGAAGAGAGCCGTGAAGTTGCATAATATGAGAGTTGGAGGTGGAAGCAAGAGCACGCTCAAGAGTGCGCCAAGCTAAATAAGAGCTTTGACAGCCAACAACAAGATGCAAAACTTCCATAGATAGGGAGGAAAGAAAAGCACTCAGAATGAGTTGGCCCTGTTGTTTCCAGCGAAGAAAGAGCGGATTTACCTGAAGAGAGATACCATCTCTGGCAAGAATATGTGAAGGTGGACATGTGTTGGAGCCATCAACAAAACCAAAAACTCCTTGGCCTAGGAGATACAACAGCATCTGCATACGCCAATATAAATAATTTGTGTTTATTAATTTGAGGGAGATGACTTGATGAGTGTGAGAGAGGGAGATAATGCTTGTGGTAGTAGAGATAACAGCTGCATCAGACGTGGGCTGCAAGAGGAGGTGTTCACCAACCATAGCAGAGGAGAAGTCAGGCGGTGAGGCAGCAGAGGAGGCGCTGCAGGAGAGGAGGGCTGCACTACCGGAGAAGAAGGCTGGACTGCTGGTGCTGCAGCAGAGGAAGATGTATGTGGCGGCTGTTCCATTGAAGAAGGGAGGCTATGAGGCTGTGAGAGAAGTAGGTTAATTAATTTTTAGGGTTTGCGGCTCTGATACCAAGTTGAGAATAATAGAATGTGTTAGGTTGTGCCTTAGTCAACCTTCCTATTTATATATATGCGGCAGAACACTGCAGTAACTGTAAAGATCACAACATTGAAATAATCCTATATTAATTTTCTATTCTGATATATACATTCTATAATAGTCCTGAACCTTTATTTTCTACTTGAAGTCTTTTGTTAAGTGAAAACCTTCTTTATTTTATAAAGTATAATTGACAACTATATCTTAATTATTCTTGAAACTTTTTGTTAAGTGAGTGCCTTGAACCATTGTCTAAATGGTCATTGGACCACCTACACTAGGAGAGGCTTGTCCATCATCAGTTTCAATGTATCCTGCACACAGTGCAGCTAATGTATTCCAGTATAGGTTATATATCAATATAGATAGAATTGTATCTCTTACTTGAGCTATAATATTACAGGAGTACTTACCATATGAGTTGTGTACTTAATTGTAACTGATATATAGCAGCATACACATAAGGCGGTAGGGTTTCTTCTCATTCTTTCATTAGTTTCAACTAATATATAGCCGTTAACATTTTATCGTGGTTGATTGTTTTAAAAACAACGATCATATCCTTCCAAGTTCATCTGTAAGGTTGAAAAAATCCTAGTTGAAGCTAATTAATGTAGTGATATTGAAGAGAATATTCAAAATAAAAAAAGGGCCCCCTTCTAAAAGCTTTCACAAACAGAGAATAAAGAGCGCGGCGTTGAATAAGGTTTTCTCATTTATTTTATTATGAGCAGAATATTCAAGAGGTCTGGTTGAAAATGGTGATTAGGATCCCTAAGTATAGAGCCCTGGCCTACAAGCAAGCAACAGCGCGAACCTCTGTCTGTCTGGCGTTCAACACTTTCGCCATAGCATTGTAAATTGAGAAAGCTAAACGTCAGATCGAGCATTGTAATCGTTCTTCGTTCAGACGGCATAAGTAGCAGTGTATTTGCTTAGCAATGAAATCTCAGTCTCAACGTCAGTATTGAACATGTTCCAGTTGCTGTCCCAAGGGAAGGAAGGAAGCCTAAACTCCAACGTGTCACATGCTTTTTATTGCTTCTGTTCATAATCTGACCCATCCAACTCAGCTGCCCACTCAGTCCAGCGTCGGCCCGCCGCAATCAGATATTGTTTGGAACATTCTCTTCTCATGATAAACAAAGCAGATTTTGCTAGAATACTTGTCGGTTATCTCTCAAGGAGATCATGTAAGAAGACGTGGCAGGCTGTCAAAGGGACAGAATCGAATGAACGAGCACATGTATATACACTCAAGTTAATGGACGGGCGGATGGACAAAAGGGTGGCATATATATATATATTGGATGTGAATCTTCCCTGTTGCTTTTGAATTATTGCAAAGAAGGAATCAAATACGAGGAACAAAAGAATTTGGCAATGGATGTGCATTATAAGGAACCGATTCCTGACGCAAAATCTCACATGTTTGCCCATCCTTTCTTTTTTACTGATCCATGTGCGCCTGGACTACATAAAACCTACACGAGTAAGGTTTTTTTTGCAAGGTGGATATGTATGAGGTCTTGAAGGCATGTGTCACTACCCAAAAAATTGAGGATTATAAAAGGAAACATGGATATTTTCTATCGATATATTGTTGTGATATTTACTGATTAATTTTTTTCATTGTTAAATCCATCGATAAACACCAATAACAATAAATAATTAATATATGTTGAGGAAATCATAATGAAAATAAAAAAATAAGAAAAGCCGAACAACGTGATAAAACTACATAAAAACCTACACGAGTATGCATGCGACCATCCACATTGTATAATCATGGTCATCAATTGCTTATCAACATAATGAATACCTTTTATATTCTTACCAATTTAATATCTTAGAAGGAGACAGTTATATTGTGATGAGATGAATATAGACTTGGCATGTTTATAGTCAATATAAAGAATAATAAAATAGAGATAGTTAAGATTCTTAAATTAAAAAGCGTGAACTATAGATGTTTTTTTATGGAAACAACCCAAGAAAATTTAGGATAATTATGATAAGAAAATAATAAACAAGACCATCAACAAATTAGTAAATGATGCAATGAGAATTGCAAAATTAAAAAAGAAATGTATATAATTGAAAAATATAAAGATAAAGCACATATCTTGAGAGACAAATTAAATTTATTGGAATATAAATGAAATTGTTCCTATATTTATCAATAAACAATAAACTTAATTGCCAATTAAAAACTCGTAGATAATATATAGCTTTTACTATTTTTTTTTTAAAGAACAAATTAAAGTACCATAGAGTTTATCCAAGACGCACGAAACCGTGATTTTTTGCCTTGTTGCCACACCTTTCCAAGTTAATTTGGATTCGACGGTTGCCGGTAGGTATTTATGATGGGAATAATTGAATTTGACTTGTATTTTCTTGTTTGATCCTTGTTGTTTCTCGGAGAATTGAATTTGTTTTCTAACAACGAAAGTCTTGCAATTCAACCTTAGAAGAATTATATATGCTTGTGTAGCCCAGAACAACTAGAAAATCCTCTATTATATGCATGATCAGTACTAGAATCTTACTATATCCAGACACACCTCAAACTCAAGCTCAACATTTATTGGGAATATTGAAAATTCTGTGTATATAGGCATTTGGGTAACCAGCCTAAGTTTCTTAGCCATGTGAGTGAATAAGAACGATTCTTATCCAGTTAGGCCAATGAGTTACTCATGGCGTTACATGCACCTTTCAAATAACAGCTACCCCTCATAAAACCTTCAGTAAAATGAATATATGAAGAAGGAATAATAGTTCAAATTGTTCTAAGTATGTGACAATAAAGTTTCGGGAATCCTTTAAAGGGAGGGTATAACTAGAGAAATTTTACTTGAAATAATGTAAGTGTCCATGTACGACCTGTTGGCTGTCACCTTTTGAGCCCCTCCCAGAGACTGCCCACGAGTATAATTGAATAGACAGAAGTACGAGCAGGCTTATCTCTAAATTTCTTGTCAACATTTTGGAATACTAGCTATCTGAAGAAAAAGCAGACAATGATAAGGAAAAAATACCATCAAATTTCCCCACAGGCGGGGGCATGGCTGAACAAGTATATAAAGCCTCCCAACCCAAGCAGAAAAATCACCAACTATATTGACAATCTTGCACAGTTACTAAATAAACAGTGCTACGCTTCTGCCAGTGTTGTTCAAGATCCAAGCCTTCAACTCGGGAAAAGGTTAGCTTCTTCAGTTTTTGCCTCCTTTCTATATTTATAAACCTTGAGAGATTTAATATGTAAACGACCACTTGTACCTCATCTCAAAAAACATGAGGTTTTATGTATAGCTGCAATATTCCGGGTTGGGCCCTGTAGTGAGGCATTCCGGCGATATTTGGTGCCTGTCATAGGATCGAATGTTTTAGAAAGAAGCTAGACTTCCGTAATCAAAGTACTGTGGCTTCTTAAAATCGATTTGTTCCTAGCTGTGCGGGAGGGAGCTTAGTACTATGACCTTAGAACTGCACTTCTATATAGGATGTTTACCATCAGATATTGGAATGCACTTAAGTTTTACCCGCTGGAATCAAGTACAAGTCGAGGAACCTGATGATCAAGGTCTAATTGTCAGCAAGCATGTTCATTTAGTCTTAGGGTTGAAGGATTGATAAGCACACCGACGGACTGTTAAAACATTTTAAGAAAATTTGTTAGACGTGCGATATATATATATATATATTGGAACAATAAGAAGATCGTTACATTTTAGGCCCATCAGGTCATTATTCATAACAGATGAAGAAGAGTGTAGGTCGACCAATTGTGATAATAATGATTGGGAAACATAAGAGATCTGTTATTCATTTCTTTAAATGAAACATCAGGTTAGATACAATGAGCTTGACAGCCGGAGGAGACTGGATGTGCAGCGCATGCCAGCACCTGAATTTCAAAAAACGGGAAACGTGCCAGCTTTGCGGGTACCCTAAGTATGGCGGCCCTGATCCAGCAACCTACATATGCAATGCGACAAAGGTTTTGGCTGGGGATTGGTACTGTACTGTCATTAATTGCCACGCTCACAACTATGCTAGCCGGTCAAGCTGCTACAGCTGTGGTACCTTAAAAAGCGGTCATGCTGCAGGTGGGTATGCATCCGATGGAAGTGATCCTCCTGGATGGAAAACTGGTGATTGGATTTGCAACAGGTGAGTTCATATTGTAATTGCACAAATATCATGATATGCCTCAGGGATGATACGTTCTTGATAATATCATTATGATTTTCCTTCATTTCGCACTGACTATAGCATTCGGAACGATGGCTGTTTTGCTTTTGACTGAAAACAGAAAAGGTTGTTTGAAGATGCACAGTAACTGTTGCTTAGTTTTACTTAAAAAGAAAAAAACAGAAAGGAGCCGGGTTGTTCATTGGTGACAGAATGTCAATATAGTTTCACGATACCCTACTGCCTTTCTCTTATCACATATTATTCGATATTTGCATATATAGCCATGCTGAATATTCTATTCCTCGAGTAAAAACTACTTCATGTTGATTTTGTATCTGGTTGGAAAATTAAACCACATAACAAAGCACTATCTAATATGGACGGACGCACTTGTTGTTTGACAGATCGGGATGTGGAGTCCATAACTATGCTAGCAGGATGGAATGCTATAGATGCAGAACACCAAGGGAATACGGTACGAAGATTATATCCCTGTCACTTTTAATCCGGTGCTTTCTTTCTTAGCATATGAAAATTGCTGGGTTCGCTTTGATCATTAATTAACGTTAAGAAAATTTTTTTCCATGTTTCCAGGTGGTGGATATTAACAAAAATGACTCTCTCTTCAGTGCTTATGACCCTGTTCTCTCCGCAATTACTTTCTTTTTCTTTCAGTTTTTAGATCAATAATAAGCCTTGGGTTGGCATTGATCCAAGGAACTTTAATTTCCAGAAGCACAGCCATGTATTTGAATTGACATGGATTCTCTTGCAACGTTAACTACATATGATGTTCTTAAAATATAAGAAGCTTAAGAATCTTTCCCTCCCCTTATTTGAGCGAGTGTGTGGTTTGTTCGTGTGATTACTCATTGTTGTAATACCTGGTTTTATGAGGTGGTCGTCCCAGGAATGTTGTAGGAGTAACGGCTGCTAACATTAAGGGAGCCGCCACCACAGTTTTGGATTCAACCGGTGTAGAAAATAACAAAAAAGAATCGTTAGGGAAAACAAAATTCTGACACAAGATTCTACGAAAGACAGGCTCTCCCACAGAAATAATTTACGGTCCCTTTAAGCATCAAATCTCCAAGAACTACATAATTATATATGCAGATAAGAACCTGATGCGTATTCTTTAACAGCATAGATGCAACGCCCAAGTTCAAAGCGAGTCCTTTCCAACTTTAATTTATTTCCTTGCTTTTGCCTTTCTTTTCCATGGATCAGCATACTAAAGTGCAACCGCAATTTCACTTCCATTATACCCTTAGGCCAGCAAGATCACTCAAACTTGCGCTACATATAACTATGCTAAAATGGGATGAGGCTTCAACTACGCTTTGATTTTCATGAAGTCATTTTAGGTTTCCCTTGTTGACTCAGGGAGACAGTTGACACTATCTCTATCTCTTTATTGCTTTCCCACATTTCCAAGCTTTTAAAATATTCTTTGCTTACTCACCACCTAGCTTAATGTTACTTGATATGCTTTGCTGACGTCAAGCAAAAGCCCCTAGTATAGGAATTCCTAGTAACTGTTAATTATTAAAATAACATATATATATATATATATATTAAAAATTATTTTTTATATTAATATGTCAAAACAATTTAAAAATATAAAAATAATAATCAAACTTAAAAAGTAATTCAATTTTTTTTTAAAAGCATGGCACAACTGCAAATTAAGACAAACAATGTCTTATTATATGACTAGATAGGTGGCATATATTACTTTAATTTTTTTTTTAAAATGAAAAACGATATTCAGGTGTAATGTTCTTAAAAAAGCAAGAAAAATCTAAGACCAAGATCATTGACTTGACTTGGTTCAATAAGCTCTTTAATTTAATAATATAAAAAAAACATGGATAACGAATAAAGAAATTGGCTATAATTAACTATAAATATAAAATAAGCTACATGTCAATATCATATTCGAGAGGAGAAGAAAGAAAAGCCTATTAAAAACTTATCGTTGCCTCATTATGACACTGTCTCACCACTAGAAAGAGCTCACTCAGATGGTTCTAGCACCGCTATGAAAGGCTGAACAATGACATCAAAAGAGGTTATATGAGAAGTTAGAGCAGCGACCTATAAAGCAAACTAAATAAAATACTATGAAGTGAGCATCTCATGCTTATATTTAATCAATTAATTTAATTTAATTTTTTTTTAAATTCCTTTTAAAAAAAGCTAAATTTAACCAAAAAAAATGACAAATAAAAAGACTATAGTTTTGCATCAATATTTGCTTCTTTTTTATATATATAGTTTCAGCTAAGTCAATAAAAAAAAGTAGTGTCTTTGCTTAGTTTGATTATTTAAATCTTATTTAATTAGTCCTTTTAATTTTGTAATTTTTTTTATGTCTTCATATCGTTCATATTTCGCACAAATTCGCTTTACTATTTGTGATTTTGTATTCGTAGTTTCATATTGATAGTTTTTTTGTTTTTATTGCTTCTTAAGTCTTTATATTATTTTGGATTACACTATTAAGTGGTTAATTTTTCTGATTTATTGTGAATTAATTCCTTAAAGAACTGAAAGTTTTTAGACTGAGTGGTAAAAGGTGAAAGATGAACTTATTATTGAGAAAAGCCAAAAAAATTGTTTGAAACACAAGAGGAGTGTAAACGTATGGCAGAGTGTGTAAGGATATATTTCTCATGCTACTAACATGATTTTCAAATCTTATGGATGTCAACCAAAAGTGGATCATCACTATCAAAGGATAAGAAAATCCAAAATAGGGTTATTTGGCTATGAATAATAATTGAAGTTGATGAATATGAGCTTTGGAGAGGTTATGAATGAGATGGATACATTGAGAATTGAGGTAGCTAGCCTTCAAAATGGGCCAAGCTATAGAGGTCCTGAGGGTAGAAGGCCTATGAGACAAGTTATTTCACCTTCAGAAAAATCTATAGTTGAAAATACAGATAAGAGGTCGAGGATTTTGATCATGATTATAATGCTAGGTTTCAGCAGCATAGAAACCATAGGTATAAGGGATTTCAGCCATAAAGACATTTTGACCATAAGAGAGCAAATCGACAAGGTAGTTTTCATGATGATTTGGATATAAATTCAGGGAGTATTAAGATAAAGATTCTTGCTTTTCAGGGAAAAAACAATCTTGAAGCACATTTTTTGTTATGGGGAAAGAAATGAGCGTTAATTTTTTATAGTCACTAATACTATAAGAAAAAAAAGGTAAAAATTATTGTTATTGAGTTTATTGACTATGCTATTATTTGGTTGGATAAAATTGTTTAAAGTAGAAGAAAGAATGGAGAAAGACTCATATAGACTTGGGATAAGACGAAAGCAATCATGAGAAAAAGATTTGTTCTTAGATATTATAATAAAAAACTACTTCTAATATTACAGAGTTTGACTCAAGGATCTAAGAGTGTTGAGGATTACCACAAGGAGATGGAGAGTACTATGATTAGAACTAATATTGTGGAGGATAGAAAGGCTACAGTGACAAGGTTTTTGAATAGTTTGAATAGAGAGATGAATAACGAGGTTGAGTTGCAACATTATGTTAAGATATAGAATATGGATATTATGTTGAGATAGAGAATATGGTTCACATGGCTAACAATATAAAAAAGGCAGTTGAAAAGAAATGATAATACATACCAATGAGGCAATTCAGGTTTCTTTTCTAATTGGAATCTAAATTATAAGAAAGAACTGCCTTATCAAAATCAAATACCATGGGAAACAAAAAGGAACCACTTATGACTATGAAGAAAGATTCAGCCACTATTGTGCAATGTAAATCCAAAACTCCAATTAATCATAACCATGATATTAAGTATTCTTCCTCCTTTAACTTTACACTTGGTTTTTCAAGCTCTACTTCTCATTGCAATGTTAGTCTAAGCTTGTTTCTCTAACCAAAAATTATGAGAAATCACTTACATGCACTCAAAGCTCATAATTTTTATTGTTGGAAGAACTTTCATGATGTTCTTGAAGAAGACTTAAGAGGGAGCCTCTCTCTCTCTCTCTTCTACTACTATTCAGTATGAACAATAGTGTAAATAGTAAATGGGGTTAAATGGTGGGCTAAGTTACCATTATGCCTCTACGTAACTTTCCCCCCAATGTTTTATGTTTTATAATTGCCCATACACTGATAGTGTTTAACCAGGGACTTCCTAAAATTAGATTTCCATGATATTTTAACCTAAGATAAATCAATATGTTAGATGATTTCGCATACAATTTCAACCCAATCCAACTGTCGGCGTGAGAGATATATTTAATATCGTAAAACTATAAAGTCATTACAATGGTAAATTATGAATTTACCCTCTATAAATAAAGTTTAGATTTTATACACTAAATTAAATTAATTGTAGAATTAATTTTTCAAATAGGATTAGGAATGAATTAAATTGTTTAATTTATTTTTTTAATTTTATAATATCCTAATGGGATTAGGATTTATTTAATTAATGGTTTCATTAATTATTTTTTAAAAATATTTTTTCTAGTTTAATGAGAGTTTTTTAAGCCGAAAAAAAATTTTGT
>Ga0307517_10013863_pt1 | contig 10898 bp, 5 predicted proteins | sample 23_EM_MG_FD_194515 | JGI IMG/M metagenome (GOLD analysis project Ga0307517, IMG submission 194515) | Populus trichocarpa ectomycorrhiza microbial communities from riparian zone in the Pacific Northwest, United States - 23_EM | ecosystem: Host-associated > Plants > Roots > Unclassified | place...
CGAAAGAATTTAATGCAATCGTAAAAGTTTACTTTAGCAAAAGAAAACACCGACAAGACATGTTAGTGAATTAGCTGCCGCCAATTATAGTGCTCTAATCGCATCAATATATGTTGATTTCACAACGCAATTTGTAGAACGTCCCCGTCATGATGTCGAAATCCAGCTCAAGTTTATATGAAGCATTGCAGTTTATTGATGCTTTTAGCCTTTAGTGTCTCATCATTTTGCATGGTTGCAAGGGAGAGATTCAAAAAAACAAGAATGACTGAATGAAGGAAATCATGAATTCGGACTGAATTTTAGATTAATTGGTTATGGATTGAATTAATTATCAATGTAATATGGACACCAAAAACATAAAAAGGATAAAAATTGTGATTTGAAAAGAAAAATTATAGGTATTCTTGGTACGAGGGAGGGGTGGATGTAGTGTTTGGAAGTATTGTAACGATCACTTTTCAGAGTATTTTTTATTTGGAAATATATTAAAATAATATATTTTTTTATTTAAAAAAAATTATTTTTAACATCAACACGTCAAAATAATTTAAAAATAAAAAAAAATAATTTTTTTTTACAAAAGCAAAAAGTGAAAAAACTTCACCTTTGACGCGTGATAGTGTGGCTACTGCATAAAAAGAGGGAAAAGGCATGAGAGGCGTAAGATCGGTAGAACTTTGGTGTGCACTAGACACTTGCAAATGGAACCCGTGGTAGAGACGCATGGCCCTATGTTGATCTCAAATGATACGTGCATGTCTTCTTTGGAGAATGATAGAAGGTGAAAGCTTTTATGGCAAGGGCCACAGGAAGGAAGGACCCTCGTCCCTTCTATCACGATCCCTCCAAGCGGGTTCCTTTCCAAGGACACCATGGGGAATCCAGATTTAAAACTGTAAATACATTATTTAAATTGTTTTTTTTTTCCATCTCCATGGGATATTTTATAGGTGAAATCATTAATTTCCCCCCACCTTCTTTAAAGAACAAAAAGATAAAAAAAAAGGTTTTTAATTTTTTTTATAAATATGCATTTTCTCGGCTTTTAGCCCAGAGTAAATGTATGTGCATCAACGCATTCACATTACACATCCAGTTGGATCAAAAAGTTTGGTTATCCACAAATTTATTGAATCCATGGTAGACTACTTAGGATGGAGATGGGCACATAAAACCAGCATAGTAGTTATGGGCGAAAATCAAGGCAATAATACTCAAATTAGAAACACGCCGGACCACCTGAGTAGAGTCAATCACGGAGAAATATGGCAGTGGATTAGGTCCATTGATGGAGGACGACTTTAAGTTTCTTATTTCATGCAAGGATCAGTCTGTAACCATTATCTGGGGCAGGGGAACCTTTTATCCCCCTTTTGTGCCTCCACTGTAACCTCCTTTTTGGTTCCGTCAGTGCATGCATTTGCCCGAGTGCCTGCTTGATTCTTGTTTGTTCTGCAATTAGATATTTCTAATTAGTTGGAGGGTGCTTTTGCTTTTGATCATTCTGATTTGATTGTAGAGCCATCTTTGACAAAGTATAGTGGCGAATTAATTTCAACTCAATGGGAGCCGGTTTGGCAGTGTGCAGTGTGTCTGAGATGTTTTTAAAGTGTTATTTGTTTAAAAATATATTGAATTAATATTTTTTATTTTTTACTTTAAAAATTAATTTAAAATAAAAAAATAAAATTTTTATTTTTTTAAAATATTTTTATAATACAAAAATAAACACGCTATTGACTCTTCCAATCACCAGGCTATCGTCATTCAAAAACATGCAAATGAAAAAAAAATCTAAATTTTAAATGATCTCGAATCATTTTTTTTCCCGTCTGTTTTTTTTTCTTCTAAATTCTAGAACTCGAGAGTGTATGATGACTACTTCCTACACTCCACGTATTAGGAGAAACATGCGTTAGAAAACGTTGACTGGAGACCTAGAAATATATTTTTTTTATCAATAACTACCAGTAAAAATCCACATTTTTCTCAAAACAATAATAGAAAAAAGCAGCTTTTACAGAACTACCAGCACTAATTATGATAGTTAACAAAATCACCATTTCCCAATAAACTAATTAGAGTAAATTACTGAAAGTAGAGCACTTGATGAAATTTGACAGCATGCTTTCTTCTCTGGGTCTTCCGTACGTGCCTTGTTTAACGTTTGAAGTCTTTTTATCTCCGATGATCATTCACATGGTCGCAGTCACAATCATAACCATTATTGCAGATTTGCAGATGCCATTTTATTTATAATATATGAAAATGTTCTTGAGGTAATTATAGAACATAAACTGCCCCCTCTCTGGCTTGACCACCTCTCATGAGTACCTAGTATTTATCCGGCCAACTTTAAGATTAAACAATATAAATCTCTGTCTGTAACCCAACAAGTGAATCATGAAATCTCAGGCAAGACATTTTTTTTCGAAAGGAAAACACAGAGTGTTAATCAGAATGACTTTGCACATCATTTTGTGTCATTTTCATGGTGTCAAAAGCTAATGAAGCAATTAAAATTCCCCGTCTTATGATTAGCTGTTTTCAATGATTAAGGTTTTGCTAATAATTACGACAAAATGCCAACTGACAGCTAACTTTTTTCTAGCAAGAACGCACATTTTAAAATTCTAGCTTCAATTTTATGAAAGTCAAGAAGCGATTCTTGTTGTTCTTTGTGTCGTTTTCATGGTCCATTGTGGTCTCCTTATTGCGTGAAAAATCAATATTATATGTAAAACACCATTAATGGACCACCTGATCATCACATGTATGAAAAATCCCCATTACCTCATGGGTTTGATTTGTACTTCACTTTTACACGCATGCAGTCTTTAATTAGGTTAAAAGATCCCCACTTCTTATAGTTTGCAAGGAAAAATATGGAAGTGATATGGGAAAAGAGAACCATTGAAAGAGACAAGGCGCCTCTCTCTACGGCCCCCCAGCCATTTTCAATATTATCAACTCCGTCTTTGTGCTGGTCAAGAACTTTTCTACAAAATTTATGCAACAACTGATAGTATGTAAATTTGTTGATCAATTTCTACCCTTTCATTTCATTTTTTGTTTAACAGCTAGATTTGTTTTTAATGTCACTGCACACTCTCGATGATTCAAGTTGTATAACAGCTAGACTTATTCTAAATTAAGTTTTATAATTTGTTTTAATTTATTTTCTATGTATTTATTATAATTTCATGATTTTTATCGTGAATTTGATAAATTAATTTGAATAAATAAAGGCATTGCTGCTCTATAAATTAATTAAAAAAATTCAAGTGAGAAACTTCACTCAAAAGTCAAAAGAGTTCGTTAAGGAAGGTCTTGGAGCCCCACGAACACACACAGTGTCCCAGATTTCTTTATTTCGGACTCTTCCATGCGGGATTCAAGCGCGCATGTTGGAGACTGGGAACTAAAGGTAGATTGCAGAAATATATATATATATATATATATATATATATATATATATCACTAGCTATCTTCAAGCTTTGAGATTTTAAAATATAAATGAAAAGTGAGTTGTAGTCTGAAAATGAAATTTAACAGCCGACACTAAAATCCGAGCGTCTGTAAGTCCCCACTAACTGCAATCGATTTTTGGGTCCGAATATTTTTGTGATCTTGTGCATGGTGGCCGTATTACATGCAATTTTGGTCTCTTCCACAAGTGAATATCTGCAATTCAAAATTCAATTTGAGGATTCACTTCAAAATCAAAGAATACTTTTCTATCGATTACTGATTCGGATCGAGTAGAAAGTTGGCCCCTTAGCCACCAACAGACAACAAGTGCCATTGGAACACGTTTACAACTATAAATAAATTAATAGAAACTTATTAGTGACATTGCCATGTGCTACCATGAAGTTATTAATTTCTAGAATTTATTTGTTGTTTAATTATAAAATAATAATAAAAATATTTATAAAAAAGATAACGAATAAAATTATTAAAAATATATGTTTTTCCGTTAAAATTATCTTTTTGTATTCATGTAATTTTATTTTGTATCTTGAAAATAAAATATCTTTTTATTAGCAACATGATTTATTGAATAAAAAACAATATATCAATCACATAAAAATGTTCACAAAAACTATGATGATTTAAATAAAAAAATATTTTTAATAAAAAAATTTATGTAATGAGTATTATTCATGAAGCTAGAATGGAGAGCCCTTCAAAAACAAATATTGGGTAGCTAGCGACTCTATTTAGACATAAGGGTGTGGGTATAAAATGTAAATTCCAAAGAATTTAAAATGTGTATATAAAATAGTAGTTTATTAATATTTGACTGTATAGAAAGGATTAAAATTTAAAAAAAAATGTCAAATAAATCGGGCGGTAAATAGACAAAAACAAGAGAAGACGATAAGAATGTCCATCAAGTAGAAGCGGATCTCAGCCGCCAATTTGCTCCCGTAACTTCCGTTGATTCGCGGGGCCCAAATCCACGCTCTTTAATCGCAATCAACGGTAATTTCCTGGCCCTATAAATCCGGGAAACAGAACACGTATGAGGGAGTATTAACTCTAGCTCATGTGACTGCACGTTCCAATATGACAACCTGCCATGTTAGGACCCACCACCCGCTGCTTCTCCTCAGACCTCACATGAAATGCGACTGCACGTGCTTCGTCTCGGTGGTCCAATAAAACATCGCCACGTGGTTTCTTGAGTAACTTCATCGTAGCCACCGTCGTATTGGCTGCGTACAAAAGAAAGAAAAGAAAAGAGAGAAAGCAGTCGAGTTATTTCTCTCTTGGAGAAAAGATAACTTCATGTGTGGAGTGTTCTTTTTCTTTTTTTAATATTTTTTTATTTTTAAACAAGTTCAACGGTTCCATATTTCCACCTAAATAAATTGCCCACTCTGTTTTTTCGAGATCCATTTACTTAATATAGAGAATTTTTGACTTCAGAGGGAAAAAAAGAAAAGAAAAAGAGAAAGGGTGTAACAGTCACCCGTATCTCTAAACTCCAAAGGCTGTCAATTACTCTATGATAACATCACTTTAAAATGAAACGTTATTAAAGTTTTTACTTACCGGGAAAGAAAACTTTTACGTTAAATGGTTTTTTTTTTTTTTTTAATTTTCAGTCTGAATAGAACCCTTTTGGACCTTCCTCTTTGTGAATGTAAACAAATAAAATGTTATTTTATACGCATAAAAATACTGTTTTTAAGGTATTTATTTTCTCTGAATATGATTTATTTATTTTACACAGAGATAACATCTCTAGATTACAAATAAACCATATAAACATATGAAAGAATGATTACAAATAAACCATATAAATCTATGAAAAAATAAAAAGAAAGACATAAGAAAATGTTTGTTTTGTATGTCTTTTTCTATGTGTTGTAACATGTTTATATAGACTTGAAACATTATTTGTTTACATTCATATAGCTTTTTTTATGACCGTTGATAAAACTATATGATTGTTAATGAAATAATTATATTTTAAATTAAACTGGATAACTGCTATTCAGTTTCTCCCAGTGGTCACAAATGTCAAAATTAATTATGAAAATAAAATAAAAAAATAATAATTTCACTAATATATTAAATGTCAAGTGCCATCTTTTTTATATTATAAATATCCATATAATAGAATTAGAAAACCCACTATGAGAGCCCATCCATCATAGCTTTTACACAACTTACTACACAATAAAAATTCACACTTATAAACACGTGTTTCTTTTCAATGTGAGATAAAAGACTTTTCCTTTTTTATTGTCTTACAAACTACACCAACATATACAGGTTGTATGGTGTGATTTGTGGGCACAATCTCATACATATTTTCCTTAAAACAATTATATATTTCATGTATAATTTTTTATTATTACTTTATTTAAATATCTAATAAAATATCCATCTTTCTCTTTCTTATGTTACTGACAATATAATAGATAGAGAAGAATAGTAGAGACTACAATCAAGGTTAGGTTATGAGAGTTGATTGAAACAAACTTAACTTCTGATGAGTCCCAAAATCCAAGATGTTTAGGAATAAGACTGAGGTGTTGGATAATTGGTTGATCTCTTAGTTTAAACAATCTGATCCATTCTCCATAGTCAAGGTATCTGGTGACTTGATATGGAAAGCCCAGAATATTGGTGATTGGTAGCAGGTAATGTCTGGTAAACCAGGTGACCGGTAGTTGTGGTAATAACAGGAGGTGCTTGGTAAGTCAAGTGACTGATAGCTGGTACCTGTAAAAGGTCCAAGTATGTGGGGACTCTCCGATGGTAAAGTCAGTAACTTTGTAAAGAGAGAAAGTGCAATGATATTTTAAAGAAAAAGACTATGAATATATGTATGCTAAAAATATTGAGAATGAAAAGATTGTGAACCTTTACTTGAAGGATTCATGACATATTTATAGCTCATGAATCTTGTCTTTTTATGGAGATAAGGGGTTGAAGTGCAATTTTATTCTTGTGATATTTTGAGTTGTATTCACTCAAAATAATACGCAGGTCACTCCAAATCTGAAAAGATTTTATTCTTTACTAATCTTTTCAATATTTCTTTAAAAATATGACCTAAATGTTTATGCAAGTAAGAAGAATGTTTATTTACTAACCACGTTTAGTATCAATATTATGATGCAAGGTACAAAGAGTTTTAACAAAAAGGTTATCAAGGTTCAACTTGTATAAATCATAAGAAATAATACCAGAACCAATGAGGCGATCATGTTTAAACAAACTAAAACATCCATTCCCAGAACAAAAAAATATCTAGCTTTATCAAGTTTGGATAAAGAAACTAATTTTCGAGAAGCTAAGGGTACATAAAGAGTTTGAAAATAAGTCTAAATGATATTTTGTGTCTAAAATCAAATGATCTTTTATGATGGCTTCGAATGGAACTCTAACTCTTTTTCCCATGAAGACAAAATTTTCATTTGGGTTTGTGGTTTGGATTGAAAAAAACCCACGCGTCGTATTAGAAATATGAGCAGTACATCCTAAATCAATTCACCAAATATTATAACTTAAGTTAAATTTGATTCAAAACATACAAAAGCACTAAATTTACCTTTCTTTTCGAACCATGCCTTATATTTCATGCAGTTATTCTGAAAGTGTCCAAGTTTTCCACAAAAGTGACATTTATCTCTCTTATGTTCGTTCTCACAAACTTAGAACAAAGAATATTTATCTTAAGTGGTCTATGTTTACCCTTTTCCATGTTGTTTACTGGTATTCTTTCCAGCTCCTTGATTACTTATAAAATGAATTAAATGAGTTCTTTAATTCTTAAGCCTTATTTCTTCCTTAACAAACATATTGTGCAGCTTATACACATTTCATTTATCCTTTATAATATTATAGTTTATTTACAAAGGATTATACTCAGGAGGTAATGAATTGATAATAAATTGCACAATAAAATTCCCATCCATGTTCATTCCCAATAACTTAAGTCTTTCTGCAATATTTATAATTTCAATGACATGCTCATGTATGGTACGAGAACCATAAAATTTCATGATGGTTAACGTACTTATTAATGTAACAGCAAGTGACTTATCAGCAGTTTGGGAATGCTTTTCCATAAATGTCATAAATTCCCTAGCCCTTTTAATTTTAGGAAGAACAGACTTGATGTTATTAGCTATACTCATTCACATAAATATTAGGTTTAGTCTTTTTGATCTTTCCAAAGCTTTATGGAAAGATCTTTCTTTGGCAATGCTTGTGTCAATAATATCAGTGGGTTTCTCTACTTGAAGAGCTAAATCAAGATCTAAAACACCTAGGTGAAATTGGATCTATTCATACAAATTAAAGAATTTTAGCCTATTGAATATTGGAATAGACAAAGCTCGTGAATAAAAAGGAAATATGAATAGATACTACAAAGATTCATAAAATACTCAAACATTAATGTTTTGAACCAAAACTTAAATATATTATATAGATTCAGAAAAATTATTCACATAAACAATAAATATATATCATTGATCTTCTTTAGGCAGTATAACAATACATACAGAAAAAAATAACAATAACAATGCTAATAAATTTAACATGATTTGATAATTATATAAATGTACTAATTAGATGTATTTACTATATTTGAATATACGAATATACGAATATAACGAACAATATATATTGATTACCAATAATTATAACATCTAATCAACATTTGAGCGATCCTGAAATATTTTATAATAATGAACTTTAATTTACTCATAAATATAGAATTATCATGACATTTATAAACATCAAGATTCATGGATAATTGAAAAGAAAAACATCATACAATCCATAACATATTTGTCTTGAAGGTGTGGCCACTTTGGTAATTAATAAACCATTCATTATGTAAATCCCATATTATAAATATAATACCCAAACATAAATACTCTAACACATAGTTAATCATGAGAGGCAAGGAATCTTGGGTGTTTCCTCTAGTAATGTATCTTAAAAGAGGTAGAATAAAGGTAGCATAAATAGTTACAACACTCCGAATTCACAAAGATTGTAATCAACACATGTTACTTAATATTAAAGGATCCATGATTTAAAATAAACTTCGTAATTAAACCTTAAAAGAGCTTACTAAAACAAGGATTTGACAAGGATACACCTCTCTCTCTCTTTTTTAAGCACACGTTCGCGGGCAGTGAAGAAGCTAGCAATGGCTGACTGACTAGCCTTACATGGAGGATGAGACCACAAACAACTAAACCTTGCCAAACCATCTTCAATGCTTTGCGTTCAAATGAAGTGATCGCTTGGTTGTGAATGGCAAAATCAATAAAGCCACATGTATTGCAGCCACATAAACATGCAATTATTAAAAGGTTCACAGTCTGCATGCATATGTATATTTCTTCAATTCTTTTGAATCGGAAAAAAACTCTCCTTTATGATGTTTTTAATCCATCATTAAAATCTAATAAGTAGTGGAAAAATAGAACAGATCCCTCATTGAAATCTAGGGTTTATAAGAAATTAGGAGAAATAATATTTTTTTAATGGAAAAACATGGGTTTCTAAATCTAAGGCTCTACCACATGTTAGCAATCCTCTTATTGTAAACATGAACAATCAAATAAAATTATAATACCCATGATCTTAATTAGAACTTTATAATTTTCACATTCAAATAAATATCTAAATAAATCTTTTAAAAAAGTGTACCTGAATCCATAAGAAACCCTTTTAAAGATTGAAATTCGGGATTTGAATTGATGAAGAAAATCATGTTTCTCTTCTAACTCTCTTTAAATTCTTTATGTAATTTTTCAATAGAGTTTCAATAATAATATTCTATTAAAGCATTTAAAAACCCATTATTTTATCTATGGGAGCCACATGAATTCTACACGAAGAGACACATGAACTAAATTCATAGTGTATAACATTATCCAAATGCTTATCACCTTGTACACCTTCCAAGGAAAAACAAAAGGCAACATTTTCTTTTCAGATTTAAACTTTTCATTTAGAGACGTGGTTGCAGATGAATAGAATTTATTTTCTTTTAAAAAAGAGAGCAATATTATGACGTCCATGCTCCTGTCCTGTCTACGAACCGGTATTACTTCTGGTTCCTTTGCTCAATCTTGGACGTTTCTGTTCTGGGTTCAGGGGATTAGGGCCCAACACTTCTTCTATCTATGTAGAAGCAGAAATTAACTTGGGATTTCTCGAGGTAGAGGAAGAGCAGCGTGGTAACATTCTATGGGCTAATTATTTTCCCTTGACCGATTAGTTGGAGGCTTCAATCCAAAATGCTCACTGGAGTTTCATGAGGCCCAAGGTAAGGCGTTGGGAAATCAGATTATTGTAAGAAATCACGACACAGACTAGATTCAAGTGAACAAAAACTGAATAGATAATCTTACGGACCGGATTTGTATAAATGAAAACCTTAATATCATATGACTAAATGTTACAATGAAACTGTAATTGATTTAAACCCACGTAGACAGGATCCATGTCATAATTTATTAGAAGCCAACAAGTGAACCAGTTAACAAAATCGGACTATGAAACAAAAAGGAAAAAAAAGAAGGAATTCTCACATGCCACTATTCACAAAATTAAATTCAAGATGCAATGAAACATGCAGACTCTAACAATGGCCGGACATATTTCTTTTCAGGAATCTCTTTAACACTAAAGGGCAACATCATTGTGAGGTGACAGCTAACGGAAAGCAGACGGTGGTCGGCTTGACTGTTTGAAGGCGGTGCTCACCCACATGGAATGTTGGTTTGCTGATTTGACGTCTGCGCAGTGACTTCAATTCTTCAACGACTCAGAAGGAGAAAATCTTATTTGAAGTATATTCCCAGATTGTAAACAAGCAGTCCTCAGAAATGCACTCACATCTTAGTTTGCATACCAGGGAAGCCAAGAAATTTCCAATGCCGCCTAGGATTTGATTTTGGCCAATAAATAATGTCACACGCGCCACCCAAAACCGGCAAGTTCAATCTATGCGCTAACTTGAAATTACATATGCCAATCATTTTTTTTAAAATATTTATACTTAATAAATTATCAAATCATCTTCAATCCATATGATAATAATAAAAAATCTATAATGAAAAGATGAAAAAGCATTGACAGTAAGTTTAATATTTTTTGTTTTTAAAAATAATTTAATCAATTAATTGATTTTTTAAAAAAAAAGTGAAATTGAGAGCAAGAAGCTCCTCCTAGATAATAAAATAATTTTTTTTTATTTTTCAAAGATAATTAAGTGTTTTTACCATGTTGAAAAAGGTAAAAAGACTATTTTAGATAATGTTAAATGAATAAGACTATTTTATCCATCTCAATTCTCCCAATTTGCACTTCCTTTGCTAGCAATATGGAGAGCAATAGTGTCATTA
>Ga0307517_10013864_pt1 | contig 10898 bp, 12 predicted proteins | sample 23_EM_MG_FD_194515 | JGI IMG/M metagenome (GOLD analysis project Ga0307517, IMG submission 194515) | Populus trichocarpa ectomycorrhiza microbial communities from riparian zone in the Pacific Northwest, United States - 23_EM | ecosystem: Host-associated > Plants > Roots > Unclassified | place...
CCGTGACCATCGAAGACACCGATAGCGGCGAGACACAGACTTACACGATCGTCGGCGAGCATGAAGCCGACATCAAGCGCGGACGGATCTCGGTCGGAGCGCCGGTCGCGCGCGCGATGATCGGCAAGGAAGTCGGCGACACCGTGACCGTGCAGAGCCCCAAGGGGAAGCGCGAGTACGAGGTCACGCAGGTGGAGTGGCTCGACGTCCCGCCGCTGGAAGAGGTAGCTCCGTGAGCAGATCGAAGTTGTGGATCGCGGTCGCCGTGCTCGGGCTGTCCGGCGCCGGCTGCAAGCAGGGGTTCGGCGAACGCTGCCAGGTCAAGTCCGACTGCGAGGACGGGCTCATCTGTTCGCAATCCGAGCCGAAGACCTGCGGTGGCTCCGACGACCAGCAGCTCGACGCCGAGGTGCCGATTCTGCTCCCCGACGCGCCGGAGATCGACGCGGCCCCCGATGCGACCCCGGACGCGCCTCCCGACGCGGCCCCGGACGCGCCCAGCGATGCTCCGCTCGACGCGACCGCCGTGCCCTGAGCCGCCGAGCCCCGCGGCGTCACCGCGGAGACGGGCGGACGGGTGGAGGCGCGGACGACGGCGCCGATTGCGGCAGCACCCGGGCGCAGCGAAAGCCGATATGCGAGAATCGCTGGCTCTGCTGATAGAGGCGATTGAATGGATCGCGCAGGTTGGCGTGTGCGACGAACGCGGGCTGCCGCCACGAGCCACCGCGAACGACACGCACCGGGGCTAGCTCTCCCGGCTTGGGCTCGCGCACCGGATTGGTCGCCGCGAGGTTATCGTAGCCCTTCTGATTGTCGTCGTGCACGTATGCGTCGGCGGTCCATTCGGCGACGTTGCCGGCCTGATCGCGCGTGCCGTACGGGCCCTCGCCCCACACGTAGCGGCCGGCCGCCGCGATCAGCGCGGTGCCGTCGCTGTCGTCGGGATCGCCGAGCAGCGTCGCCGGCACGAGCGCCGTCACCTGCGTTCGCTCGAGCTCGCGCATCGCCTCGGTGCGTGGCTGGCCATGATTGAAGTCCTTGGGCCGATCATCATCGCCCCACGGCCACGTCGCCTTGGGATCGTCGCCGCGCGCGGCCCGCTCCCACTCGGCCTCCGTGGGCAAGCGGCCGCCGCGCCAGCGGCAGAAGTCCTGGGCCTCGAGCCAGGTGACGTTCACCAGCGGCCAGTCATCGTGGATGTAGCGCTCGTCGGCGGAGATCAACGCATCGAGATCACAGCCCCCGGCGGCGACACACCGGCGGTAGGCGGCCACGCTCACCTCGTCGCGGTCGATCGCGAACGCGTCGAGGTAGACGTTGCGCGGCTGCATGTGCACGAGATCCAGCTCGTAGTCGACGCCGCAAAACCCGACCGGCTTGCCGGTCACCGGGTGAGTCCCGGCCACCGCGGGGTACGCTTGCTCGCACTGCTGCACGGCGACCAGCGCGGCGTCCTCGTCGACACCCATCTCGAACCGGCCCGACGGTACGAAGACCTCGATGCGCTCCGGCGCGACGATCCGGGTCACCCGGCCCGGCACCGCAGCGCGGTCAGCCGCCGGCGCCAGGCCGATGCCGATCCCGCCGCCCGAGACGGCAGTGACCGCCACGACCGCCCCGACCGCGACGAGCGCCGAGCCACGCATCGCCATATCCTGGCCTACCATCACGACGCCAGCAACCACGCCAGCGCGATCCGCGCTCGTTCGGCGCTGCCGGCCGGGGCAGCGGCGAGCTGCTCGAGCAGCTGAGAGGTCAGCGCCGCGCGGCCGGCGAGCGCGGTCAGCCGGACCAGCGCCGCGGTGGCGACGTCCGGCGAATCGTCGCGCGCAAGCCGGCCCAGCGCGGTGGCATCGTCGAGGGCAACGACCGCGGCGCGCCGAACGACGGCGGCTGGATCTCCCGCGGCACGGCGCGCGGCATCGCGGGCGCGATCGCCGAACGCCACCAGCGCGGTGAGCCCGGCCGCCCGGACGTCGGCCTCGCGGTCGCCGACCAGCATCCGCAGCTCGGCCTCGGTCGCCATGCGAGCAAACGCCGCGCGGACCTCCGGCGCCGGATCCTCGGCGGCGTGGAGCGGGTGCGCGGCCGCGAGGCGACCGAGCGCAGCCACCGCGTGCGCGCGCACCGAGCGATCGCGATCGCGCGCGAGCTCGTGCAGGCGCCGGACGGCCGCGGGGTCCGGGTGCGCGGGGTCCCGGCGGCCGGCGGCATCGGCGCACGTCGCACGAACCGTCGCGTCGGGATCGCGCAGCCCGCGCGCGATCAGCGCCACCGCGCGTTCCGGAGCCGCGTCCGGTAACGCCGTGCACACAGCGCCGCGCGTCACGGCGTCGCGCGCCACTGCCCATGCCGCGAGCTTGCCCGCCATCGCGGGGATCGGAACGATGGCGAGCGCGGCGAGCGCCGTCGTGTTCGGCCCGCCGTCGAGCACCGCGCGCACCACGGCGGCGGCATCGGCGGCGTGGCCGAGCGCGACGAGCGCCCTGACCCGGGCGAGCGCGACCGAGGAGTGCTGCCGGAGATCATCGCGCAGCGCGAGCAGCAGCGCGGGTGCCGCCGCGCGATCACCGAGCGCCCCGGCGGCGCTGATCGCGGCGAGCCGCAGCTCGGGATCGGTCGTGGCAGCGAGCTGCGCCCGGACCGCACCGGCGAGCTCGTGGACCCCTGCGTGACCGCAAGCCTCCACCGCGGCGCGCCGCGCGGCACTGTCGGGGCTGGCCAGCGCCTCGCGCAGCGCCGCGATCATCACGCGCCGGGCTGCCTCGTCGCGCTCGGGCGCCGCCGGGGGCGCGGTGGCGATCCGCCGGGCCGCGCGGGTCAGCTCGCCGCGATCGAGCAGCCTGGCGGCGACCTCGAGCAGCGGCAGCTCGACCATCATCATGCGCGCCGTCGCCGCGCCGGCGGCTCTGCGATCGCGCGCAAACTGCCAGCGCACGTGCGCGAGCTCGTCGTCGGATAGCACGTCGTCCGGCGGCGCCGGCAGCGGTGACGCGTCGGCGAGGACGTCGGCGGCGGCGGTGTCGAAATCGCCGTTGCCGCTGGTCTCGACCTGCGCGCGTGCGACGATCGCGCCATCGCGGCCGATCGCGATGTCGAACGCGACCGCCAGCGTCATCGCGTTAAGCGGGTGCGCCGCGGACAGCCGAAGCCGGCAGTCCTCGAGGAACGCGGCCCATCGCATCTGGAGCTGTCCGGCCAGCGCCGTCAAGTAGCTCGCTCCGCGGACGCTCGGGTCGCTGGCGGGCGGCGGCGGCAGCCGCGTGCTCGACGGAACGAATGCACCGGGTGCGGCCGGCGCCCCGGCACATCCGGCGAGCGCGAGGACCACCAGCGCGCGCATGCGGCGAGAATGTCACGGCTGCCGGCGCCGCGCATCGCTTCGACATTCGATGCAACAAACGGCGCCAGCCGGGCGCCGCACCCATCGCCGAGATCGATTCACCATCGGCGGCGGTATCACTGCGCCAACCGCGCGGGCACAGCTGCTAAGGTGCCGCCGCGATGTGGTCCGAAATTGTCGCGATCTATCGATCGTCGAAGAAGCGACGCGACATCAACTGGTTCACCGAGTGGATCGCGCGGCCGCCGGCAGCAGTGGTCGTCTACGCCTTGCGCGGCACGCCGATCACGCCCAACCAGGTGACGTTTCTGTCGGCGGCGATCGCCGCGGTGGCGTGCGCGATGTTCGCGCTGCTGCCGGGCCACGGCTGGCTGATCGCGGCGGCCGCGGTGTTCGAGCTGTCGTTCATCCTCGATTGCGCCGACGGTCAGCTCGCACGGCTGCGCAACACCGCGTCCCCGCTCGGCCACCTGCTCGACTTCCTCATGGACGAGCTGAAGGCGATGCTGCTGGTCGGCTGTGTCGCCGTCCGGCTGTGGCGGGGCACCGCCGGCGACGATCGGATCCTGCTCGTCGGGCTCGGTGCGCTGTTCTGCCTGGCCTCGGGGATCGCGCTGACGTCGTTCATGCGGCGCCCGGAGTACGGCGCCAAGCCGCCGACCGCGGACGGTCAGCCCGCCGAGCTCGCCAGCCGCCGCGGGCTCGTCGGCACAGCGCTCGGCGCCATCGAATGGGCCGCCCGCATCGTCGTCCACTATCCGCAGTACCTGTGGCTGTGCGCGCTCGCCGACCGCATCGACGTCTACTTCTGGGCGTACGCTGCCGTCAACGCGCTCTATCTCGCCAAGAGCCTGGCCGCGATCCTGTGGCGGCTCGGCCGGTTCCGGGAGGCGACATGACCATCACGCGCGCGATCCTGATCGCGGCCGGACGCGGCAAGCGGCTCGGCGCGCACACCGAGGACATCCCCAAGTGCATGGTGCAGGTCGGCGCCAAGCCGATCCTCGGCTGGGTGTGGGACGCATTTCGCGCGGCGGGCATCGAGGAGCTCGTCGTGATCCGCGGCTACCGCGGCGACGTGCTCGAGGCATTCGCGCGCTCGCTCGTACCCGGCGTACAGCTCGTCGACAACCCCGGATGGCAGACCAACAACGTGCTGCTGTCGCTCGCATGTGCGCGCGCGTACCTCGACCGCCCGTGCCTGATCTCGTACAGCGACATCGTGTTCACGCCGGCCGTGGCGTGCTCCGCCGCGGCGTGCCCCGCCGAGCTCGCGCTCGTGATCGATCGCGAGTTCCGCGCGATCTACGAGGGCCGCACCCAGCATCCGCTCGACGAGGGCGAGGTCGCCGACCTGATGCCGGACGGCTCGGTCGCGCGGGTCGGCAAGCGCGCGCTGCCGCCGGCCGAAGCGGTCGGCGAGTTCATCGGGCTCGCCAAGCTCGGCCCGCGTGGGGTGGCGACAGTGGCGAGGGCGCTCGATGGGCTGGCGCGCCGCTATGACGGTCGCGACCACGAACCTTTTCAGCGCGCGGCGGCCTATCGCAACGCGTACTTGACCGATCTGTGGCAGGACCTCATCGACGCGGGGATTCGCCTCGACCCCGTGCTCATCGACGGGAGCTGGCGTGAGATCGACACGGAGCAAGATCTCGCGCGTGCGCGTCATCTGGTACAGTCGGAGCCGAAGGAATGGTCATGAAGCGCTTCGTACTCGTCGCAGCCGCGGTTGTTTCCCTCGGGACCATGAGCGCGTGCGACAAGCCCACGGCCGAGGACTGCCGGCGCGCGATCGCCAACATGCAGAAGCTGCTCGGCGCCGACGTGACCGGCCTGCGGACGACCGAGAACGAAGGCGAGGTCCGGCGCTGCAAAGGCGGCTCGACGAAGGCATCGGTTGCGTGTGCGAAGAACGCGACCACGGCCGCCGAGCTGAAGTCCTGCGAGTTCATGGCGAGCAAGGGCAAGAAGTAGTTGTGACGATCGCGCCGGGGTCGGCCAGCTGGCTGGCGATCCTGCTGGCGCCGGCGCTCGTGTTTGCCGAGGCTCGCGCCGAGGCTCCGGCCCCAAACGTGATTGCTGCCGGTGGCGCACCCGCCAAGCTGTCGGCCGTGGTGCCCGCTGACGACGTACGTCGCGCCATCGTGCTCGGCACGAGCGGCGAGGTCTACGAGCCCGACGGCAACGGTGCATGGGTGCACAGGCTGCCCAGCCGCACGGCCCAGCCGGTCGTGGCAGCCGGTCGCGCGGGTGCCAGCATCGTCGCGCTGAGCGAACGCCGGTTGTTCCGGCTCGCCGCGAACGGCTGGTCGGCGATCCGTCTCGCGCAGCGCGGCACGCCGATCCTGGGCACGGGCCGGCGAGCGCTGGCCGCGGTCGGCCGGCAGCTGTTCGCGCTCGATTCGCTGACCAAGGGCGAGCCAACCAGGCTCGTGGCGGCCCCCGGCAACATCATCGCGATCGGCGCCGGCGCCACGGCGATCGTCATCGCCACCGAGGCTGGCGCCTGGAAGCTCGGCGGTGCCGGTGGCCGCCTCGTGCCGCTGCCGGCGGCATCGAGGCCCATGCGCCTGGTCGGTGACCGCTGGGCGCTCGTCGACCGAGGCGCCGTGGATCTGACCACCGGCAAGCTCACCGCGTGGCCGAGCGGGCTCGCGATCGGGGTCGCGGCCGCCACTGCCGACGACGCGCTCGCGGCGATCGGCGCCGGCTCCGCCGGCCTGGAGCTGGTGACCTTGCGCCGCGGCACGCTGACGCGCGATCCGCTCGGCATCTCGGGAGTCGCGGTGGGCGTCGTCGTCGACCGTGCGCGGCGCGCCATGGTCGCGCTGGCCGACGGCAGGCTCGCGCTGCGCCAGCCGGCGGGTTGGTCGACGATCGACGTCACCGACGAGCCGGCTGCGGTGCATCGCGGAGCGCCGCCGGCGATCTCGAACTGACTGAATGAAGCATCGGCTCGAGCGCCGGTCGGGTCACCGGAACATGAGGGGCAGGTCCACGACGGTGGGCGCGCCCGGCGCCGGAAACGCGAGCTGCCGCGCGACCACTGCGAGGCAGCGCGACAGCGTGGGCGAATCGCTGTCACTCCGGCATCCGACGACCCGTCCACCCTCGTCGATCTCGAGGTGCAGGCGGATCTTCGCCGCGTCGAGGCCTTCGAGCCGCTGCGCTCGTGCCCAGCAGCGCAGAAACGCGGGCTGGCCGGCGTTCATCGCGCGCACTATCACTTCGTCGGGCAATGTAGCGGCCTGTTGCGGTGGGCGTGGGCGCGCAGTCGACACCCGCGCCACCGGCACCTCCCGCTTCGGGTCCTCGGCCGATGAGGAAACCGGCGAGCGGCCGGTGGCGTCTTGCGGCGGAACCAGGAGATTACACTGCCACGGCATCACGAGGATCACGGGAAGCGCAACGAGCCTTCCTCGTGCCGCGCAGAACCGCATCGGACGAGCTTCCCATGGATCGGGGAGCGGCGGGGCTCACAGCAGACTCACATCGGCTCCACCTGGAGACCACACTTGCAACGCCCGCTCGCCGCGGCGTGCATCCCGCACGAGGACCGATCGGTGTAGCCAGATCGCGGGGGCAAGGCCCCTCGTGGGGATCGATTGGTTGCCCCGAAGAACCCCGGCACGCTACGGTGCGGCTCAGCGATGGCCCCGCACGTCCTGGTAGCCGACGACGACGCATGGATCCTCCGCATGGTCGCCACCGTGCTCGAGAAGCGTGGCTACAGCGTCGAGACAGCGATCGACGGCGAAGATGCGCTGCAGCGGGCTCTTGTCCGGACGCCGGACCTGTTGATCACCGACGTGATGATGCCCAGGATGGACGGCTGGTCGCTGGTTCGCCAGCTGCGCTCGCACTCCGAGCTCGCCCTGCTCCCGGTGATCTTCCTCACAGCGCTGTCGTCCGAGGACGATCGCATTCGCGGGTTCCGGCTCGGTGCCGACGACTACGTCACCAAGCCGTTTCGGTTCGAGGAGCTCGATCTCCGGGTCGCCAAGACGCTGCGGCGCACCCAGGCCGCCGTCCAGGAGACCCGCGAGCACCTCGGCGGATCGGGGCTGCGCGGCGATCTCTCGCAGGTCGGCCTGTCGTCGTTGCTGATCCTGATCGAGATGGAGCGCAAGACCGGGCTCTTGCAGCTGCGCGCACCCAACGGTCCATCGGCGCAGGTGCTCGTGCGCGACGGCAAGGTCGTCCACGCCCGGCTCGACAACGCGGAGGAGCCGGTCGATGCCGAGTGCGTGTACTACCTCCTGACCTGGGGCGCCGGCGAGTTCGAGTTCGTGATGTGCCTGGTCGAGGGCGCCGATCGGGTCAACGTCTCCACGACGCACCTGCTGATGGAAGGCGCGCGGCTCATGGATGAAGCGCGCGAGCCACACCCGGATCAGCCGGTGGCCAAGATCCCGCCGATCGACGATCCGCTCGACGACAGCGGCGACGCGCTCTAGCCGATCACTTACCGTCGAGCGCGCGGTCTTCGCGCCCCGGGCGCTTCTTGGTCTGCTCGATGCCGAGCGTCGCGAGCTTCTTGCGCAGCGTGTTGCGGTTGAGGCCGAGGATCTCCGCGGCCTTGAGCTGGTTGCCGCCGGTGTGCGCGAGCACGAGGTCGAACAGCGGGCGCTCGACCCGCGCGAGCACCTTGTCGTAGAGATCGTGCACCGGGTAGCCATCGATCCGCGCGAGCAGACCGGCGAGCTTGCCCTTCACCATCTCCTCGAACGCGAGGTCTTCGAGCGGAACCCGCGCGGCGACCACCGGCAGGACCTCGTCGACATCGCCCGCCTCGACTCGCCCGCTGGTGACGCGGACGACCAGCCGCCGCGCGATCGACTTCAGCTCGGCGACATTGCCCGGCCACGGATACGCGCTCAACCGAGCCACGGCCCGCGTCGAGACCGTCGGGCGGACCCGGCCGATCTCGGCCGCGTAGTGCTTGATCCAGCGCTCGAACAGCTCGGGGAGGTCATCGCCGCGGTCGCGCAGCGGCGGGACCGTGATCTTGTGCGCCTGGAACAGCCCGTAGAGCTCGGGCGAAACGATCGCGGCGTCGACCGCGCGCTCCAGATCGAGATCCGCGGTGACGACCACCTGGACATCGAACACTTCATCGATCGCACGGCGGACGCCGTCCGCGCCGCCCGCCGGGTCGTCTGCTCCCGCCGCGCTTGCTCCCGCGTGCCCGCCGCGTCCGCGGATCGCGTGCCATAGCGTGCGCTGCGAGCTCGCCGACAGATCGCTGACATCCTTGACCAGCAGCGTGCCGCCGCTGGCCGCCCGCAACGCGCGGCGCGCGCGCTCGCAGACGTCGCTGTCGCGAGGGTGGCAATCGCCAGGGCTCGGCGTGGTCGGCGCATCCTCGAACGTCGGCCGCACGGCGACGAACCGGTTCGCGTTGCGCGGGCCGCGGCGATGCAGCACGCGCGCGACCAGCTCGCGGCCCGTGCCGTGCTCGCCGCAGATCAGCACCGGCGCATCGCCATCGGCATACCGCTCCACCGCGGAGATCACCGCGCGCATTGCGGGGCTCGCGGCGACCAGGAAGTCGTCGGCCTTCAGTGTGGGTCGCAACATCTACGCCGCCTCGTCACCTGCAAAGTCACCATCCATCTCGCCGCGTTCACTCTCCGGAGACAGCCCGAGGCGGCGTTGGCGCTCGATCAGCTGTGCGAAGTATTCTTCTACCAACGCGCGCGCGGCCGCAATATCCGGCGCCTCCCATACGCGCAGCCGCAGCGCGTTGCAGCCGTACAGGCCACGTGCATACCAAGCGCACGACTTGCGCACTTCGTGCAACATGCGGGGGCCACGCTTGAGGGTCTCGATCAGGTCGACGTGGCGGCGGAACACGGCCAGGCGCTCGGGTAGGCCGGGCTGTCCTGGATCGGGCCGGCCGGCGGTGACCTCGCGCAGCCGTGCGAACAGCCACGGGTTGCCGAGTGCGCCGCGGCCGATCATCACGGCATCACAGCCGGTGTGCTCGCGCAGCCGCACGTAGCCCTCGACGTCGACGATGTCACCGTTTCCGACGAGCGGAATGCGCGCCGGCAGCGCCTCGCGCACGAGGCGGATGATCTCTGGATCGCTCTTGCCGGAGAACCCCTGGGTTCGCGTGCGGCCATGCACGGTGATCATCTGCGCGCCGGCCTCGACCATCGCGCACGCGAACTCGGGTGCGTTGCGATGGCTCTGATCCCAGCCGGCGCGATGTTTGACAGTGACCGGCACGTGGGCCGGCACGGCGGCGATCACCACGCGGACCAGCTCCTGCGCGATCGCCGGCTCGCGCATGAGCGCCGAGCCACACTCACCAGCGACCACGCGCTTCGCCGGACAACCCATGTTGATATCCACGAGCGAGGCGCCGATGGAGACCGCCATGCGCGCCGCGGCATCCATGGCGGCTGGCTCGCGGCCGAAGATCTGAACGCCGAACCGGCGCCCGCCCAATGACGCGGTGAGCTTGCCGCAAGTCTTTGGATCACCGACCGCCAGCGCGTGCGCCGATAGAAACTCCGTGATTGTAAACCCGACACCGAACTCCTCGCAGACCGTCCGGAAGGGCAGATCCGTCACCGCCGCCATCGGTGCCAAAAGCACTGGGACGTCGAGGGAGAGATCACCGATACGCATCATCGGCACCTATACAGGGAAAGCGTTGGCATGAGAACACGGAACAGCTGTGCTTCGATGACCACCGAGCGCCCCTGCCACAGTCAGTCACCCCGCGTCACATTTACAATCACAGCGTCGGTCGGCCGCGGATCAGAGATCCTCGGGTGTGTTGACGTTGTGCAACGAACGCAGCTTCGGATCAATAGCGCGCAGCGCGGCTTCGTCGATCCAGCGAACGCTCATGGCTTCTTCCGTGAGGAGTGACGAGACCTTCAGTCGCCTTGTCGCAATTCTCGCCGCGGCGATCGGGCGCCACACGGCGACGCGCAGCACACTACATAGCGGCTCCGGAAGGCCGCCGATCCGGATGCCGACCGCATCCGCGGACGCATCGCCGTGGGACAACATCAGCTCGATCACGGCACGCTCGATGTTGGGCATATCGCCAGCGAGAACGAGCAGCCACGGCGTTGTCGCTGCCGCCAGCCCGGCCGCGATACCGGCCAGCGGTCCAGCGTCGACGATGGCATCGACCACCGTGCGGTAGCCCGCGACCTCGCGCGGCGACGATACGATGATCTCGGCCACGCACGAGCGCAGCACTTCAACCTGGCGTTCGAAGATCGTGCGCCCACCGACGACGATCTGGTGCTTATCGATGCCGCCGAGCCGGGTCGCCTTGCCGCCCGCGAGGATCAGCGCCGTGACGTCAGCGGGAACCATGGCGTGTCGAGGAGATCCGGCGGCGCGGCCGTCACGGCCGCAGCAGCGTTTCCACTTCGTCCTGTGCTGGCGTCGTGATCTCCGGCCCGCTCGGCGAGAGATACACCGAGACCTCCGCGCGCACACCGAGCTGGCCCGGGAAATACAGCCCAGGCCCGATGGTGAAGCCGGTGCCCGGCGTGAGAATGCGCGAGTCCTTGACCTCGAA
>Ga0307517_10013866_pt1 | contig 10897 bp, 6 predicted proteins | sample 23_EM_MG_FD_194515 | JGI IMG/M metagenome (GOLD analysis project Ga0307517, IMG submission 194515) | Populus trichocarpa ectomycorrhiza microbial communities from riparian zone in the Pacific Northwest, United States - 23_EM | ecosystem: Host-associated > Plants > Roots > Unclassified | place...
TCAATTAGGGGTTCAATTGAAAGAAATTGAAAGATGGAGGACTAAATTGAAAATCAGTTTAAATCCCTAATTCAACCTAAAACGGCGCCGTTTTGAGTAAAAAAAAAAAAGAAGAGGACCAAACGACGCGTCATCTTGTTACTGTTCAATGTCTTCTTCTTTTACCCGAAAGAAACTGTTTTGGAGCCTTATTTGCAGGTGCATTTAATGCTTGATTTCTCCATCAAATCGAACAAAACTTGCACGAAACGGATCCCTTGTAGTTCCTCTACAACCCCATGTGAACGTTTCAAGATGAATGACAGCACAGCGACACCGGCGACGGCGTGAATAGGTCAACTCAGGCAGCCTTTTCCTGCAAATTTGACAACTCAGGGAGGCTACTTTGAACCAATGGTTAGGATCCTTACCAACCAAATCAAGGACCGAAATTTTACCCCGGTGTGGACGAGATTACCCTCTTCCACCGCTTATAAATAGAGGCTCCGTTGATGACCTGAGCGAGGAGAAAATCGGGTCCAAAGTCAGCCAAAAAACAAGCTTTTTTCCGGTTTCTGCACATTTCTTCTCTCTTTCTCTCTCTACCGCGTCTTTAGCCGTTGAAGACCCCACAAAAACCTTTCTCCTCCACCAACAGACGACTGCTCAGCCTCCCCACGAACCCAAATCCTCACCGGCGACAGGGGCAGCCATCGCGAGGTCTTCCCTCTCCCCTCTGCAGATTTTCTTCTTCTGCTTCTTCTTCTTTCTTCCTCCGCCACAAGTAGCCAACACCGCCACCATTTCTTCCACCAGCACCTCTGCCAACTTCACGCCAGGCCAGCGACAACAGCTCCTTCTCCTCCGCAAGGTTGCCTCCCACTTCACTCTGCCCATCTGCAGCTTCTGCAACTGTTTGGTTGCATGCAGAACGTGAATAGTAACTGTTCATGTTTCTGCAAATAATTATCATTGGATTTGGGTCGGACCAGTGTTGGCCCAGCCCAATTTTATGGGCCGGGTCCGGCCCACTCCAAAAAAGAAGAAGAAAGATTACAGTGGGCCGAGATCGGCCCAACCATTTTTGGGCTGAGATCGGCCCAACCTTTTTCTAGGCAAAGCTCGACCCAGTAAGCCCAGCCCATGTATATATACTACACACACACACACACACACACACTCTTATAATAATATATAATATTATAATATTAAAAAAAACAAAAATTTTTAAAAAAAAAAATCAAAAATAAAAAATCCTTTCAAAAAAAATTGTGATTTTCTCAAATATTTTTCTACCAATTTTGCATAATATCGGGTTGTATATTTACACTGTAAAATACAAATTCGGTATTAAAATACCTGGTTTTCTCCGAAATATTTCAAAAATAAAAAATTTCAAAACATTTTCAAAAAGAAAAAAAATATTTTGTTGCATACGGCCAAATCCTAAAAATTTTCCAAGCATATTTTTCATTAAAAAAAAATTAAAAAAAAATTGCATCTTTTCCATGTTTTAAAAAATCCAAAAAATGGATATCAAAACCAGTTTATGATCATCCATTAGGGTTTGGCCAAAATACCTTTTTCTAATTTTTTAGGGTCCAGATGTAGACTTTAATATTTGTGGGTGTAAAATTACACGATAAAGTACACTCTCAGGTATTAAAGATACAAAGTGCAAATAGATGCAATGTTAAAATTCAGACTTTAGAACGGTTAGAATTTAACCCGATAAGGTAGAGATTCCCTCATGAAGGGAGATCTGCCTTGAACTTTAGAAAAGACCAACGAATAAAAACCCGACCCAGAAAAACAATCAAACAACAATGCAGCTTACCTTAGGTAGGGTGCACTGGGGGTGATGTGTCTTCCCCTTGCACAACCAGTCCCTTACCCAGACTCTCGTAGACCATAGGTTCCTAGTGATCATAATACTAGGTGACGACTCCTAAACATCAATCATAATTTTATGATTAAATCCAAAAAACCTTCCCAACACACCACACCTCACAGAGGAGGCACGACAGAAAGCCTCCGCCGTCGCAAGACAACGTCGCGCCGGCTCGCACCCCGCGACATGCATTCTTATTGATTATTACTAAATGATGATATACAAAAAAGGAATATCTAAGTGTTTAAGGAATTGGACTAAGGTTGAGATGAAAGTTTCGTGTCATAGTGTTATATGATGATATTATGCATTTTGCATCATTTTTATTAGGTTGGATAAAAGGAAATTTGAAGATTAACTTTGTATTTTAATATAGTTGTTTTGAGAGCTAGCCACATGAGTGGGGGCAGATGATGAATTGTCGGCCACATAAGTGGGGGCAAGGATGTATATAGTCAACCACATGAGTGGGGGCAAATAATAATAGCCGACCACAAGAGTAAAGGCAAGGGTATATCAACCAACCACAAGACTAGGAGCAAACATGAAATAGTCGACAACAAAAATAGGGACAAGGGTATATTAGCTGGCCATAAGAGTGGGGGTAGACATGAAATAGCCGGCCACAAGAGTGGGGAGGCAAGGGTTTGGTATTTGACCCCAGGAATGGAGGGGTAAATAAGTAGATGTATAGTTGATCACATAAGTGGGGGCAAATGCAATATCAATCTTTACATTAGTAAGAGTTGAAGATGTTAGAAAAGGATTGACAATTTAAATGTAAGAATTTAAGATCTTTATGATTGTATTGTACCAATGGATACTTATGATTTTGTTGGAACTTAACAATTGACTTAATGGTCAGTTATATGTATGTCTTTAGTTTTAAATAATTATCTTTATATATGTTGTTTTTCTTTCAGGACCCTCTCATACCTACAATGACTAGAGGAATATCTGCTTCAGTATTTTAGGTTTAGGTTCTCATGTGTTTTTCTCATGGATTTGTATTAAGGTGTTAGAACCATTGAACTATGTTTTTATTTGAAAGTTAGACTATGAACCTATGTTTTAGTTGATCATGAAGTTAAGAATAATAAGTTTGTAACTTTGCACATTATTATCATTTTAATTTCTTAAGTCATTATTGTTGTTGTTGTTATAATTCAATTATAGTGTTATTATAAAATGTACTTGTTAATTATTCTATATTTTATGAAATGTATATATAATTGGATGCCTTTTTGGTACTTGACACATGACTGTTGTCATATGTTGGCCTCGTAAAAGTAGGGGTTGTTACAGATGAAGCCTAATTTGTTGATTAAGATTAAGAAGAAAGTAAATAAGCGATTAGAACCAGGATTCCTAAAAGACATCAAGGACCCCCAATTGGTATCCAACATTGTTGCAGCCCTTAAAAAAGATGAGAAAGTTTAAATGTGTGTAGATTTCAGGGATTTAAATAAAGCAAGCCCTAAGAATGACCTTTCTTTATCTTATATTGACATCTTGGTTGACAATGCTGCTAAGAAGGCCACCTACTTTTTCATGGATTGTTTTTCCAAAAATAATTAGATTAGAATGGCAGAGGAAGACAATGGGAAAACTATCTTCATTACACCATTGAGAACATATTATTATAAAGTCATGTCTTTCGACCTCAAGAAGGATAACCTATCAAAGAGAAATGGTCATGTTATTCCATGATATGATGCACAAAATAATTGAGGTGTATATGGATAAGATGATCGATACATCAAAGGAGGAAGAAAATCATGTCCAAATTTTAAAGAAGCTCTTTGACATATTGAACAAATACAAGTTAAAATTGAACCCTATAAAATTTACCTTTGGCGTTAGATATGGGAAGTTATTGGGCTTTGTAGTAAACAACTAGGGTATCAAAGTGAATCTGAATAAGGTTAAAGCAATACAAGCATTGCCAACACCAAGAACTAAAAAGGGAGTTAGAAGCTTATTACGAAGATTAAACTACATTGCTAGATTTATCTCCTAACTGACCTCTACATGTGAACCAATTTTTTTGCATGCTGAGAAAGAAGAACCTACGAAAGTGGAATAAAGACTACTAAGAAGCATTTGACATAATCAAGTAGTTTTTGTAAAATCCACCATTGTTAGCCTCACAAGTACCAGGAAAACTATTGATACTAGGTAATACGATGACTGAGGTAAAAAAGAGTAGACGATCTATTACTTTAGTAAACATAAGTCTCGTTATACTATATTGGAAACATTGTGTTGTAGTTTGGTATGGAGTGTTAAACACCTTCTATAATACATGTTCTACTATATGACTTGGTTAATCTAAAAAATAGATTCACTAAGTACATCTTTGAGAAGCTATATTTGTTAAGCCGAATAGCAAGATGACAAGTTTTGCTAACACAATATGAGAATGTGTATATGATAAGAAAAACAGTAATAAAAAACGCAATTACAAATCATTTAGTAGATAACACAATTGATGATGAAGAGTCTCTAAATCTTGACTTTTATGATGAATATGTTATAATACTTAAGACTAAAAAAGACAATGAAGAAAGTTTATAGTGGACCATGTATTTTGAAGGCACTATAAATATGTCAAGAAATGGTGTAGGAGCACTTATAATCTCTTTGAATGGCTGTCAAAACCTTGTTTCTATTCATTTATAGTTTGAATGCATTGACAATATGTTTGAAAATGAGGCTTGTATCCATGGATTGGAAGTTGCCTTAGAAATGTGAGTTAAAAGATAGACATATATAGGGACTGGATATTGATAATTTGCCAAGTCAATGAGGAGTGGTGAACAAATAAAGTTAGAGTTGTACCAAGAGTTCCTTAGTAAGCTAGCAAATGAGTTCGAAGAAATTGAATTCATGCACATAGATAGAGATAAAAATCAGTTTGCATATGTTTTCATGATGTTAGCATCTATAGCCAAGAATGATTGTGGGGTCAGGGTGTAACCTATTTGTATTAAAGCTAAGAGTACCCGCTTGGGGCATCCAATGTCGATAGGAAGACATTGAGAAGGATAAAATTGGAACATTACTTAGATAAGGAGATCTTCTATAAAAAGGCATTTGATGGTACTTTGTTGTGATGCTTAGACACTAATGAAGCTAAAACAGTCATGTAAGAAATCTATGAAAGGATTTATCCTACTCATGCAAATGGATACATGATGGCTAGATAAATACAATGATTAGGATATTATTGGATGACTATGAAAAAAAATTGTATTGAATATGTCAGGAAGAGCTATAAGTGCTAGATTTATGGTGATAAGATAAACACACCTACAATACATTTGTACAATATGGTGTCACCTTGGCTTTTCTCTATGTGGGGGTTGGATGTCATTGGGATAGTTAATCCAAATACAAGTAATGGGCATCATTTCATCTTGGTGGTAATAAACTACTTTATAAAATAGGTCAAGGCTTATTCTTATGCACATATAACCCAAAATATAATTAAAAAGGTTTATAAAAAGAGGTCAAATTTATTGATACGATTCATAAGGGACAGTAATAAAAGACAATGCTTGGACTTCAATGGGGGGAATGATTGTGGAATTATAAAAAATATATATATAGATGATCAAGCATTTGAACTCGTTCCCATGTAGTTTAAAAATGAATGGTGTTGTAGAAGTTGCCAACAAAAATATCAACAAGATTATGAATAAAATGGTTGTCACTTACTATGCTTTTCATGCATATCAAACTACAATAAGAATATCCACATAAGCACACTATATTTTTTTTGTTTTGTGGAATGGAGATTGTGATGCCTCTAAAAGTGAAAAACCCCTCCTCGAGAGTTGGAGTGAGCCAAGTTACGATATGAAAAACTAAACATGATTAGTGAAAAAATACTAATTGTTATTTGCCATAGTAAGTTGTATAAAAAAAAAGATCAAGACATATGACAAAAAGGTTCATCCTAGGAAGTTTGGAGGAGGTGAGCTAGTACTGAAAAAGATTATGTTAATACTAGGAGAGGAGAAGAGAAAATGGGTACCTAATTATGAAGGCCCATATGTAGTAAAGAAGACCTTTTCAAGAGGATCCCTCATTTTAGCAAGAATGGATGAAGAAAAATTTCCTAAAGAACTAAGATTTTATAAAGAAATACTAAGTGTAAAAGTACATTTTTCATCACAATTAATAAAGTGACAATCATACCAAAATATCTTTACATATTCTTTATCCTTGTTCATTTCATACAACTATTTGTTGCTCTTGTCTCATCCACTAGATTCACCTAAATAAATTCTTCCCAACCAAACATATGGCATGATCTCATTAATAATGGCTTTGTGATTTTAAATGGTTTGGTTTTGCAAATAACTCTTTATCGAGTTTTTGTTTCATGTTTTTTTTAATATAATTTAATTGCATAATAATTTTAGAAAATAGCTTGATATTAGTTGAAAACAACATTTAACATCTCAATTCCATCACCTCAATAAATGGGATGGTAATTAAGTTAAGAAAATATTTGAATGAGCTATTATAATTTAGAACACATTTAGTAACCTTCACTAGGGTGGCCACGTTCAACCTAAATAAGCGAAAAACAAATCAAATAAGAAAACCATCCATTTTATAGGACCCTTTTTGCCTCACATATCACACACTTTGCTTTAGCATTATGATTAATGGTACATAGAAGAATCAAGAGCCATAGATCTACAGTAACAGTTTTTCATGGAGTCCAAAAATTACATCGGATAAGATCAATACTTATCAGCTCGATAGTTTGCATTAGAAATTAGGAAATGCCATTGTAGTTTTCCCATATTCTCAATAAAATATATATCCTTTGTTGTTCTGTTTTTAGCCTAAGAAACTTTCTTCATAAAACATCCTAATTAAGACCACACTCCATATTAGAGGGGAAAAAATAGAAGTTTTGATAAGCATGTGTCAATAAAGCAAAATGTTAGGGGGCATGTCCAAAATTCAAAACCAAAATAAAAGAAAAAACCAAAACTAAGCATGCTCTAAGAAAAGGCATAAAAAATGTCTTAGAAGCAAAAAACTGAACAAGTAAAAATCAATGAACTGCACAACTAATGATGACCCCAAGTTTTTAAACCTGGTAAACACATTTTGAGATTGTTAATCCCTTCATTTCATAGCTCAAAAATCATATCCTACGTTACGTGCATTTATAATTCCTTTATAATTTAAAGGTATATTGTAAAGATTGGTAAGTTGATCTCAAATAATACGACATATGCCTTTTTAAAAGGGTCAAGGTTTCTTGAGCATTATATTTAATTATTATCCATGGTTCTAAAGAAAATGACCCACACTATAGGCAAGAACGAACCCTAGATTTTTCCAAAGTTCATAAATTTAGAACATGTCGTTAAACCAAAAAAAGAAAAGCTCTAACAAAATAAACATCCATTCTTGTTAAAAAAAGTCAAACAACCACTTTCCTAAAAATACTTGAGGAGGCCACGAGGCTTGTCTAAGTTTGCAATCATACGAAAACTTGTATTTTTAAAAATAAATTGCTTTCAAAATTCACATTAAGAAAATTTTCTTTAATTGAAATGAAAAATAGTCAAAATTAAGAACATGACCAAACACTCAAGTGAGGAATCTACCATGAAATTAAGACAGCTACGATGGAAAAAATGATGAATTTCTAAGTAAAGGACAAGACTTACGAAACTATAGGCTGGGGTAGAATTGTCACTCTTCGAGTGGTAGTTGATGAGGTTGAGTTTCTCAAGATTGCAAATGAAAATAAAATCACAATTAGGGGGCAAGTCATGATTTTCCACCATTCCAGGTCTCTCATAATGAATTAAAAGCAATATAATAAGATTCGAGGTTGGGGGAATGAAACTCTCCAAACATAAACTAAGAGGTGCAAAGTCTCTGAAAAGAACGAGTAGGTAAGAATCACAAAAAAAAAGAGTAAATTGTCATTTTCTAAGTGGCATGAAAATAAGTAGACAATTTATTCTAGTGAACTTGAGTAGAACAATGAGCTAGATGACTAAAGGACATTAAAACAAAAAGGCAAAAGACTTAATTCTTCATGGGAAATTGGAAAAGGGGACCCACATTTCCATTGGGTAAGTAATTGGTGTCTAATCCCTAATATAAAATATTGTGCAATGCTCTGCAAAACATTCTCTTTAATCCAATAAGGTCCTAATAAAATAAAGTCTAGAAATGATCATACAACTCAAACTCGTGTGAGAAAACTAAACTTTGCCATCAGAAAATTTAACACCATTATAAGGTAAAACTTTTCTTTACTTTTATACTCAACAAGGCTTTAGCAAGTCTGAGGCAAACCCTGTATTCATGGGGCTTTCTTGTTTGAAGGCTCTCGTAAAAATTACCTTTACCTACCCAGAAGTTTTATTAATGACACTAGAATCCAAATCCAAACCAGTACGCATCACTGAAATTTAAACCAATACCAAAAAGTTTGAGTCTACATCACTGGAATTTAAAACAGTATAAGAAATGTCACCTTGCATCATTGGAATTCAAACCAGTACTAAGAAGTTTGAGTTTGTGTCATTGGAATTCAAACCAGCATCAGAAGTTTACCTCGTATCATTGAAATTCAAACTAGTACCAAGAAGTTTAAGTTTGCATTAATGGAGTTTAAATTATCCTAAAAGTGTTACCTTACATCACGGTAATTCAAACTAATACTACAAGCATTGTAAAGAAGAGATAGATGTCATAACCTAGTTTTTACTCCTTTAAAAACAAAAACAAAATTGCATAAAAGATTTATATAGATAAATTTTGACATGTTTTGTTTTTTTGAAAAAGACATTTGTTAGAAAATATTCAAATTACAAAAAGGAAAAAAAAATCCAAAAAGATAAACAAAAAAAAAACATAGTTAGGGACAAAATTAGATAAATTATAATTTTTTAAAAAGCTAGGACTAGGCCTGAACAATTACAAAAGGTATATGATAATTTTGAGAAACAACTAAGGGTATGATTGAAATGAAAATTGAAGAAAAAAATTTGAAATTGGCCAAATTTTCATGAATTAAAAGACTAGGGACAAAATAAAAAGAGGTGGAAAATTTTGAAGGGTTTACTAATTCAATTAGGAGCTTAATTGAAGAAAAAATTAAAATTTAAAGTTAATTAGACCAAAAATGAAAGAATTAAAAAGACCAAGGACTAAAATTAAAATGCATTAAAATTAAAAGGGTCCTTTTAATTAAATTAGAGATGTAATTGAAGAAGCATTTTGAGGTTGAGAGTCAATTTTGAGATTGAGAGTCAATTTTTCTAAAATTTCACAAATTAAGGATTTAAGGAATGTACTGAAAAGCATGTTAAAATATAAAGATCAAATTAAAGATGGATCAGAGTAAAATTGAAAGATTTTAAAAGGAAAGACCAATTTTAGGCTGAATTGAAAATTTTCATTTACTAAAGATTGAAATAAAAAAGTCGTTAAAGCTCCAAGTCTAAAATTTACTATATAAAATACCATCGTTTTAGTCCCAGTTCAAAACCCTAATTTGACTGGGACTTAAATCTTCTTATTCTCCCTCAAACTATAAACCAACAAAGTGGGTAGGGGACTAGTTTTAAGCCTTCAATCTCGTTGATGTCTTGCTTGTAGAAGACAAAAAAACTCACCCAGTCTCACCCTTAACATGCCATCTACAATCAAAACCTATACCTTTTCAACCTTTAAATTACTACCAATTCATGCAAAAAACTTCTACCTTAACCATGCCAAAACCTGTAAAGCATAATAACATATGAGTACCCTAAGTTGTTAGCCTACAACTCATGCTAGGACGAGTGTGAACCTTAACCAATAGTGGCGATAGCTTTCTAGGGATCAAGAGTCTTGGTCTTGCCAAATCAAAACCCTTAAGATCCCCACTCTCATATATAAATAGCCTAAAAAACTCAAAACTAAAGAGGAGAGCAACAATAGGTAGAACAGTGGCGAGAATAGGAAGAAACAAAAACAAAGAAATAAAAGAAGAATGAAAGGGGGGGGAGAGAAGATGAGAGAAAAAGAAAAAAGAAAATAAGAAAGAAAGGGAAAGGGGGAAACAACATAAAAGAAAACAAAAAAAAAACCCTTGCTTTTTGTAACTATTGAAGTCTACCCACCACAACCATTCTAGCCTTTCTTGCGAGAATTGTAGACCTCAAAGGTGTGCTCACAACGGCCCAACAGTAGCTCAAAACTACCATGTAAGCTCTCGGTAGTGGGTAACTTTGGTTTTGGCAGAAACGGTATAAATTGAGTCTATAATAGCTACCAATATTGGTATTTGAGTTTCTGGGCTTGTTCTTTGAGTTTTGGGAGTTCTGACAATATGGTGTATGTTTAGGAAGTGTTAGAGATTAGTAGTAGTGCCAACAACATTCACAAACTATTATGGCCGCTTGTTGTTTTGGAATAATCTTGAAGAAATAGCAGCAGCAGTCCAACAGCTTCCAGGTCAATTTATGCCCCTTTTCTAGCTGTTAAATTATTTGATCATTTTATTATTCTTATATGCTGGTGTAATCTTAGTTAGAAAGTGTTGATGTTATGGAATGCAAGACATGAATTTATCTAATGTAAAAAGGCACCTATATGAACCATGTTTGCTTGAATAATGCATGGTTAAAATTTTGTGTTGTTAACTTATGTTTTATACAAATATGGGTGAAAAAACCTGAAATGCAAATGTTAGGAACTCATAATAAAAAAAAATAGAAAGAAAGGGAATGATGCAATCTTTAGCCATTTCCTACTATGAAAGCTATATAAAAAACATATTTTAGGGTTTGTTGTTAATTTGATTTGTACTAGGTTTGGCTATTAGGGTTGGTAATGAAAACCTGACACGACCAAAGAGTTGATGTCTTCTCCCAAGTGTAGGAGTGTCGAAGTAATAAATAACCCGGCAAGACTGGGGTCGAACCACAGGGAGGTTAACTGTATAAACTACAAATAAAAAAATAGTTAATAACAAAAAAGGAGTTGAAGAGA
>Ga0307517_10013867_pt1 | contig 10894 bp, 6 predicted proteins | sample 23_EM_MG_FD_194515 | JGI IMG/M metagenome (GOLD analysis project Ga0307517, IMG submission 194515) | Populus trichocarpa ectomycorrhiza microbial communities from riparian zone in the Pacific Northwest, United States - 23_EM | ecosystem: Host-associated > Plants > Roots > Unclassified | place...
GCATCATCCCTTAATGTAAACCCGTTAGCAAAAAGGTCTGTAAAAGGACTCATTAGCAAAAATTTTTGCCGCCTGTTTGGACCTATTTTATCATTTTTATAATAGGTGACCGTTCCGATAAGCACAGCCAAAAAAAGCGCCCCACTTATGGCCACGGCAAAATACCAGTACACAGGCTGTATGAATCCACTTTTGATAACGGCACCGATGACAATTAATGTAAAAAGTATCAAAAACCCTACGAACGGAAATAAATAGAATTTCTTTATTATATCTTTCATAAACTACTTATGCTTCGCCCCCATATAAAACACCATCTCCCCACCATTCATAATATCCTCATGCGTCAGGAAAAATCCGTTCAACGGCTTTCCGTTCAATAATATTTTTTTAATATACACATTCTTATCACCCTGGTTCTTTACGTTGATGGTAAAGGTTTTGCCATTATCCAAATTGATCACCGCCTTATTTATAGCCGGACTACCTATGGCATACTGATCCGATGCCGGGGCAACCGGGTAAAAGCCCAGTGTGCTGAAGATATACCATGCGCTCATCTGCCCGGTATCGTCATTACCGCCCAGACCGTCGGGTGCCGGTTTGTATTGCATCTTTAATATCATGCGGATCTTTTCCTGCGTTTTCCAGGGCTTGTCGGTCCAGTCGTACAGGTAGGCTACGTGGTGCGATGGCTCGTTGCCATGCACATAGTTGCCGATGATACCGTCCTTGGTAATATCTTCTGTTTCGGCAAAATATTTATCCGGCAGGCTATAGCTAAACAGGCTGTCGATATAAGTCACAAAACGTTTATTGCCCCCCATTACGTTGATCAGCCCGGCAGGATCATGCGGAACATACAGGGTATAGTTCCAGGCGTTGCCCTCGATAAAACCCTGGTTGATGGTGGTAAACGGATCAAATGCCTTGCGGAAAGTACCGTCCATCAATTTGGGATGCATAAAGCCCGATTTCGGGTCATACACGTTTTTCCAGTTTTGTGAACGTTTGATGAACTCGCCATAAATGGCAGTGTTGCCCAATTTCTTCGCCATTTGCGCTATGCACCAGTCGTCATAAGCATACTCCTGGGTGGACGATACTGAGTTCCCGTTCTTCTCATCCGGGATATAACCCATATCCATATAATAACCTATCCCGGCATAATCACGGTGACGGGCGGTAGCTACGCAAGCTTCCAGTGCTTTGTTGGCATCAAACGGCGCGTTACCTTTTACCACGGCATCCGCCAAAACAGATACGCTGTGATAACCGCTCATGCACCAGTTCTCGTTACCCGAGTTGCTCCATATCGGCAGCATGTGTTCGGCGCTTTGTTCGTAGTGGGCTATCATGCTTTGCACCATATCGGCGTTGCGTTTTGGGTCGATGATATTAAACAGCGGGTGCAGCGCACGGTGCGTATCCCATAGCGAGAAGGTAGTGTAATTGATAAAGCCATCAGCTTTGTGCACGTTCTGGTCGAGGCCCTTGTACTGCCCGTCAACATCCATATAAATGGTTGGGTTGATCATAGCGTGGTACATCGACGTATAAAAGTTTCCCTTATCAGCCTGGCTGCCATCTATCACTATCTTGTGCAGTTCTTTTTCCCATTGCGCCTGACCATCGGCTTTCACTTTTTCAAAATCCCATCCTGTGCATTCCGCCTGCATATTGGCCATTGCGCCATCCATGCTTACGGGTGATAAAGCCATTTTTATTTTGATCTTCTCACCTTCCGTGGTCTTAAAGTCGAAATAAGCCCTGATCTGCCTTCCGGCTATTTCGGGAAAGTTTGGCGTACGGTTAAACTGTCCCCAGAAACCACCGTAAACTTCGCGTTTATCATATTTCTTATATCCATGTGCGATGAACGGCTTGCTGAACTTCATAGCGAAATACAGCGTACGACTGCGCGCCCAGCCATTGGTGGAGCGGTAACCGATCACGGTAGAATCATTTACCACCCTTAAATACGTCCACACGTTTTTATCGGGATAGTTGTAGATACCCGCTATCAGGTCGAGGATGATGTGCGCGTTATCCGATTTCGGGAAAGTATATTGATGAAAGCCCACGCGGGTGGTGGTGGTCATTTCGGCGGTGATATTGTTGTCGTCCAGCTTTACCTTGTAGTAATTAGCCCCGCTTACCTCGTTGGCATGCGAAAATGCCGAGCGGTAACCGCTGCCGGGTTTATCTGCCGTGCCTGGGTTTAGTTTCAGGGTGCCAACGGTCGGCATCACCAAAAAATCGCCCAGGTCAGAGTGCCCCGTACCGCTAAAGTGGGTATGACTAAAGCCGACAATAGTTTTATCATCATACTGGTAACCGGCGCAGTATTTATACACATCGGGATTGTATTTGCCGTTGAGTTCGTAACTGGCGGTATCTGTTTCGGGGCTCAGCTGCACCATACCAAACGGCACTGTGGCACCGGGGTACACATGGCCCATGCGCTGCGTACCGATAATGGGATGCACATATTGAACTAAATTATCCGAAGTTTTGCTTTGCGCCGATGCCAGGACAGGCAGCGCGGCTATTATAGAGATAAACAGGCGTTTCATTGCGCCAAATATAACACGATTGCAGGATTATTTTGATTAGTGGCGGATTTGTTAGGACACGATTGCGGGATTAGCAAGATTAGTAATGGATTTGTTACTTTATAATGATTGTCATGGCATTAATAACCATTGGTGTTCCATGGAACGAGTGGAGCAGGTGAAACGATGTGAAACACCACAATAGTTAAATTATTTAACCATTAATGCGGTGTCAAAACTGTGTCACCACTTTATTCGATCCGATGCTGTAAATTTGTATTTATCTGGTGGCATCGCTGCTGCGAGCATTCATTTTGTAGCATCATCAAATCTTTCATGCTGCACTTTAATTACCTGTACCAGCATTACATCATATAAAGTTATTGTGAAAATAATTTGACCCGCTCTTTGAAATCTTAATCAAGTGCTTTGAATTTCCAATCACCCGTAATAGTGTAACAGGTGTAAGAGGAGGTTACGGTAATCACCTTTTATAAAATTAAAGCAAATTGCTACTTAGTTTTTTTTGCTTTCTTTTAACAACCTGTTCAACCCTTCTTTTAATCTCTTTAAAAGCAGAAGCATGCCATTTTCTTGCTCATATAATAAGTTAGGGTATACCTGAATATATCTACCATTTCTCTCATCTTTTGCGTCATGGCCGACTAAATAAAATTTATCCTTTTTAAGTGTAGGTTGAGAAATCAAATAATATAGTTGACCATTATTTGTGGGGTGACCTGTTGTAATATTTCTAATCTCTCGAATACCATATAAAGCAGGATATTCCTTTTTAAAATCAATTTTTTCATTTAAACAAAATGAAATTAAACCTTTTATAGCATCTTGCTGAACAAAGAAGGCTTGTAAGAGACCATACAATGCTAAATATTTAATCTTTTCAAATTCTTGATCCGATAATCCTTTATAATCATCAATTACTGATTGTGCGTCTTCAATTGTATATCTACAGGTCTGAATGAACCCGTCTTTTTTGCTTAATATATTCGAAATCCCTCTTTTATCTAATTGATATAAAATAGGGTAAATATCATATAGCTTCTTTTCAACTTTATTGAGATCAAGTTTAAACATTTCATTGGGAACCATATTTTCAATATGTCAAAATGTCCTAATGATTAGTGAAAAGGCCCTGTTTTACAGCTAAACCTACAATATAATTAATAAATGCACTTGATGTAACTAAAAGGTACTTAGCAGTTTCATAATCTGCAGCTTCGTGACTACCAACAACAGCATGCCTTATACCTGAACTTTTATCATTAGTATAATTGTATATTTTATTAAAACTTTCTTTAAGTTGATTGTTGATTTTCAATCCTTTACTTTCTATTTTTTTGAGCGCTTCCCCTAAGGTACTTTCATTAGTAATTATCCTTACAGCAGTTTCAACAGCTGAAATTGATTCCTTTATTGAATTACGATAATCCGGATTTTCCTTATTTGAAATACACAATAGAGCATTTTTAAGATGAATATTAGCATTCGATATTGATGTAAATTGATTTGAATTTTTTAAAGCTTCCTCAATTTCATCTATTTCAAGTTCATTGCTAATTGGTGACAGCTGACCATTAATTACCCTAAATCCCGAATTTTCACGTTCTAAAACGAAATTCAGAGTTTGAGTGCATTTTAATCTATCAACATGTTTTTTTTCAGACTTCGTTAATGCAAAATCAATTAAATTATAAATGTCATGCCATTGTTTAGTAAAAAAATATTTTCTTAAGCGATCCCTTAAATAATCATAAGATGCAGGCGACGTATCAAACGGTTCTTTAAAAAAATTCAACCATAAATTATATACGAAGGGTTTAAAATATTCGCTTTCATAACGTTCCCCAGTTTCCAGTGGGCTCAGTACATAAATATCGAATACATTCCATAACGAATTTTTTAAATCAGTGTCGATATCATTTAATTGTAATGCTTTTACAAGAGGTGTTATTCCTATTCTTTTTGAGAATGACATTTCATATTTATTATGATGTTAAATATAAATATAATTTAATATGGTAGTTCACTAACATCAAATGCCATACTACTGTAGGGTTTACATATGTTACATCTAATCGGGAGCGTAACCCATAACAGCATATCCAATATGCAGCAATCCAACAATAAAACAATTTAACAATACAACAATCCACCCATCATAAAACCCAATTATTATTTTGATTATCAATTAATTATACCCGATATTTATTATACCTATCCCGCCTAATTAATTATTCATTTCTTAAATCCTTTCTGATATGAAAAAGCTGATTATTCTGGCTGTGGCCCTCTTTTCTTCCACAGCATTTGCGCAACTAAAGCCACCCGCAACCAAAACTGTCGACAGTACCGATACTTATTTCGGTAAAACTTACAAGGACCCGTACCGATGGCTGGAATATATTAAGGATACCTCGGTAGTGTCGTGGTTTAAAGGGCAGGCCAATTACAGCAAAGTCTCGCTGAACAATATTTCGGGCAGGGATGAGCTGATAGCCGAATGGAAAAAGCTGGACAAGCTTCAACCCGCCCAAATCGGCAGCAGAACTTATATGAAAGGGTTGATATTTTACCGTAAAACCTTACCGGGGCAATCAGTTGGCAAGCTTTATTATCGCGTAGGGCAAAGCGGTAAGGAACAGTTATTGTTTGACCCATCGACCTACATCAAGGGGAAAACATTGTCTATCCAGAATTTTTCGCCCAGCTTTGATGCCAAATATGTGGCTATTTCCTATACGGAAGGCGGCGGCGAGGTTGGCACGATAAAAATCATGGACGTAGCTACAAAGAAGTTCCTGAAAGACAAGCTGTACCCAACCGCCGGTGTCGAGGGCTGGAGTTTTGACAACAAATCTGTACTATACTTATGGCTAAAAAGTGCCGACAATAAAGACCCGCAGGCACGCCTGAACCCCAAAACCAAACTACATAAAGCAGGCACGACAGGGATGGCAAGTGATGTCGATTTTTTCAGCAATGCCAGTTATCCCGACCTGAAGATAGAGCCTAAGGCTTATCCTTATGTCTTTTTAACTGAAGATAACAAGAACTATGTATTTGCAGGCCAGGGCACGGTGCAACCCGAAATGCAATTGTATTATGCACCTATATCTCAATTTCATTCAGGAAAAATTCAATGGAAGCCTTTGTGCGTAACAGAAAATAAACTGGTGCGCGGACTGGAACTGATTGGTAATAAAGTATATGCCATTACCTATGATGGCGCCAAAAATTATAAACTTTTAGCCACCGATATTGAAAACCCGGATTGGAAAAATGCAAAGACCGTAGCCGAAGAAAAAACCGATCTGACGCTCGAATACATTACCCATTGCAAGGACTACCTGTTTATGGTTTATAGCGACGGGATAAACAACCAGGTATTTAAATATAATGTAGCAACCGGAAAAACTACCGCCTTAAAATTACCTTTCACGGGTACTGCCGGTGTTTTCTCCGTCAACAATAAAACCAATGATTGTACGGTCGGCATCACCTCATGGAACAAGCCCTATACCGAATTTGATTTCAATGCGGTTACCGAAGTATTTACGCCGGGAATATTTAATAAGGCGCCTGTTTACCCGGATGCTTACAAAAACTTAGTGGTGAAGGAGGTAGAGGTTAAGGGCCACGACGGCACAATGATTCCGCTATCGATCATCTACAGGCAAGGCACCAAACTGGACGGCAATAATGTTTGCCTGATGGACAGTTACGGTGCTTATGGTTACAGCATGGTGCCCTATTTTAGTACGCTTGAAACCGCGCTTGCGGTTAAGGGAGTAGTAGTTGCTTATCCGCATGTAAGGGGTGGCAGCGAAAAGGGCGAAGCCTGGTACCGCGCAGGCTACAAAACCACCAAGCCCAACACTTGGAAAGATTTTAACAGCTGCGCCGAATATTTGATAGCACAGAAATATACCAATCCTGCTAAACTGGCAGGAACAGGCACCAGCGCCGGGGGCATTTTAATAAGCCGCGCCATTACCGAGCGTCCCGATCTGTATGCTGCCGCTATTTGTAACGTAGGTTGTGCTAACGCCATGCGGTTAGAGTTCAGCGCCAACGGCCCGGTAAATATCCCGGAATTTGGAACAGTGAAGGATAGTGTAGAATGCAAGGCGCTATACGAAATGGACGGCATGCACCATGTGGTAGCGGGCACTAAATACCCGGCCGTTATTTGCGTCACCGGTTGGAATGATCCGCGGGTGGTTCCATGGGAACCGGGCAAATTTGCTGCTGCTTTACAAAACGCCTCCACATCCGGCAAACCGGTAATGTTGAAGGTGAACTATGATGACGGGCACTTTACGGAAGACAAAAACGTCACCTGGGCCAACTTTGCCGACCAGTTTGCTTTTGCGCTGTGGCAATGCGGCCACCCCGATTTTCAATTAAAAAGCGAGCGGAGTGCAAGTGTGAATAAGTAAGCGTCAATAACCTAATTGTCATTGCGAGGTACGAAGCAATCGCGAACTGTACAGGGCGGATACGCAAAGTTCGCGATTGCGATCCGCCTATTGGCGGATCGCAATGACAAACTGGTAAAGACTCGGTAATCCTCAGACAGTATACGCCACCGTCCTCTTCTCCGCATTACTCTGAAAACACAGCTCAATAACACGAATGGTTTGCCGCGACTGTTCAGCTTTTACAATGAGTTCTTTGCCTTCGGTGATGGCTTCATATACGTTTTGGAATAAATTCTGGTAGTTTCCTATGACACTTTCAACAACCTCGGTGACATCTTTTCCGTCCTTCTCGTAAGTAAGCGTGCCCCATATCGATTCAGGTTCGATGCCCCAGTTGGGCGTATTGTTTGGGGTCAGTCCCTTTTTCAGGGCTGCTTCCTGCACATCCATACCATATTTTATAAAGGTGCCATGATCGCCATAAAGCACCGTACCCGGACCGGGCACTTTTACCAGCATCCCGCCCTTCAGCGTCACTTTTAAACCAGCAGGATAGGTTAATATGATCTCGAAATTATCCTCTACCTCCAATCCGGGACGCTGGGTAAGCATTATGCAGGTAACTTCCAATGGCAAGCCGAACAGTTCTAATGCACCATCGATCAGATGCGCACCCAAATCATACAAAATTCCTGAACCCGGCAACGGTTTCTCACGCCATGCACCGGGGCGCAGTTCGCGACGGAAACGATCATAATGCACTTCGTATTCTACCAATCTACCTAACTTACCGCTCGCTATTACCTTTTTTACTGTATTGTGCCCGCTATCGAACCGGCGGTTATGATGCACAGTCAATATTTTATTTTGTTGTTTTGCTAACGCGATGAGTTCATCAGCCTCAAGGGTAGTCACCGTGAAAGGTTTTTCCACCAGCACATGCTTGCCCGCCAACAAAGCCCGTTTGCTCAACGGCAAATGAGAGGTATTTGGCGTACCCACCAGAACAAGATCGATACTGTCATCATTCATAATATTGTCCGTACTATCAACGATCTCCGCATTTGGGTAGAGTGATTTCGCTTTGGCAACCCTTGCCGGATCGGTAGTGTATATCTTTTTCAGGTTGAAATTTGGATTGGCTTCAACAAATGGCGCAAAGAATGTTTCGCCCGAAAAACCGAAACCGATGATGGCTGTGTTAAGGATCTTGTTCATGGTGATCCAAATGTAAAAAATATTCGCAAAGTTGACTCATCCACACCCACTCTAAGCTTAAAAGCTTGTTAAATTATTTATTGCCGTCGGCTTTAGCCAACGGGTCTAAATAATATAAATAAGTTCGGCTTTAGCCAAATATAGCGGCGTACATTTCGGCTAAAGCGTTTTTATTTTGGTTGCTACTATTCCGTTGGCTAAAGCCGACGGCAATGAATCTCTTCTGCAGTAAATTATGTTAGTTTTTTTTACAAACCAATTATTCAGCTCAATTCTTTTATCAGGATATTGCATTACCAAACATCCATTACCATTATGAAATACAGAACCTTTGCAAAACAGGAACAATTGTCGGCTATCGGGTTGGGCTGCATGAGTATGAGCCACGCCTATGGCGTTCCTGACGACCCTGAATCTATTGAAACATTACATCTTGCCCTCGATCTCGGCATCAACTTTTGGGATACCGCCGATGTGTACGGTAACGGAAGGAACGAGGAATTGATTTCGAACGTCCTTCGTACTAACCGCGACAAGATATTCATCGCTACCAAATTTGGCTTTCGGACACATCCTGATGGCCGTTTAAGCGCTTTTGACGGTAGTCCGGCCTACTTAAAACAAGCAGTCGAAGCCAGTTTAAAGCGCCTAAAGATCAGCACCATCGACCTGTATTACGCGCATCGCATCGACCCGAATGTGCCGGTTGAAGAAATGGTCGGCGCCATGGCGGAATTAGTAAAAGAAGGCAAAGTAAGATATTTAGGGCTATCCGAAGCTTCCGCCAACTCCATCCGCAGGGCAAATGCAGTGCACCCCATCAGCGCTTTACAAAGCGAATATTCTTTATTGACCAGAGATGTTGAAGCTGAAATATTGCCGCTATGCAAAGAATTGGGGATCACTTTTGTGCCATTCAGTCCGCTGGCAAGGGGATTAATGACCAATACCCTCAACCTTAATGAACTTGCTGATAATGATTTCCGCAAAGCGTTGCCGCGTTATCAGAAAGAGCACCAGGATAATAATCAAAACCTGGCAGCCGGTTTTGCTGAGATTGCTACGGAAAAGGGATGCAGTCCGGCACAATTGGCTTTGGCATGGGTACTGGCGCAGGGCGACAATATTATTCCCATCCCCGGCACCAAAAAACGCAGGAATTTAAAAGATAACGCAGGTAGTGTGGATGTCAATTTGACGTCAGATGACATTAGTCAGATCGGGGCCCTGTTGCTCAAATACCCCAACATTGGTGAGCGGTATAATGAATCGAATAACAGGTTTGTAGATAAGAATTGATTAGTCCGTAATGTCATTTCGATGAGCGGAGGGGACAGAGAGAGTAATAGGGCGAAGAGAAATCTTATACAACCTACAATGTTCGCAATATATGGCGTATAAGATTTCTCTCTATCGTTCGAAATGACACGATTTTTTTATTACTCCGGCAACTCCCTTAAATAAATATCCCTATAATAAATATGGTTACCATGAGCCTGTAATTCTATCTGTTCTTTAGGGAAGATAGGCAGCTTACGGTCCCAGTAATTATCCATTACTACATTATCTACAACCAATACACCGTTCAAGTAAACGGTCACTTTATCGCCTTTCATGATGATGTGGAAATTATTCCAATCATTAATGGCATTATCAGCCAGTTTGAGCGGTTTGCTTTGGTGTGCCTGGTTATTGTATAATCCACCCGAGCCTACCTGCGCACCAACATCCACCCTGGAAGTATCCCATATCTGCACCTGCGGCGAACCACGCAAATAAATGCCCGCGTCTCCTTTTGATTCAATCTTCCAGTCCACATACATTTCAAAGTTGCGGTATTGCTTGATGGTACAAAGATTTTCGCCTTCGCCGCTAAAATTCAGGACGCCGTCTTTTACATACCAGCCTTTGTTCATGATCGAATCGGCCTTGCGCTGTTCTTTGGCTAAAGTTGCTGCATCCATTTTGTTGCGGGTGATGGGATTGCCTACCAAGCCTTTCCAACCGGCCAGATCCTTATTGTTAAACAGGGCTACTAAACCAGGGTCGGCTGGCATCTCATTAATAAATTTGCGGATAGCTACTTTCTCGTAGTCGCTGTCGCCGCCTTTTTTGATCTGCAATGTTTTGTTCAGCCACTCCTTTATGTCGTTGCCATAAAAATTCTTACTGGATAAGGCGATATTGGCAACGTTGTTAGCAGCGTCTTCCTGCAATTGCGGATCATCTAAATACCCGCTTTCAAACACCAGCGCCGGAAAAGTTTTGTTATTAGATGTTTCGTCCAATATCAGTCTTTTTTGCGGAACAGTTTGCGCTACTTCTATCGCATTGCGCAGGTAGATTACTTTCTCATCAGCCGGATAATCCGATTTGCTGATCATAGCCACATAGCCCCGCAATGCTTTGTCCTTAACTTGCGCATCGGCAGTTTCCTTGCTGATCAAAAATAATTCCGGAGCGGCGCTCAGGTCCGACCATTGCGACAAAGCAGTAACTGCTGCCTGTTTGGTGGCGGCATCGCCGGAATTGTATGCTTTGGATACCGCAGCAAGCGCCTTTTTATCACCTATACTTGCCAGTATATTTAAGTAGACAGGTTTTTTGTCTGCGGCAGCTTTATCCATTTGCTGCAAGGCTATTTCGCTTTGCGCCGATTTATCCTTTATCTGGCCCATC
>Ga0307517_10013868_pt1 | contig 10894 bp, 2 predicted proteins | sample 23_EM_MG_FD_194515 | JGI IMG/M metagenome (GOLD analysis project Ga0307517, IMG submission 194515) | Populus trichocarpa ectomycorrhiza microbial communities from riparian zone in the Pacific Northwest, United States - 23_EM | ecosystem: Host-associated > Plants > Roots > Unclassified | place...
AGTAAGAGAAGTAGTTCATAAAATTGGCATTGAGGTTAAATTATTTAAACAGTCCCTAAATCTTGCAAGTTCCTTCAATTGCCCTCTAATTGTTTGAATTGCCTCATTCATGTTTCAATTTTATTTTCATTTTTTTTAATCCAATAGCCACATGGCTAGACATTTCTAGGCCTGTAAAACAAATTAAACTACTCGATCTTGATTCGAGATCGACTCAATAAAATATTTGTTCGAGGTTGACCGTTAACTAAACAAATCAAGCTTGATCATAATTTAATTTAACATGTTCTAAAAGCTCCTCATATTTTTCTACAGTAATGAATATTAAAATACAAATTTTTTTTCACTTTAATCTTCAAATTTTTTGAGGTTTTTTTTTTTAATTTTAAACTTAGTTTTTTTTATAAAAAAAAATTATTCTTTAATATTAGGTTTATCAAATATTGAACTTTATAATTTATTTTAATTTATTTTTTATATAGTTATCTCGGTTTCATAATTCAGGTTACGAGTTTTGCGGGGTGGTTGTGTTCACTCGTGTTATTTTTTAATTATTTTTTTTAATTTTATTTTTTAACATTGAATTGATTAAAAATTAAACTTCATAATTATTATTATTATTTTTAATTTGTTTTTTATAGATTTATCACGATTTCACAATCCAAATTACGAGTCATGAGATCATGATAATTATTTATTTATTATTATTATTATTATCCCCCATTTCTCGGTTAAATTTTACTAAATATATTCATATTTTGGTTTGGATCATTTATATAATATATTTTTTATAGTTTATGGCTCATAGATGTACACAATAGTAGAAAAGAGCGAGGAAAGCAAAACATAATAAGTGAAAATTTTAATTATTTTTTTAATATTAACCATAATAATTATATAAAAAACAAATTAAAATAAATTATTAATTTGAAATTCTAATAATAATATAATATAAAGACTAAATTAAAAAAAATCAATAATTAAAAAGAAATTCACCATAAAAAAAAAAAACATATTTTTCCTTACTTTTTCTCCGAGTCTTCGTAGTGTCAGCAACGCGGCATTGAAGAAATGAAAAGACAGGAAGGACCATATGCCTTTTGATCGTAAGCTTTCTGTAAGCGTTCTTCATGACCGACTGTAATTGTTTTGTTTTGCCTTGGAAACTTCAAGTGAAGGCTCCTTTCTAATTAATGCGCAAAACTATACCTTTCTTATTCTTAAGCTCAAGTACTTACCCCTTAATTTGCATTAATTATTCATTTCTCAAGTAACAATGATTTACTGTTATTAAATTATACTGTCTAGATACCTTTCCACATTTTTTTATTATTATATTTATTTATTATCATTAAGTTCATTTAAATCTATATTTTTTTAATGATTTTCTAAATTTATAAGTATTTATATACATGTATCTATAAATAAAAATATTGTTAAGAGAATGAGACATACATATATAATTATAAATTTATACAAAATAAAAGTGTTGTCTTTATCCCCTAACCTTCATTATTTTTATATATTTTATTTAGTCTTTATTAATTATATTGTTTTATTATTGTATATATTTTACAAAGTAAATTTTGCTTTTAAGTTTTTTATTACTTATCATGGCAAAGCAGAACGTTCATAACTGGTTTTGGTATAAGCTTTGCATTTATTTATTTTTTACTTGCGTTCCAATTAAGCATCAATACTATGCTTTTTACAGAAGCTCAAAGGCTCAAACCCGACGTTCTGTGAAAGGCTGACAACCCTTTGTTCAGCTCCTCATCAATTCCATCAATCAATATTAACACCCGCTTTGATCTCTCTGTCCTTCCTCTTCCTCCGATCAAATATCGAAATCAACAATGGCTGATGCACTTGTATCCACAATCTTGGAGCAGATAATAACAATCGCTCGTCATCAGGTACTAATTAAACGTCGTTTAGTTATGCTTTCATGCATGCATGCCAAAGCTTTTCTCTATTCAAGAACTATTGTTTTCAGAACTATACGTGTTATCTTTTGTCAAAGATTCTTAATTATATTTCAGCAATTCGCAAATAGTTTTTTACTAATAGTTTTATCTGCGTTTTTATTTTTTGAAGCAAGATAAGAAAATTAAACGATCAAGATTATCATGAGAGTTATATTATGTGCTTTCCATATATCGTAAAATTGTGTTTGATTAATGTTTTAAATAGGAGAGATAAAAATGTATTTGGTTGAATTAACAATAAAATAAATATAAAATAAATATTTTTAGTGAATAATTTTGAAATAAATTTTTATCATTTTAAAAGTTTTTTTTTTTTGTCTCAAGATAATAACCAAATGTTAGGATAAAATATGTTCTAATATATATATAGAAATCTTTGCTTATTTTTCTTTATAATCTCGATTTTCAACCTATTTCCATATTAATTATTTCAATCGGCACTTCACTTTCATCAAACCATGTGTTACACATGCATACATAATATGAGATTATTGTAATTTATTTCTTAAAAAAGTTTATACATAATTTTCCATCAGTGGTGTTTGATGATTTTAAAATTAATGTAAGTAATGTGAAAAGGGAGCTCTTTTTCATTGATTTCCATTATCATGATTAATGGATTCCTCCCATTGAAAGCAATCTTGAATTTTCAAGTAGATAATTGACAAAAAGTAAATTGTATGTGATTGATTGAAAAATTAACAAGCTTCGAAGGGACAAATTGTAATTAAACATATAATTAACAATTAAAGAATATATAAAGGTTTAGGCTAATCTAAAAAACAATACATACAGAAAGGATCAGAGCCATTAAAATACACACTAGCTATTATGTTATAAAATTGTCAAACTAAAAATATCCTTTTTATTTGTATTTTGAACAATGAATTCTTGCCCTATCCCTATATGTGTGTTTAAACCCTTCTTATCTCTCGAAATGCTAATCCAAAAAATTGAGATAAAAGAATTTTGAAGAGTTGAGACCAAAAACTCAATTGTTTATTTTTGAAATCTTGGGGATCCAATTGAGATAAAAGAATTTTCCGGGAACTCAATTGAGATTTGAGTTATAATTTGGGGACTACTGTTGAGATTTACCAAAAAAATTATTTGTTATGTACATATATACCTCTTGTTGTTTCTATGCACTAAAGCTGCCTACTCAAAAGCAAGAAAAATTCTTGACATATATGATATAAGAAGAAAAATAAAAAAATCAGAAGTAATAATTGAAGATTTGTATGATTTTGAATTTGTTCTGATGAAAAATTACATTGCAGGTAGAACATGAAGTGAAACTTGTTGTAGGCGTGGAGAAAGAAATTGAACATCTCAAAAACAATTTCCAAGCTATCCGTGATGTCCTTGAAGACGCAGAGAGAAAACAGCTGAAGGATACTGCTGTAAAACATTGGCTGAACAACCTCAAAGATGTGTCTTATGATATGGATGATGTGTTGGATGAGTGGAGTACTGCAGTTCTGAAATGGGAAATGGAGGAAGCAGAAAATGCTTTAGCTCCAAAATCGGTGGTATTTTCCTTCCTGCGCTCCTGCTGCTTTTGTTTCCGTCGGGCGGAGCAAGCAGAAAATGCTTTAGCTCCAAAATCGGTGGTGTCTTCCTTCCTGTGCTCCTTCTGCTGTAGTTTCCGTCGGGTGGCTCGACGTCATGATATCGCCCATAAGATTATAGAAGTTGGTCAAAAACTGGAAGATATAGCCAAACGGAAAGCTATGTTTGGTTTTGAATTGCATAAGGCCATCGAAAAAGAACCCGACCGGCAAACCACTTCCTTTGTTGATGTATCTAGGGTGCACGGACGAGAAGATGAGAAGAAAAATGTGATCAGCAAGTTGTTGTGCGACAGCAGTCAAGAAGGAAGGAAAGTTCAAGTCATCTCCATTGTGGGAATGGGAGGGTTAGGGAAAACAACTCTTGCCCAACTAGCCTACAATGCTGATGAGATTAAGACTTATTTTGAGAAGAGAATATGGGTGTGTGTCTCACATCCTTTTGATGAGAACACGGTTGCGAAGGCCATAATTGAAGATCTTAGCGGGGCAGCTCCAAATTTAGTAGAGCTGGAACCACTTTGTAAAAGAATTTCTGAATCTATCGAGGGAAAGAAGTTCCTTCTTGTACTTGATGATGTGTGGGAAGATAATCCTAGAAAATGGGAGCCACTGAAAGAATCTCTCAAGTGTGGAGCCCCGGGAAGTCGAATCTTAGTGACTACTCGTAAGGATACAGTAGCAAAGATGATGGAATCTGATTATTCTTTGCTCCTTGGGAAGTTGACGGACGAGGAGTGCTGGTCGGTATTCAGTCAGGTAGCGTTCTATGGGAGAAGCCAGGATGCATGTGAAATGTTCACTGAGATTGGCAGGCAAATTGTATATAGGTGTAAGGGTTTGCCTCTTGCTGCGAAGACACTAGGAGGTCTCATGCAATCTAAAACAACTACAGAAGACTGGGACAATATTTTATCTAATGAACTATGGGAAATAGAGGAGGTTGAAAAGGGCATATTTCCCCCTTTGCTTCTGAGTTATTATGATTTACCTGTTGCCATAAGAAGCTGTTTCACATACTGTGCCATGTTTCCTAAAGATCATGTGATGGAGAGAGGGAAATTAATTAAAATGTGGATGGCACAAGGTTACCTCAAGGCATCACCGAGTAAAGAAATGGAGCTGGTTGGTAAGGGCTACTTCGAAATCTTAGCTACGCGTGCTTTCTTCCAGGATTTTCAAGAAACGGACGAGGACTCTATAAAGTTCAAGATGCATGACATAGTGCATGATTTCGCCCAGTTTTTGATGAAGGATGAATGCTTCACGGTGGAAACTGATGTTCTGAAGAGACAGAAAACTGAGTCTTTCTATGAAAGAGCTCGTCATGCAATTATGACAGTTTCCAATTGGGCACGATTCCCTCAGTCCATCTACAACGCAAGAAAACTCCGCAGCCTCCTGATCAGGTCTTTTAACGATACCGCAATCAGCAACCCGCTGCTGGAATTGCTCCGCAACTTGACGTATTTGAGGTTATTTGATTTGAGTGCATCTCAGATTGAAGGCATTTCAAGTGACGTGGGGAAATTGTTGCATCTGAGGTACCTCGATTTCTCTTACTGTAAATGGTTAAAGGAACTGCCTGAAACAATAAGTGATTTATATAATTTGCAGTCCTTAGATCTTACTTGGTGTGTTGCTCTAAAGAAATTACCTCAAAAGATGAGAAAGCTCATCAGATTGAGGCATTTGGAGATATTCGGTTCAGGTGTAGCCTTCCTGCCGAGAGGAATAGAGGAATTAACTTCTCTTCGAACATTAACAAATTTCATTGTTAGTGGAGGTGGGGGTCAAAGTGGTGCAGCTAATCTTGGTGAATTGGGAAACTTAAGTCACCTTCGAGGGACTCTTTGGATAGAGAAACTTCTAAATGTCAGAGATGTGAACGAAGCCGTGAAAGCCGAAATCAAGAAGAAGAAGTACCTGATTGGTTTATATCTGCTGTTCAATAGAGATGAAACAGATCTGCGAGTTGACGAGAATGCTTTAGTTGAAGCTTTGCAACCACCATCAAACTTGCAAGTTTTATGCATATCTGAATTCAGAGGGACCTTGTTACCGAAATGGATCATGTCGTTAACCAAATTAAGGGGGCTTGATATCTCTCACTGTGGAAGCTTCGAGGTTCTGCCTCCTTTCGGAAGATTACCATACCTTGAGAAACTAAAAATAGGTGTGAAAACAAGAAAGTTGGATGTTGGATTTTTAGGATTAGGACCTGTTAACAATGGCAGTGAAGGTATATCAAAGAAAGGAGAAAACGGAGAAATGGCGCCGGTTTCTGCTTTCCCGAAGCTGAAAGAACTCTTTATCTGGAAAATGGAAGAGTTGGAAGGGTGGGACGGAATTGGAATGGGCTTGGGAGAAAAAGATACAAGGACAGCAATAATGCCACAACTTCGAGAATTAGAAGTCAAGGGCTGTCCCAAGTTGAAAGCACTGCCAGACTATGTTCTTACAGCACCACTAGTGGAATTGAGGATGAATGAATGCCCCCTTCTTTCAGAACGTTACGAGGAGGAGAAGGGTGAAGACTGGCACAAGATTTCTCACATCTCAGAAATCGAAATTAATTACCAGCGTAGTAAGAGACCACCACGGAAGTCTTAGGTTCTGCCGATGATACAGAGCAACAGGAAAGTTCTTCTACCCCTCAAACTCCTTAAGTGTCAAAGATCATCATCAGGTATTTAACTATATTTTGTTTTCATAGAGAAAAACTCTGAGAAAAAGATGCTGCTTTCACTTAATAAAATTTCTGATTCTTTTAGTAAGGACGTTCCTGCCTTGGCTTTCGCTTATGACCCGTTTCTGATTTTCTTTCTTGTTTACTTGACAGCCTTACGGTATTGGTAGATACTTGATCATTGGCCCTGAGGTGGTTCTCTCATAATCGAGATGATTTGGTTTCTATCTTCGTTTGTCAGTTGGATTCACAAACTTTTGAATTCAAGTTCTGTAAATTTGTTTGGATCTGTTGTTGGTTTGGACAATACTGATGTATGCTTGTTGTCTGATAATATTTATTACTATGGTTGGATATTCATTATATGGCTGTTTATAGGCTGATTATCTAATAATCTAAGACCAAGGCGTGCTGATGTTATCATAATCCGGTTTATCAGATCATTGGTATGGATATTGGACAGGCTATCAACCCTACACAATCATTTGTAAGCTCCAGATGCTCCTGTTTCAAACATGGTAATGTAGAGAGCCATGGATGAGAAGAAGTTTCTTTAAATTTGCAGCTAAGATTGTTGCTGATAAATTTTTCTGTGAGGAGACTTTTAAAAAATTGTCAAGATTTGGCAATTGAAAAGTAGTGTGATTTGTTTGATCTAAAATTCAAAATTTTAGGGTTTTTTATTTTATTTTAGAAGAACACTTAATAAACATTATAAGAAGATCACAATGAACAAGTTTATTAACTCAAAAAAAACCCTAAATTGTTTTAAAAAACAGAAAAATGAATTAGTGATTTAAGTAGATTAGACTGAAGAAATCTCATTTAAATATTCGTCAAAGGGTGTGCATATTTATGCCCCCGTGCTTTTTTTTAAAAAAAATATTATTTTTTTTTTAAAAAATTTATGATGTTTTTATTTTTATTTTTAATATCTCAATGTTATAAATAAAAAATATTATTTTAATATATTTTTAAATAAAAAAACAATTTAAATTTATTTATTAATAAATACATAAGCACTGCACATGCTTACGATCTAGAAAAAAAGTAAGAACAACAAGGAAAAATAAATAAATTCAAACTTTGATGTTCTGAAGCATCTTGAAAGGTCTTAATACCATACTTGTAATCATTTGACCCCCTTAATTTAAGTTGAAAGCAACATAGTTTAAAGTGCCAATTGATTTTAACCAGATTTATATATATCCATAACCACTAATAATTATGTAAGAACACAAATTTTATGTAAAAATATTTGATTGAATAAAAATACTCTTAAATCTATCATTTTTTTTTATCATTTTTGTTTCCAAGAACTTTTCAGCAATAATAGTATAAGGGTAACAATACAGTTACTCAGCAATGATGCTTAACCGACAAATTTAACTATGTATATTTTTATTTAAATTTTTATGAGTGCTGTGGTGATTTATTTTTAAATTATTTTTATTTAAAAAAATTATTTTTGATGTTGACATATCAAAATAATTTTAAAAAATCAAAATCAAATTAATTTAAAAAAAATCAAAATGTTTAGTATTATGTACCTTTTTATCATTAGCTTTATATGAGCGTTGATCATGACCGAACCGAATGTGTGCAACATTTTATTCCTTATAATTTATCTTACTGACTGTAATTCTTCAAGTTTACAGATACATTAATATAAAGAGGTATAAATATCAGTTTGATATTAGTAAAAATCAATTTAAAAAATAATTTTTTTTTCTTTAATTTTTCTTTACAAAATCTTAGTTTACATTCATAAAAAACAAAACAAAAATTCTTAAGAAACTTATAAAAACTGTTGTTTATAAGTTTCAAGGTTTTATTATATTCTAAAAATATATTGTTTTAACCCTGTAATAAATATAATAAAAACAATTAATATCTTAAAAATAATAATCTTTACGCTAAAATTGTATTTATTAAACCCACTGGATTGGCACTTCCACTAAAATATTAATAGAAACTAAAAAACCTATTAGTTGGCTACTATTTATATAAACAATGAATCTCTCTTCTTCCTTTTTTTTTTAATTTTTAAACCCCTTTTCAATTATATTCTTTTACAGTTTAATTATATGAAATTAGAAGAAAAAACTTAAGTTCAGACACTGTTCATTCATATGAGCAGTTAACCTCATGTCTAGTTGTCCACTAATTAGATTATACCAATTTCACCTTCACGACTAATACTGTCGATATATTTGCACAACTCATTGTGTCCGCTGACACGGGAGTGGACTGTGGACGGTAAAAAGATTGTTTTTAGAATCGCTGTCAAATTGCATATAATTTTATATATATATATATATATATATCAAAGATAATTATATTGTACTGTATTCAACATAAATTCCTTATATTTCTTTTAAAAGTCATGGTTTTTTTTTTATGAGAAAAGAGAAATTAGGTAAGTTTGAAATGATTACTTTAACATTTATATTACTTAGTATTTATATTAACTTAAGTTAATAGATGTGTATTAATATTAAGAATCCATTAATTCACTGAGACCTAATCAAATCCAATATAATATGGTGCAATTCACAATTTCTTTGTGAATTAATTTTCAGTTATCATTTATAAAATCATCATTAAATCATCTACTAATATCTCTTGCATTTTGCATTTTCTAACCAAAATACTTAAGTCTATATATAAAAAAAACTACTAACCATGAGGACTAGTTATAAACTAGTATATTCGTCCACACTATACACTATATTGCTCGTTGGATTATTTTTAAAAAAAACTTGAAAAGAATTGTTAAAATCTAGTATGAAGATTTTTTTGTCAATATCATTAAATTCAATCAAACGGTTTGATCTTGAAACCTGCAAACACGGCTCCTTACCTAGCTCAAGTTTCCAATTAAATCGCGTGAGAGCTTACCCAAAATGAATCAATTAATTTAATGGGTCTAAAGACAACTTGGATGACTGGTAAAAATATGACATAACTTTTTAAAAAAATTTAAGATGTCAATTTCTTTAAAAAATATATTGAGAAGATACCATATTGAATCGACCTCAGTCACCCTGTGACCTGAGTCATGAACTTCAATGACTTTGTTATTTTTGTAAATTATTTTTATTTAATTTTATGATAAAAATAGATGCTTGCAAAATCAAGTACTAACCCTACAAAAAACATTTATCTGAGATCGTGATAACCTTATAGAAAGTAGACAAAAATAAACCATGAATTCCATTTCCTAACCAATCCAATATTGAAGAAGAGTGAAATAAAAAAACAATTAAAAAAATTAAAGGACTAAAAACTATAAAACAAATCAGGTTTGATGGGTAAACTCGCCAAACCCGTGAATCGGGTAACTGGGGTCAACATGTTAAATTTGCAAACTAGGTAATGGACTATATTGGCATAATAACTTGTTTTTTTTTTAACTATTGTTTATTTAACTATATGACAACAAAAATAGAGTATCGCAAAATCGAGTGTCAAACCAATATTCAGACTTTTTTTAAGATTATGATAATCTCATAGAAAGCAAAACAAAACAAATTATGAAACTCAATCCTCAATCTGTTCAATATCATATGATGAAATAAAAAAAAATGAATTTAAAACAAAAGAAAAGGAGAAAAGTTAAACTCGCCAAACTCGCGAATAGACCCATGAACTTTCTAAAATTTAAAAACATGTTTTTTTGTCAAAACAATTTTTTTAACTATATGATAAAAAAAATAGATGATTACATAATCGAGTTCAATTAAAAAAAAATCCTTTGCTAAACTTGCAAACTGAGGCAACTAAGGTTACCTCGTCAAACTTGCAAACTAGGTCATTAACTCTACAAAGTTTAATTACCTAGTTTTTTTTTTGGAAATTACTTTTTATTTAAATAATATTTTTTAAAAATAGACCATATTGCGATGTTGAAATATTTTTCTGATACCAATTTGATGTTGTGATATTTTTTTGATACCGTAATAACCATATAAAAGGAAAATTAAAACAAATTATTAACTCTAAATCCCAATAAACACATAATATAAGAACATAATATTAAAAAAAAATCAATAACCAAAGAAAAAAAAAGGTCAAAGTGCAAAAAAAAAAAAAACACATAATGAATTCCTATTGTAATCTACAATGCTAATGGGTGTGGGGAACAATGTTTTCCCCGCTCCTTTTAGCTTTATACTTAATATCTAATTAATAAGGACTAAATTAAAAAAAAATAACCAAAGAAAAAAAATTAAAATACAAAAAAATAAACATTGTGGATTATTATTGTAATCCACGGTACTAATAAGTGTAGGGAAACAATATTTTCCTCAAACCTTTTAACTTTATACTTAATTATATTTAACTAATTGTTTTTAAAAAATAAACCATACTACGATACTGAGATATGTTTTTTATACTAACTTGATACTGAGATATTTTTTAATACCGAGATAACTATATAAAAAGGCAAATTAAAATAAACATTGTGGATTACAACAAATTATCAACTCTAAATCTCAATAAAAACATAATGTAAGGACTAAATAAAAAAACAATAATCAAAAAAAGAAAAGGGGGTCAAAATATATATATATATATATATATAATATTGTGAATTACTATTATAATTCATAGTAATAATGTGTGAGGGAAAATAGTGTTTA
>Ga0307517_10013870_pt1 | contig 10893 bp, 11 predicted proteins | sample 23_EM_MG_FD_194515 | JGI IMG/M metagenome (GOLD analysis project Ga0307517, IMG submission 194515) | Populus trichocarpa ectomycorrhiza microbial communities from riparian zone in the Pacific Northwest, United States - 23_EM | ecosystem: Host-associated > Plants > Roots > Unclassified | place...
GCGCCAGACTTATCGTTGCCGACCGCTCCCGCGTTCCGGCTCGGCCCGTTTCGTGCCGTGGCCTAACTGGTATACGGTCGCATTCGTCTGTGTGTCTTACATACAATTTTCCAAACGGAAATGGCCTGTCTTCACGCGCTGCCGAACCGATCGCGTTTTTCGGCGCATCCCGCCTCGTCGGCACCGTCGATTTGCGGGGCTTCGGCGAGGGAAGGGCATGGCGCCAGGAAATCGTCGCCCAGTTCGGTTGCGCGCAGCCGCGCGAGCAGCGCTCGCGCGGCGTCCGGCGATATCTCGTCGCCGATCGGACAGCCGTCCGTCCGGATCGTATATGCGACCCATTGGTTGGCTGCGCGATCGAAGGCCAGTTCGCACGCCTCGACGCCGTGGAGCTGCAGCGTCAGCTGACGCGCAAGATCGGCCAGGATGCGTTGCGCGTCGGCATTGATTCCAGGCCGGAAAGAAAAGCGCCGCAGCCTGTGTTCGCGGAGCGCCTGCGCACGGTGGCGATCGAGGCTCGCGATATCATTGTCCATCGCGATACCCTCGTCGCGTCAGCGTTATCCGCACCGAGGCAGTGCCGTCGGGCAAGGCTTGCGGCTTCGCGACGGTGATCTCCGCCTGTTCCACCGGCCCCAACGCGAGGCAGCGTTCGCCGAGCAGATGGGCGTAGCTTTCGATCAGCTCGATATGGTCCGACCCCAGATCCTCCGCCGCCGCAACGACCCGGCGATAGTCGACCGATTGGCTTAGCGAGCCGATCGGCGCCGCATCGGCGAGCGCCAGGTCGACCGACACGAGCAGCGGTTGTCGGCGACCGCGCTCGTCCGGATTGATGCCGATGCGCGCCGAGACGGTCAGGTCGACGACGCGGACATGCGTGACCAGCGCGTATTCGTCACGAACCGGCAGCGGCGCCGTCGCGTCGCCGGGCTCGCTATCGAAAAACGACGGTGCGGTTGCCATTGAGCAATACCCGGTCCTGGAGATGATGGGCGACCGCCGCCGCGAGCACGCGCCGTTCGATGTCGCGCCCCTTGCGGACGAGATCGTCTGGCGTATCGGCGTGGCTGATCGGCTCGACATCCTGAGCGATGATCGGCCCTTCGTCGAGATCGGCGGTCACGTAATGCGCGGTCGCGCCGATCATCTTGACGCCGCGCTCATGCGCCTGGTGATAAGGCTTCGCTCCTTTGAAACCCGGCAGGAAGCTGTGGTGGATATTGATGCACCGCCCCGACAGGAACCGCGCGAGATCGTCCGAGAGGATCTGCATGTAGCGGGCGAGCACGATGAGCTCGGCGCCGGTTTCGTTCACGATCCGCTTGAGCGCCGCTTCCTGCTCGGGCTTGTTGTCCTTCGTCACCGGCAAATGGTGGAAGGGGATGTCGCCGACCATGGTGGTGTGGAGCGCGGTCTTGGGATGGTTGGAGACGATCGCCACGACATCCATCGGCAATTCGCCGATCCGCCGGCGGTAGAGCAGGTCGCCCAGGCAATGGTCGAATTTCGACACCATCAGCAGCACGCGCTTGAGCTCGGCCGTGTCGTGGATCGTCCAGTCCGCGCCGATCGCCGTTCCGACAGGAGAAAAAGCGGCGCGCAGGGCGTCAACGTCGCCGCCACCAGCGACCGCGAAGACGACGCGCATGAAGAATCGGCCAGTGGCCGGATCGTCGAATTGCTGCGCATCGGTGATGTTCGCGCCATGATCCGCGAGCGTGGTCGCGACCTTGGCGACGAGGCCGGGCCGGTCGGCGCAGGAAAGACGCAGGACGAAGGTTGGATTCACGTCGAGCTCCCGGAAAGACGATGTGCCGGTCAATGCGATCCGGCCTGATAATTGTTGATCCACTCCACCGTGCGGGCCAGCCCGCCAAAGGGATAGAAATGCAGCCGCACCGGACCGTGCGCGGGCGATAGTCCGCGGGCGAAATCGGCGATCAGCCGGTCTGGACCGGCCGACCCGAGCAGGCGTGTCAGCGACACGCCGTATTTCGCCATCACCGCGGTCGATGCGCCAACGCCGCAATGCGCGGCATAGCGCAACAGCGTGTTGATCCCTGCCGGTCCCGGGACGCCGATCCGGACCGGGCAGTCGATGCCGCGCGCACGGAGCTCGGCCAGCCAGGCCAGGACCGGTGCGGCGTTGAAGGCGAATTGGGTGACGATCAACGTCGCCATGCCGCGTTCGGTGATCGCCGCGTGCTTGGTCGCCAGCGCGGCCCAGCGCGCCGCTTCGTCCATCGCCGGATGGCCCTCCGGATGGCCGGCGATGCCGATCGCCTGGATGCCATGGCGTTCGAAGATGCCGGTTTCGATCAGCGACATCGTATCGGCGAACGGCCCGGCCGGGACGGGCGGATCACCGGCGACCAGGAACACCCGGCGCACTTCGGCCTCGGCCGTGGTGCGTGCCACCATCTGCTCCAGTTCCTCGTGCGATGCGATCCGTCGCGCCGAAAGATGTGGCATCGGTTCGAAACCGCGCGCGCGCAGGCCGATGGCGGCCTCGATCCGGGCATCCATCGTTTCGTTGGGAAGGAAGGTGATGGCAACCGGCGTTTCGAGCGCGATGGCGTCCGCCACCTCGAACAACGCCTTACGATCCTTGGCGGTCATTTCGAGCGAATAGCCGTCGGTCATACCCTTGGCCGGCCGCGTCCAGGCGGGATGCAGGACAGGAATTCCCATGGGCCCTCTCGCTCCTTCGCGGTTTCGATCGCCCCGCGTCGAATAGCCTCTATCGCGGCTTTGAGATTTCGTATAGATGAAAACTTCATGTCTGTGAAGTTATATGAGCCTGCTGCCCCACCGCTCCCGCTGCTGCTGCTGCCGGGATTGATCTGCGATTCGCGCATCTTCGCGGCGCAGTCGGCGGCGTTCAGCCAGGCATGGCCAGTCCCCGATTATGGCGATGCCACGACGCTGCAGGAGATGGCGCGGCGCGTGCTGGATGCGGCACCCCCGCGCTTCGCCTTGCTCGGCCATTCGATGGGCGCGCGCGTGGCGCTGGAGATCGTGCGGTCCGCCGGCGAGCGAGTCGAGCGGCTGGCGCTGGTCAGCACCGGTATTCATTTGCCGACGGAAGGCGAGGCCGCAAAGCGCTATGCGCTGCGCGACCTGGGCCGCGCGCGCGACATGGCGGCCCTGGTCGATGCCTGGCTGCCGCCGATGATCGCGCCGTCGCGGCCGCGCGACGGCCTTTACGAGCGCCTGCACGCAATGTGCGTCGACGCCGGTCTGGCGCGGTTCGAGGCGCAGATCGCCGCCTTGCTGGCGCGGCCCGAGGTCGAGAGCCTGTTGCCGACGATCGCCTGCCCGACATTGATCGCGGTCGGCCGCGAGGATCGCTGGAGCCCACCCGTCCAGCACGAGGCGATTGCCGCGCTCATGCCCGGTGCGCGGCTGGTCGTGGTCGAGGCGGCGGGACACATGCTGCCCGCCGAGGATCCCGTCGCGCTCAACGCGGCGATCTCGCAATGGCTGGAACAACCGGCCGCATCACCAATATTGTCCTGAAGGAGCCTGAAATGACCGAACAGACGCTGCAACAGCTGCTGGATGCCAGCGGCGATATCGTCGAACTGCTGCGCAACCAGCAAAGCGGCCCCAACGTCTATCCGGGCGTGCCGGCCGAATATTCGAACTGGCGCGCCGAGCAGCAGGCCTGGGCAAAGACCTGCGTGCTGTTCAACCAGTCGTTCCACATGGTCGACCTCGCGGTCGAGGGACCCGACGCGTTCGCGATGCTCAACTATCTCGGCGTCAACAGTTTCAAGGGATTCGTCCCCGACCGCGCCAAGCAGTTCGTGCCGGTGACGCCGGACGGCTATGTCATCGGCGACGTCATCCTGTTCTATCTGGACGAGAACAAGTTCAACCTGGTCGGTCGCGCGCCGACCATCGAATGGATCGAATATCACGCCGCCACCGGCGACTGGAACGTCACCGTGTCGCGAGACGAGCGCACCGCGGTTCGCCCCGATCCGGAAAATCGCCGGTCCTACCGGTTCCAGCTTCAGGGCCCCAACGCCATGAAGACGCTGGAAAAGGCGATGGGCGCGACTCCGCCCGACCTCAAGTTCTTCCACATGACGCGGCTGTCGATCGCGGGCAGGGAAGTGCGCGCGCTGCGCCACGGCATGGCGGGACAGCCGGGCTATGAGCTGTTCGGGCCCTGGGCCGATTACGACGTGGTGCGCAACGCGCTGATCGAGGCGGGCCGCGAGTTCGGGCTCGCGCTGGTCGGTGGCCGTACTTATTCGTCGAACACGATCGAATCGGGCTGGATCCCGTCGCCTCTGCCCGCGACTTATACCGGCGAGGGGACTCGGGGTTTTCGCGAATGGCTGTCGGCCAACAGCTATGAAGGCAAGGCCTCGATCGGTGGCAGCTATGTGCCGGATTCGGTCGAGGGCTATTATCTGACCCCCTGGGACCTGGGCTATGGCCCGTTCGTCAAGTTCGACCATGACTTCATCGGCCGCGACGCGCTCGAACGGATGGCTGGCCAGCCGCACCGCAAGAAGGTGACGCTTGCGCTCGACAACGAAGATTTGATGCGCGTGATCAGTTCGCAATTCACGCGTGGGGACCGCGCCAAATATATGGAATTCCCCTCGGCGGTCTATTCGATGCACCCCTTTGATCAGGTGCTGAAGGACGGGCGGCTGGTCGGGCTGTCGACCTGGATCAGTTACAGCGCCAATGAAGGGCGGATGCTGACGCTGGCGATGGTGGACGCCGACCATGCCGTTCCCGGAACCGAAGTGACGTTGCTGTGGGGCGAGCCAGACGGCGGCACGCGCAAGCCCACCGTCGAGCGCCATGTCCAGACCGAGATCAAGGCGACCGTCGCGCCGGTGCCCTATTCCGAGGTCGCGCGCGACAGCTATGCCGAGAGTTGGCGCACCCACCAACTGACCTGAGCGCGGCCTGGAGCTGTGTGCGTGATTTGTGAATCGCGCGCGCAGCTCCAACTATTTGCGGTCACATCGTCGGAAGGCGATCAGGCGGCTTCCAGCAGCGCGACGGTACGCTTGAGCAACTCGGCGGCGTGGCGCTCGACCTCGGGATCGAACCGCACCGAGGGGATGGCGACGCTGAACGCCCCCAGCAATTCGCCGTCGACAGACACGGCACAGCCGATCCCCTGGATGCCGGGCGTGTGCTCCTCGCGCGTCCGGGCGATGCCCGTCCGGCGAATGGCGGCGATCTCGGCTCGCAGCGCGTCGGCGTCGGTGATCGTTGCCGGCGTGAACGCCTGCCGTTGGGTTTCGGCCAGATAGGCGTCGAACTCCGCCTGGGGCAGGGCGGCGAGAATGGCCTTGCCCGCCGCGAAGCCGTGCAGCGGTGTCCGCGTGCCCATCTGGACGGCATAGCGCAGCGCATGTTCGCTGGTCTCGGTGACCAGCGCCTCCACTTCCCAGCCGATGCGGACGAAGAACGACGCGGTCTCGTTGAGCTGGACGCGCAAGGACCGGACCAGCGGCGCGACGCGCTCGGCCAGCGAAAAGCCGTGCGCCCGGGCCTGCAGCCGGGCGAGGCCGGGGCCGGCGGTATAGCGGCGGCCGGCGCGGGCGAGATAGCCGCGCTCGATCAATGTGTTGAGCAGATAGGACAGGCTGCTGACCGGGATGACGAGCGCGGCGGCGATTTCCTGCGCCACCACGGGACGATCGCGCGCGACGACATATTCGATGATGTCGAGCGTGCGCGTTGCCGATTTGACGGTGGATGGAGTGGCGTCTGCCATGACGGTCTATTGCCCGATCGTGACGCCCGCCGCCACTCCCGCGCGTCAGAGCCGGGCGGCGGCGATATCGGCGCCTTCGCGCAGGTTGCGCAGCTTGGCCCAGGTCACGATCGGATCGATCTTGCCGTAGCCGGCGAAGGTGCCGAATCCGCAATCGGTGCTCGCGACCACGCGGTCCTTGCCGACGATTCCGGCGAAGCGCTCGATCCGCTGGGCGATCAGCTCGGGATGCTCGAGATAATTGGAGCAGGTGTCGATCAGGCCGGGTGCCAGTAGCTTGTCGTCGGGGATGGCGGCGTCGCGCCAGATCACCCATTCGTGCTCGTGACGTGGATTGGCTGCCTCGAACAATATGGTCGCCGGCCGTGCGCCGAGCACGATATGGATGATCTTCTCCAGCGCGATGTCGTGGTCGTGCGGCCCTTCGTAATTGCCCCAGCAGATGTGCATCCGCATCCGGTCTGGCGCGATATTGGCGGTCGCCGCATTGAGCGCGTCGACATTGGCCGCGATCGCCTTGAGGAAGGCCGGCTCGTCCATTTCCTGATAGCCGGTGTGGCGCGCCATGGCGAGGTCGGGACAATCGAGTTGCAGATCGAACCCGGCCGCGACGATCGCTTCATATTCGGGCTGCATCGCCGCGACGAGGTCCGCCAGATAAGCCTCGTGGCTCGGGTAATGGGCGTTCTTCTGGAACGCGGTGATCAGTCCCGGCGAGGCGGCGTTCATGAACGCCCGCGTGCCCTTGCCATGTCGGTCGAGCGCGCTGCGGAAGCGTCGGATGTCGTCGTGGAGCGGTTGGAGGGTGACCAGCCTGACCGGCCCGATGCACGAGGCGCGGGTGAATTCCTGCGCGCCCATGATGTGGGCGAGCTTGGCGCGGAGATCAGGCAGCGGGGCGAGGTCGAGCGCCGGCTTGCGGTCGGTATGGCCACCAAAGCCCGACAGGCGCTCGATCATATAGGTCGAATAGCCGACCTTGCCGAGCTCGCCGTCGCTGACGATCGTGACGCCCGCCTCGACCTGCGCCGCCACCGCCGCGTCGACCGCCGCCTGGACGACGGTATCGAACGCCTCGGCGTCATAGGGCTCGCCATGGTCGCGGGCGAGCAGCAGGGGCGTCAGTTCGGGGCCGCGCGGCAAACTACCGACATGGGTCGTCGCGATCGGCATGGGCGTTCCTCTTCCTCGGATTATCGAACGACCATGAAGCTATTTCGCGAGTGTGTACAGATCATATATACGAATAGGCGACGGCCGCCGCCGGCCGTCGCCCCGCATCACGCATCCTCAAGTGCCACGACGTTGATGATGTGCGGCTGGGTATATTCGTGCAGCCCCGCTTCACCCAGTTCGCCGCCAAGCCCCGACTGCTTCGATCCGCGGAACGGGATGTTGGGGTCGATCGCCAGATATTGGTTGACCCAGACGGTGCCCGAATCGATCCGCTTCGCGACGTCGGTGGCGCGCACCAGGTCCTTGCCCCAGACGGTGCCGCCCAAGCCATATTCGGAATCGTTGGCGCGCGCGATCACATCGTCGATATCGTCATATTTGAGCACCGGCAGCACCGGGCCGAACTGTTCCTCGCGGACCAGCGGCGCGTCGTCGTCGAGGTCGCGCACGATCGTTGGCGGGATGAAATAGCCGGGGCGGTCGAGCGCTTCGCCACCGGCCAGCACGGTGCCGCGTTGCCTGGCGTCGTCGAGCAGCGCCTTCACCTTCTCGAACTGCATCTTGTTCTGGATTGGGCCGACCTGGGTGCCCTGCTTGGCGCCGTCGTCGACCACCGCCTCGCGTGCCAGGCGTGCCAGTTCGTCGCAGAATTCGTCGTACATCAGCTCGGGTACATAGGCGCGCTTGATCGCCACGCAGATCTGGCCGGCATTGGCCATCGCGCCGCCATAGACCTTTTGCGCGACCTGGCGCGGATCGACATCGTCGAGGACGATCGCGGCGTCGTTGCCGCCGAGCTCCAGTGTGACGCGCTTCACGCCCTGGGCAGCCGCGGCCATCACCTTCTTGCCGGTCGCGGTCGATCCGGTGAACGCGACCTTGGCCACGTCGGGATGCGTGGTCAGCACCTCGCCCAGGTCGTTCTGATCGCACACCGTGTTGAACACGCCCGCGGGCAGGATGTCCCGGCAGATCTCTCCGAACAGCAAGGTGGTGAGCGGCGTCGTCGGCGCGGGCTTGGCGACCATCGTGTTGCCGGTGACGAGCGCCGGACCCAGCTTGTTCATCAAGAGGATGACCGGGAAATTCCACGGCGTGATCGACGCGACCACGCCGAGCGGGGTGCGGTGCTCGATCACCGTGTTACCGCCTTCTTCACGCAAGGTCTTGGGCTCGATCCGCATCGCGGCGAAGGCGCGCAGGGTGAAGATGCTGCCCACCATCTCGAACATCGCCTGGTCGAGCGGCTTGCCCTGTTCGCTGGTCAGCAGGCTGGCGAACTCGCCCGCTCGTGCCTCGAGTGCGTCCGCGAGCTTGTCGACCAGGGCCGCGCGTTGTTCGATGGGAGTCGCCGACCAGGCCGGGAAAGCGCGCTTGGCCGCGGCGACGGCGCGATCGATCAGCGCGCGATCGGCCTTGGGGCAATGCGCGAAGCTCGACCCCGTCGCCGGATTGATCACGTCGAATGTCGTCGCGCCCTCGACGAGTTCGCCATCGATCAGCATCCTGAAATCGCGTTCCATCACCACTCTCCTTTTTCGGCTGCCGGCATTGCGCTGGCAATCGGCGTCGCAATCGGGAAAAGATGCGAAACCGTTTCGGCCTTTGTGCGCCGGGCATACAATTTTGACAAGATGGTAATCGGCCGATGAAACAAGGAAGCGATCTCGAAGGCCTGCTGGGGTACCGGATCGAACTGGCGCATCTTGTCGCCATAGAGGACGCACGGCTGGCGCTCGCTCCCTATGGCCTGACGCCGGCGAAGCTGACCGCGTTGCTGCTCATCCGCGCCAATCCCGGATGCGACCAGACCGCGCTCGGCAAGGCGCTGAGCGTGAACCGGTCGAGCGCGATGAAACTGGTCAACGTGCTGGTCGATCGCGGCCTGATCGAACGGCGCCCGGGCCGCGATCTGCGCACCAATGCCTTGCATTTGTTGCCCGACGGCGAGGAGCGGGTGGCCGAAATGGTCGAGCGTCTCCGCGAGTCCGACCGCCGCCTCGCCGCGGACCTGACCGCGGCCGAGCGCGCGACGCTGACGGCGCTGCTGAAGAAGCTCAGGAAGCCGCGCGCCTCGCGGCGCGATGACGGCTGAACGCCTCTTCGCGGCTTGCCAAATTGTTTGCTTGAGATACAATCTCGCGAAACGCTTGCCGCGAACGGGCGAGGTCGGAGAGGGCGGGAATGCGTCGAGGCATCGAGTGGAATGACGGCAATGCGAACCGCTTAGTCGGGTGCGGATCGCGGCGATGACAACCGACGAATCGCCCGGCGTCGCGCGTAGCTGGCAAGGCGCGGCCAGCCGGCTCGAGATGATATTGAACCATTTGGAGCTCCTCGCGGGCCAAGAGGATCGCATGCGCGAGATCGTCACCGCGCGCCGCGACCTGACGGCGGAAATCGGCGCGACCGCGGTCCTGATCGACAGCGAATCCAGTCCGTCCGATGTCCAGCCCGACGCGCGCCGCCGGCTGTCGGGCGTCCGGCACATCGTGTCGCTGCACCAGGCAACCTGGCCCGTCGTGCGCGCGCGCGAGAATCCGGAGGCCTATCGCCGGTCGGCACAGGATGCGTCGCGGGCGCTGCGCGATTTCATCGCCTGGTTTCGGGCGCAACATTTTGGGGTCGAGGACGGGGTTTGATGGCGACGATGGTGAGGGACGGACTTGGTGTGGACGATGCGGGGACCGCGTTGAAGTTCGACCGGCTGCTGCGGCCGCGGTCGGTGGCGATCGTGGGCGCGTCGGACAAGCCCGGCGCGCTCGGTGCCTCGGTGCTCGGCAATCTCGAGCGGCAGGGCTTCGCCGGCGAGATCCACCTCGTCAATCCGAAGCGATCGGAGATTGGCGGACGGCCGTGCGTCGCGTCGGTCGATGATCTGCCCGAGGGGATCGACGTCGCGGTGCTGGCAATTCCCCGCGCGGGCGTGCTCGATGTGATCCGGGGGCTGGCGCGGCGCCGCGTCGGTGCCGCGATCGTCTTTTCGGCGGGCTTCGCCGAGGACGGGCCGCAGGGTCTGGCGGACCAGCAGGAGATCGCCCGGATCGCGGCGGAAGCGGGCATGGTGGTGGAAGGGCCGAACTGCCTCGGCCTGGTCAATTTCCGCGACCGCATCCCGCTGACGTTCATCGAGTTGCCCGAGCCGCGCGCGGAAGGAGACCGTCGCGTCGGCATCGTGTCGCAATCGGGCGCGATGGCGGCAGTATTGGCGACGACCATGATCGCGCGCGAGGTCCCGCTCAGCTGCTACATCTCGACCGGCAATGAAGCGGTCAGCGGGGTCGAGGACTATCTCGATCACCTCGTCAGCGATCCGCAGACATGCGTGGTCGGCATGATCGTCGAGCATTTCCGCAAGCCAGCCCGCTTCCTGGCGGCGGCGCGGGCGGCCCGCGCCGCGGGCAAGCAGGTAGTCCTGCTCCATCCGGGGCGCAGCGTCGCGGGCGCGGCGAGCGCGGCGACGCATACCGGCGCGATGGCCGGCGATTATGACGTGATGCGCGTCCATGTCGAACGCGCCGGCGTCTTGCTGGTCGATACGCTGGAGGAATTGGGCGACGTCGTCGAACTGCTCGCGCGCTACCCGTTGCCGGTCGGCGAGGGCGTCGGGGTGATCGCCGAATCGGGCGCGTTCAAGGCGATCATGCTCGACCAGGCAGAGGCGCTCCGGCTTGATTTGCCCGCGCTAGGCGATGGCGACAGTCCTGCATTGCGCGCGGCGCTGCCCGACTTCGTCCCGGTCAGCAATCCGCTCGACGTGACCGCGCAGGGGCTGGTCGATCCCGGCATCTATGGCCGCACGATCGCCGCGCTGGCGACCGACGATCGCATTGGCGCGATCCTGGTGACCCTGATCCAGACCGATACCGGCACGTCGCACATCAAGTTCGGCGCGGTGCTCGACGCGCTGCGCGGAAGTCCGCCGGCCAAGCCGGTGATCGTCGCCGGTGTCGACGAGG
>Ga0307517_10013871_pt1 | contig 10892 bp, 15 predicted proteins | sample 23_EM_MG_FD_194515 | JGI IMG/M metagenome (GOLD analysis project Ga0307517, IMG submission 194515) | Populus trichocarpa ectomycorrhiza microbial communities from riparian zone in the Pacific Northwest, United States - 23_EM | ecosystem: Host-associated > Plants > Roots > Unclassified | place...
TTTCCTGTCGTGAACAGCTGCATCATAAAACCACCACAAACCCCACTCGAAGGCACGCGGCAAGGTATCAAATTTCAAAAGCCACCCATGCATAGGTCGAGTGAAAGTACATTAGATTTTTACTGGAGAACGCTTCAACCGTCCCGGACTCTGCCGCTGGTCGGCCTTTTGCCCTGTTTGGGTTTGGGTGCTTGGTCGCTCGCGAAATGTGGTACCCAACTCGGAAGGTCGCCGCAACCCTCCCTCATAACCTCAAGCCCGCGAACCGCTCAAATCACGGAACCCCGTGTCGCTAAGCCGCAAACCATTCACGCCCCACCCGCTTTTGGTTTGGAACAATGCTGGTTCTTTCCGCTCCTCTCCATATGTTCTGAAGGTTCCCGGGTCGACGCAAATTATGGAGCCTGAACCTCCCACTGAACAGCCCATATCGTGTGCCCGTACCTTGGTACCAGATGCCGAAAAAATTACCTTACAGGTCCACCTTACTACGACGATCCCAATAGAGGCATAGTATCGTTTGTAACTTTCCCTGTCCCAATCCCTGACGTATCCTTTTATGCTCCTGCACGTTATCGCACACCCTGTTCTTATATTACCGTTCTCCGCAAACAAACAACCTGCGCCGTGACATCTACAATGAAATATCGGGGCCGCGATCGTCCTCCGGTCATGTCCCTCGGTGATGTCACGGGTCATCGTCGAGGCATCTGTCCTTCCACCACAACCAGATACGCAACACAAACGATTCACAGCCATGTGATGCACGCAGAAGGTGAAGGTCAGATAATGGATTCTTGAGTCATGGAACAGTCCATTGAAACGGTCCAGCCCTACATTCGGACCTGTCTCTTCTTCTAAAGACGCCAGGGGAAATTGAAACCAAGAGGGTGATGTCAACCGGGCTTAGCCAAAATGGCACAGTGAGGTAAAATATTTCAATTCTTCAGCGTAGCCCTTCAACGGCGTCAACGGCGAGAGGGACCCTGGGTACAGAGCATCGTTATTCACACGAGAATTCAAGGGGACATCCCTGTAGACTCACAGGTTCACCGTTGCCTTCTCCATCCACGCCATCCTCACCCAACAGTTCGTCGTCATCTTCATCGTAGTCATCGTCATCATCGTCTTCCTTTTCGTTCAACTCCTCCTTCAGCTAGAATAGAGTCAGGTATGGAAGCCAAAGGAAAGCCGGGACAAGAAATATACCATCTCGACCAGCTCATGGCACTCGTTCAAATGCGCCATCACGATTCCCTGTCCTTCGGGTACCGTTCCATCCGCACCGAGGAACTTGCCATCCACTCGTAACGAGTCAATTTGGTACAACGCTAGCTGGTACTATTGAAAATGAGGGGTGTAACACGTATTCAGCTTCGACCTAGGGGGAAAGGTGGGCAACGAGGAGCAGAAGTGGCGGACTCACGGGATAGAGGTCCCTTGCATTGAACGATCCACCGTATTTCAGCACCTCGTTGAGGCACTTCTTGACCGTCGACAGCTTGTTTGCCTGTGAAGAAGCCGTTTGAACCCATGTAGGTCAACGTCCGAACCATGGATGGGCTTACAATTGGCATGAGTTCCTCCGATACCGGCTCGCTCGATGAAAGCAACTGATAGAGGATCCCGTAGCACCTCCGCAGCAGGTACAAAAGAACCTGCGAGAATAGTAAACCATCGAGTCCATGCCAAGAGTCGGGAGGTCGCCGGTCGGAAGTCGTAAAATACTCACGTACTGGCCTTGCGGAACATTCTTCTCCAGATCCATGAACTTTCCGTCCACCCTCATCTTATCTATCTCCTGCAAGCTTAGCGTGTAATTCCACAGATCCGTTTCTCTCAAGCTCCACCGATGGGTCAGCGCGAGGCCCTCCAGCTCCCTCCTGATCTCCGTCAACCGGTCGAAGATTGGTTTCAGTGAGTCCGCAACATATTTCGACTCATCCTGAGCCTTGATCTCTTGTGCGATATCAAAACATTCTTCGAGGAGGGAGGAGCAGACAGCCTGGGAGGCGGGGACGTTGCCGTTCGGGCCAAGGAACTTTCCATCGACTCGTTTGCTGTATGTAGTGATCACGGTGTTGAGGAAGGGTGGTAGTCGCAAAGAAGAGGTGCAAGGAGGATGAATGTGGATTTTCCGAGGCGAAGCCGTGGAGTTTTGTATATGGGAGGAAAGAACCGTTGAGTGGATGCTCTCTAACGCGATTCATGGTGAAAAGACTCAACGACTCGATCTTCCGCAACTCTTCTAACAGGGGTTTGAACTCCGTCTGTTTGAGTTTGTCCTTTGCCGTGAGCGTAGCGAGTTTCCTTCTAATATTAACCAGTCGCTCGTGAATCGGGACGAGTTCGGGCGAGATGACCGAAAGTGATGCTTGGAGCTCTCTTAGAATTGCATCTATGAACAAATGTCGTCGGCGGTCATATTTGCCACCGTGTGATGGATTAACGTTAGGTTCAACTTAATATGGGAAAACGTACCGCAGTCCTTCAGTTGTCGTTCAAGCAGCTTGACCATAGCCTTCGGATGGCGCTTGTTCTCTTCATCGTCCTTGGTTATTTGGCGGAGTTCGGCAATCCGTCTGTGGAATGGGTCAAGGTCGCTCTCGTTGTACACCCCAGATTCGTTCAAGTGGCCCAAGATTTGCTACATGACATATGACAGGTATCAGCATCAGTCCTGTATTATCAAGCGCGCATGGGATCTAGGAAGGGGACGGGACCCGTCCGGTGATGGACCAACTTACCCGCATAGACGCGATCCGGGAGTAAGTCGCTGGAGATTCTTTGGTCTTCCCGATGGTCATGAAAAACAGAGAAAGCAGGTTGAACACATCCGCCATCGTTGTGTCCAGCCTGTTGTTGTACGACTGTTGGTCATCTCTGACTTCGTTGAGCCTCGTGACTGCGGATTCCAACCGGAGGTTGGAGGTAGATGGTTTATCAGTCTAACGAGCGCAAGGAAACAGGATCTAGTATAAATCCGTAGCAGAGTGGTCATACCTTGTTTGATCGTGGCCTGGTACAGCGAGTTAACATCAGCCGGTTTGATGTATTCTCCTCGATCTGTCTTTAGTGCCGTCAGCCGATTTCGAATGCTGTATGGCAAAAATGCCGCAAGTTAGAGACAATTCATTGGCATGCGATCTCGGTCAACTGAACGAGGACGGAGAAAACGTACTTGATGACCGCCTCCAAGATTGGCAGTTCTGGACAGAGCGGGAGGTAGTCAACCTCTATACGGTGCAAGTGGGTCCGATTGATGCAAAAAACTGGTCGCACCTTCCTGGGCCACCGGTGCAGCCATCTGTATGGACTGCCGTCGATGTGTTCGGCGTGGATGAGGAGAGGGTCAGAGGATGACCGGTGCTCGGATTAGATGGGGTCGAGCAAGTCACGTGTGCCTCCGCTGTCGATTTTGAACTCCGACTAGATAATCTTGCCTAGGACGCCGTTCGACCCAACTACCACAGACATATCAACCCATGGATAGGATCAAGGATGCACGTCTTCTTGTTCACGACCTCGGCCTGGATACAGATCTAACCTGTTTGTCTATCAGCGATTGGCTCAGCTCCGTCTAGAGGCCGACAACGCCGTTGGGCGCGCTGAAGAGGCCGAGGCGAAGAACAAGAAGCTGGAGCAGGAAATTCTGAACAAAGATCAGGAGATTCAGTCCCTCAGCCGCAGACTTGCAGTCGCCGAGACCGAATTGGAAAAGGCGGAAGGGAAGCTGACCGATGCGAAGCATGTCCATGACGAGCACGAGTCGTCAAAGACGACGAACGAGGGACTTCAACGCAAGATCCTACTCTTGGAGGAAGAACTTGATAGCGCTGAGAAGAACCTGAAGGAGACTGTCGAACGGTGCGTCCGTGCCGCTGACCGTGAAGCGCCACCGCCTATTAGCCGTTTCTCATGTGGTGTTTCCATCAGGCTTCGTCAGATGGACCTGAAGGCCGAGCACTTCGAACGCCAGGTGCACACCTTGGAACGGGAGAGGGATCAATGGGAGAAGAAATATGAAGTATGCCAGTACAATCCAATCAGCAATTATTTCCTCACATTCTACCATTCCACAGGAAATCCTCGCGAAGTATCAGGATTCCAAGAAAGAGCTCGACGAGCTTGTCGCCAGCATGGAAGGGTTGTGATTACTCTACGATCTTTCTTTTCTCACATGTATGTGCAGCACCGGGCTGGCGATGACTATCGGACGTATCTGACCTTATCAGTTGCAGTTTTGTTGATTCGTTACACTCGACAAACTCTCGTAACACTGGCAGCCATCCGATTTATGTACTTGACGGTCTTTTCAGTAGGAGCATCAATAATATCCATAAACTCTACGCCCCCTCCTCGTCTACTCTCCGTGGAATTTAAGGGATACTGAGTTGACGCAGTGGCGTTCATCCGCTAATTTGAGGGATCACAATGAGCGGGACGGTGATTGCAATGAGCTTAGGTCACATACTCGGTGTTGGGAATTTTTCTCCCTTGAACACATGGCCAAGATGGCCACCACAGGCAGCACAAGTGATCTCTGTACGAGTCATGAACAGAGACTTATCTTCATGTCGATTGACGGCTCCTGGGATAGCTGCGTCGTGATGAGCACATGAAGTAGGGACGGCGATAAGATAAACCGGTTACCGTCGAAGAAAGCAGGCCAACCACAGCCGCTCGAGAACTTGGTGCTGCTCTTGTAGAGGGGCGTCCCGCATCCAGCGCACGAATAGACCCCCTGTTCCTTGTGGTATTCGTACTCTCCGGTACCAGAGGGTTCTGTGCCCTTCTGACGCAGAATCCTAAACTGCTCTGGGGACAAGACCGCCCTCCACTCTGCTTCGGATTTCTGCTTGGATCCGTCGGTCATGATTGTCGCTGATGAGGTGAGGGTGGATGCTGATGATGGAAGAGACGGCTTTGTGCGGTTGAGAAGTGAGAAGAGGCGCATGCGATGGACGGCGTTTCGAAGAGCAGCCATTGCTTATATACTCTTCCTCCGACCCCCGCAGTATCTAAAGCCCGGACAGCCTTCTCCTCGAATCCCGAGCTTACTCACCCGTTGGCACTGGGGTTTGTAGAGCTATCCCCGGATCACCGGTGCACGTGACCCTCCGGAGCCTTTCCTTCCCACTCTCCTTTCCTCTTCCGTTCTCTACCCCAGGTCACCTCGCGTCTCGTCCAAGCCATGTTGCCCAGGAACCTCCTCTCGGCTGCTGCCCGGTCCGCAGCTCGTCGTCGTCTCCAGGTTTCTCCCTCTCACGTCCCCCGGATACATCCCGTCGGTGCCCACCGGACGAACAATGTGCTGTCGATTGGCGCGGCGGCGCAGTTCCATTCCAGTGCCCGTCGTCACAACGAACTCCCTAAATCCCCATTCCAAACGTTCGTTGACGTACTCAAGGACGAGCTGCGCAAGAACCGAGAGTTTGCCGAGAATGTCAAACAACTCCAGGGAGACGTGGATAAATTCCAGGACTCGGAAGCTATGAAAAAGGCTAAGGATGCGTATGAACGCGCCAGGGTGTGTTTTCCTCCCTTAGTGCGCCATTTTTAATTCGAATGTTTAATCTTTATGTGCAGCTCGCCTCCAGTATCAAGGAGAACCCTAAATTACGCGCTGCAGCCGAAGAACTCCGGAAAGCTGGTGTTCACGTGGGAGATGCCGTATCGGAGGCCCTTAGATCTATGGAAGAGTCTGAACTCATGCGAGCTGTGTGTTTCCGAGCCGATTCTCTCAATTTCGCAACCTCCGCCGTCTAACGTGCGCATAGATCTCACGCGCAACCGCCCGTGTGTCCTCAACGATAGAGAAAACGACCGAACCTATCCGAAATACTGCTGCTTACAAGAGTTTGTCAGATACCATCGTCGACGCACTAGACGACAGTGGGACAGCCAAGCATGCTGGTTTCGAGGAAAAGGACCTTCGGAGGCGCCGGCGACAGCTTCGATTGGCCAAGGCTGGACAAGAGGGTCGAGCTGGGAAAATTGGTCGAGTAAAAGCCGACCCAGAGTGAGTCGGATTTGATTACCGATGGTCAATTATCTGTAACTAAACGTCCATGGGCCAGTGCTGGCGCCTCTGTGGTGGTACACAAGCTCTCCGCCCGCCAACAAGCATGGGAAGACATGAAATCGACCAGTCCAGTCATAAGAAAATTCTCTGAATTCAAACAAGCTTACGACGAGTCCGAAAACTCGTTCGTCTCTGGGCTCCGATCCGTCACGGACACTATCGGCTCGTGGTTCGACGAGAACGAGACTGCGCAGGTATTGAGAACGATGAAAAACATGGATCCGGATTTCAGTAGGGAGAGCTTCGAGCGGGAGCTGAGGGAATATATCGTGCCAGAGGTTGTCGACGCGTATTTGAGTGCAGATCAGGAATCTCTGAAGGCGTGGTGCGGCGAAGCTGTAAGTCACCTCCGGTATCGCGGATCAATTACGGGGTTGACAGCTGCTTGAACAGACGTACAACGTCCTTTGGGCCACGATGGAGGTATACCTTAGTAGAGGTCTTGTCAGCTCCAGCAAGGTTCTCGACATTCGACAGGTTGATGTGAGTCCAGAGGGTGGCCGTTTCTGCGTCCAAAACGCCTAATAATTCCCTTCCACAGCTCACCGCGGGAAAGATGCTTGAGAACGAAGTACCAGTCTTCGTCGTGACGTTTGCGACACAGGAAGTACTCTGTTTCAAGAACGCCAAGTCTGGCGAGGTCATCGTCGGGGCTGAAGACCGGGTGGAACAGTGTCACTATGCCGCCGTCATCACCAGGATTGAGGATGAGATTGAGAACGAGTTAACGGCAGGATGGAAGATCGTTGAGATGGCCAGGCGATCAGCGAGGGCTTACCTATAGAAGGATCTCTCTTCGACTCGTTGCCTACCCGCGCCGGCCAGCCTCTCGTGGGGTTAGAATTTGAATAAGTAGATTACACTTTTACGAGTCTGACAGCTCCTAATCACGTATTTAGCATTAATCCACACTGCTCATACCTTTTGCTGAAACCACCAGGTTCAAGAGTGAGTAAATGTCGTAGGGCAGTACCCTGCTAACAATTACCAAGGGGAAGTGACCCAGTAGTGGTGGCGGCCGGAGGCCCATGCCTCCAACCCTGCCGCCAGGCAGATACCGGGAACTCCAGATTTGACATGGGATGTCCAGAATGTCACGCTCTGATTATTTCCCATTACCCAGAGTGGGATCCAGAAGTCAGGTGCGAGAGTTACAGCCAAAATTAAGAGTGTTGTAGTAACTGGCTGGATTATGTTCCTTGTTTTCAGTGGAAGTCCTCACCCCTCAGGAGTTATTGTTGATCAGTAACACATTGTACATTTGAAAGGGCAAGCTATCAACACATTTGTAAGCACTAGTAGAGATTGTAAGGAATACATGGCTACTATAGTGCTAATGTGCAAAGTTTGAACAAGACAAAGCATATAGTGGAGAACAGAAAGAGAATGTGAGGAAGAGGAAGGGGATTATTGATTTTCAGTCATTCTTCTAGCAATTCTAGGATAACAGCTTCTGGTAGGCCACGATGCAACAATGAAAGAAACTGTCCATTCCATACCCTCTCTGTCTCACGCAGTGACCGCCAATGGAGAGGCAAACTCAAGAGATGCTTTCCACTGGAGCTGAGTACCCATCCATCATCTGTCACTTTGTAGCCTTGGGAGGATTTCCAGGGAGAGACTTCTGGTTGGTTAGATGGCTGAAGGTTCTCTAGCCTGAGGGGATTGGATTCATTGTCCTTGATGATTGCTAATCCCTCAACACTGCCAAAATGATGACACCAGATTTGGCCTCCATCTGGAGTGAACCATTGTAAGGTCCCTGGACTAAGTTGTCCGGGGCCCTCAAGCCATTTCCCAGTAGACATGTCATAAACCTGCACATTTGTCTTGGCCATTGAAAAAGCAATATAGCGAAGATCAGGGGATATTGAGGTAGAGTCAATACGTCGCCTTCTGGGATGATCAAACACTGTTTCCTGAATACTATCCTCAGTGTTCACCCTGGCACCAGAAGTGTAGTCCCCTTTAGGCAGGTTCCAAGTGACAATCTTTTTATCACCAACAACAACAATGGTGCCCCCAGCTACCCCCAGACCACATACCTCCATCCCTGTATCAATGATCAACTGTGGGGTACCAGACCTGAGGTCACAAACTGTGACTGTGTTGTCCCTCCACTTCACAAATGCTGCTAATGGTTCATCTGGTGAAAATCCCAGTATGGAATGTCCAGTTCTTGCTCTCTGGGAGGCTGGATTTGGGGTACTGGAGGGGGAGGTGATTGGGCCAATTGTAGGCCACAGCTGAAGCATTGGACCACTGGACATAATTATTGATTGTCCATCTGGGGAGAGAAGTGGCTTGGTGAATGAGGTGGTTGGTATAAACCGTTGATGAAGGATATAGCCTGTGGGGGACTCCTTCCAGAGGTAAACTCCCTGATCACAAGTTCCACATGCAAAGAAGTTGCCATCAGTGGAAAAGGACATTTTCCAGGGCTTGCCAACATCTGCATGATGCAGGAGGAGTTGGGAGTGTTGAACATCCCATATAAGGACAGTGTTTTCAACAACAAAGGCAAGCTGAGAGAGGGAAGGAAGGAAGAGGAATTCATTCAATGGATCAAAGTTATTTGGGGTAGGAAAGGTCACAACCTCCATGGGTGGATGTTCTGAGGCAAATCCAACTTCCCATACAGTGATAGACCCTGACCCCAAAGTAGGAAATCTAAGGGATTCACTGTGTGTCCAGATCATGTCTATGACTGATCCTTTGATTGGATGATTATATTTGGGTGTGCCAGAGAGATCATAGGTATGAATGGAGGTGATATCTTTGTCCTTGAATAAAACCCCCAACATCATCCCACATGTAGAGTGGGTGATTGAGAAGGGTTCTTGGGCACTTTTCCCTTGGCCTGGGTAGATGGCACTGGTCTGAACACCTGTCTGAACATCCCAGCTGACAACCTCCCCTGTTCCAACACCAGACCATGTTAACAGGTGACCCTTAGTGGAGAAAGTGAGGGAGTAGGTTTCATAATTGGGGGATACAAAGGATTTGAGTGGTTCAAGGGTCATTGCATCCAGAATTTCAATGGGCTTCTTTGACTTGCTCCAGGTAATGTTCCAGGCAATTGCAATGAATCTACTGCATGGTGACCATGTGAATGCAGAGAAAAACCTCTTGATTGTAATACTTGGATCCCATGAAACTGGTAGTCCCTGTACAATCCTTGCCAATGGGTGGGCATGCAGTTTGTACAGTTTCCGGACAATTGATGTCTGAGGGGATAGCAGGAGTGCAGAGTGATAGATGTGTGGAGCAGATTCATTGATGATTCCAAAGAATGCAGTTACAAAATGAAAGCAGTCATGGACAAGGTCAAGAGTTGGCAATGCCTAGTCCCAGTCTGAGTAAATGTTAAGATGTTGAACATAGAAACTTGACATACCTGCAAAAACCTTGTGGCCACTCTTAATGCATCAACTGCATCCCTCGCAGAGCCAAGGACACTAAGCACCTCCAACCAGAACAAAAACTTTTCCTCCAGGAACTGGTGCAGAACAGAGGTCACCTCGGGGGTATGGATACGCATTGTGTTGGCAAGGTGTTTGTGCCATGACCTGCAGGCATATTGCAAAGCGTGGTCGATATATTGCTCAGTCCTCTCCCTCAAGTCATTGACCTCAGAGTTGGTGACAGCATCTGGGAGCTTGCACATATTCTTCTCCAGCCTTCGATTCATCAGCTCGAGACAGCCAATGAGAAGTTGTAGGTGATGGTCAGGAGGTGAGATATGGAATCTTTGGTTGGTGCACCGGGCAGGATCCACAATGAAGTCTGGGAAGGATTTATGGAAGGGTCGGACAGGATGATTGACATCCTGCTGAAGAGTAAGAAGCGAGTGAACCGACGACAGTAGAGGGAATATGTCTCCGGTATCAAGGTCCAGGAGTGTGGCGATCGTAGACGGAGAAAGGGGATTTGCGGTCAGGATCACGGCACCAAGCACCGAGCGAACCTTGGGGTCATCCTCCAGGTCGTCTCCACCGAAAGCCTCCTGGAGAATTGACAGGTAGAGTAAATCGAGCGTCGTGTTTGGCCTGAGCTCGGTTTTTCCTTCGTGAGCGGTGTTCTCGGGTGATTGTAGAAGGAGGTCCAGTCGTCTTCTGGGGTTACTGTTCTGCCTGCGGATAAACCTGACAGTTGCCATAGCGTAGACAAACAACCCCCCTGCCCGTTCGCAGAGCTGGTCCAGCTGTTCTCTGGTCGGCCAGCCATCCAGTCCCTGTCGTTGGCCCTTGAGCTCCAAGAACTTGTGGCTGAGGAACAGCTGTATGTCGCTGTTGACTTGGCCCGACTCGACCTCGTGGAGAATGAACACGTCCGTTGCTCTGGCCAACAGTGGAAGGCGGAAACCTTCTCGAATCCGTGGCTCCGGGCGGCCGGTGACGAAAAACTTGACCTCAGGGATTTCGGATACCAATTGCCCAAGGACAGAAAGGATCGCCGAAGCGGGTTCCTCATCTTTACACTCGTCCAGGGCGTCGATGACTATCACGGTCGAAATGCCGGATTTCACGAGGGGCTGAACAATCAACTTCTCCATCTGGCCGTACAAGGACTCGTGGATGATTCCTGGGTCTGACTGCACGAGCGGAACAAAGATTGAACGAAACTCGGTGTACTTTCGTGCGAGCTGGACGGCGAGAGTGGGGAATATGAAATGGAGGTTGCTCCGGTCCTCGAAGTCTCGCGAGCAGAAGAATGAAGCTCCGAGTCGTCCGTCTGCGAACACCCTCTCCGCGATGGTTTGGGCAATGGTGCTCTTCCCCGTTCCGGCCAACCCATTCAACCAGTA
>Ga0307517_10013873_pt1 | contig 10891 bp, 13 predicted proteins | sample 23_EM_MG_FD_194515 | JGI IMG/M metagenome (GOLD analysis project Ga0307517, IMG submission 194515) | Populus trichocarpa ectomycorrhiza microbial communities from riparian zone in the Pacific Northwest, United States - 23_EM | ecosystem: Host-associated > Plants > Roots > Unclassified | place...
AGAAAGTGACGCGCAACTGGGCGCTATTCTTCCTCGGCATGGCCATCCTCAACGAACTCGTCTGGCGCTCGACCAGCTTCGATTTCTGGACCGCGTTCAAATTGTGGGGCGCGATTCCCCTCACCTTCGTCTTCGCGCTGGCCAACGTGCCGATGATGATGAAGCACGGCCTGATGAGCGAGGTCGGCGACGCCGCCGCCAAGGAAATGCCGCCGGAATGACCGGTTGAGTGGGGGCGCGTCATGAAAACCGATAACAACCGGGTGCTGCTGATCGCGCTGGCCGCCAATGTCGGCATCGCGGTCGCCAAGTTCGCGGCGGCAGCGATCACCGGATCGTCGGCGATGCTGACCGAAGGCGTCCACAGCCTGGTCGATTCGACCAACCAATTGCTGCTGATGTACGGGCAGAAGCGCGCGGCCAAGCCGGCCGATGCGATCCACCCGGGCGGTTATGGCCGCGAGCTCTATTTCTGGAGCTTCGTCGTCGCCTTGCTGGTGTTCGCTTTGGGCGCTGGCGTCTCGGTGTACGAAGGCGTGCTGCATTTCCTCGAGCCCGAGCCGGCGGTGTCGCCGCTGATCGCCTATGCCGTGCTGGCGATCGCCTTCGCGCTGGAGGCAGGGTCGACCTTCGCCGCATTCCGCGAATTCGACGCGGCGCGCGGCGGCAAGTCGTGGTGGCAGGCGCTCACCTCGACCAAGGATGCGACGATCGTCATCGTGCTGCTGGAAAATGGTGCGGCGATGGCGGGGATCGTGATCGCGGCGTGCGGTTTGGGATTGTCGCAGCTGACCGGCGATCCGCGGTTCGACGGGATCGCTTCCGTCCTGATCGGTGTGTTGCTGGGCCTGGTCGCGATCTTCCTGGCGCGCGAGGCGAAAGGCTTGCTGATCGGCGAGGCCGCCGACCCCGAGCTGATTGCCGGCATTCGCCGTGCGGCGACGCGCGAGGGCATCACGGGCGTCGGCGAGATCATGACGATCCACAACGCGCCGACCCAGATCGTCGCGGCGGTCAACGTGGATTTCGACAATCGCCTGAGCGCAAGCGATGTCGAGCGCATCGTCGACGCGATCGAACGCGACCTGCAGGCCGAATTCCCGAGTATCCATCGCGTCTATGTACGCCCGCACGAGGATGCCGGCATGAAGTTCGGGGACAATCGAGGGCTGACGACGAGCTGATCGCCGCGATGAAAGGTCAAGGCGGCAAGGCGCAACAATCCCTTTTCACTCGCCAAGGCCGGCGCGGCCGAGAGAAGCGTCACCCGAATAGAGTATCGCCGCGATTGACGCGGATCGAAGCCGCGCTAGGGGCGACTCCATGGCGCTTGAAGACCCTGATACCCCGTCCGTTCGGGCGGCTGCATATTTCCCGACGCTGTTGCACAGGTTCCTGGAGAATCCGGTAGCCAATTACCCCGACCAGCCGGCGATCGACATCCCGCCGGGTCGCGGCCGGACACACCGTCAAACGATCAGCTATCGCGAGCTTGCAGAGCTGTCGGAGCGCTTGGCCCGACACCTCGTCCCCCTGGTGTCCGGCGAGGCGATCGTCGCGCTGTTGCTGCCGCGCACGTCGCCCCTCCTCTATGTCGCGCAGATCGCGATCTTGAAGGCGGGCGCCGCCTTCACCTGCCTCGATCCTTCCTTTCCCGACAACCGCATGCGCGAGATCATCGAGGATGCCGAGCCGGTCGCGCTACTGTCCGATAGCGACGGTATCGCCCGACTGAGCCAACTCGGCGGCGATACGACGCCGCAGCTCGACCTCGCCGAGTTGCTGGCCGGAGACGATCCGCCGATCGGGCCGCCAATCGGGCTACCGACCGAATTGTCGCCCCAACAGCTTGCTTACGTCATCTACACCTCGGGCACGACCGGCCGCCCCAAAGGGGTCATGATCGAACATCGCAATATCGCCAATTTGATCGCGTCCGATAACAGCGAATTCGCGCTCGGCCCGACCGACCGCGTGATCCAGGGGTCGTCGCCCGCCTATGATTCCTCGCTCGAGGAAAGCTGGCTGGCATTCGCGAGCGGCGCGACGCTGGTGGTGATGGACGACGACGCGGCGCGGCTCGGCCCCGATATCGTGCGCTGGTTGCGCGACGAACGGGCGACCGTCTTCTGTCCGCCGCCCACCTTGCTCCGCAGCAGCGGATGCAGCGATCCGGCCGCCGCGCTGCCGGATCTCCGCCTGCTCTATGTCGGCGGCGAGGCGCTACCCCGCGACATCGCCGATCTATGGGCGCAGGGAAGACGACTGGTCAACGGCTACGGCCCGACCGAATGCGCGGTCACCTGCCTGCGCGGCGATATTGCGCAGGGTCTGCCGATCACGATCGGGAAACCGATCCCCGGCATGGCGGCCTGGACGCTCGACGACACATTGCAGCCCGTTGCCGACGGCGACCGCGGCGAATTGTGCATCGGCGGCGCCGGCGTCGCGCGCGGCTATCGCCATCGGCCCGAGTTGACCGCCGAGAAGTTCGTCGACCATCCCGAGCTCGGCCGCCTCTATCGCACCGGCGACCTGGTCCATCGCGAGGCCGATGGCAATTTCTTCTATCACGGCCGCATCGACGCCCAGGTCAAGCTGCGCGGCTATCGCGTCGAGCTTGCCGAGATCGAAGCGCGCCTGGCGGTGTTGCCGGGGGTCCGCGCGGCGGGATGCCGCATCCAGGACGATCGCGGCGCGCAGGAACTGATCGCCTATATCGTGCCCGAAGACCCGGCGACCCCGCCCGGCGGCGAGGCGCTGAAGGCACAGCTCGCCACGACCTTGCCGCGCTACATGGTGCCGCGTCAGATCGCGGCGATCGCCGAGCTGCCGACTACGGTCGGGGGCAAGCTCGACCGGGCCGCGCTTCCGCCGATGGAATTTGCTGCCGACCATGCCGGCGCGGGCACGCTGGTGCCGCCGGAGACCGAGCTCGAACGCCTGCTCGCCGACGGCGTGTCGGTCGAGGCCGATTTCTTCGAGGATCTCGGCGGCGATTCGTTAAGCGCGGCCTTGCTGGTGACGCTGTTGCGCGAGCATCACCACACCGACTGGATCACGGTCAGCGACATCTACGACGCACGGACCGTGCGCGGGATCGCGACGCTCGCCGGCCGCGCGACCCATTATGTCGACGCGGTTGACGAGCCGCCGCTCGTCCGTGAAGGCAAGGCACGTCCGCTGCTCGCCAACATCGTGCAGATTGCCTGGCTGAGCGGTCAGCTGCTGATCGGCGCGTGGCTGACCTGGTTCGCCGCGTTCATGCTGTTGCCGCCGCTGTTCGGCGATCTCGGCCTGCCCGCCTTCATCCTGCTCGCGCCGTTGCTCGCGCTGGCTGGTGCGGTGCTTTACATTCCCGTGTCGATTGCCTTTGCCGTCGCGATCAAGAAGCTGGTGATCGGCCGCTACCGAGCGGTGCGCGCGCCGGTGTGGAGCCCTTATTACCTTCGCCATTGGGTGGTCTGTCAGGCGGTGCGCCTGATCCCCTGGCCGATGCTGCAAGGCACGATTTTCCAGCAGATGGCGTTGCGGGCGCTCGGTGCCCGGATCGGCCGCGGCGTGCATATCCATCGCGGCGTCGATTTGCGGCGCGGCGGCTGGGACCTGCTCGAGATCGGCGACGATGTCGCGATCTGGCAGGATGCGCATATCGGGCTGGTCGAGCTCGATCGCGGCGATATCGTGGTCGGGCCCGTGGTCCTGGAAGACCGCGCGACGATGATGGTCCGCGCCGGGGTCGAGGGCGATTGCCGGATCGGCGCCGGCAGCGTGCTTACCGCGCTGTCGGTGTTGAATGCCGGCGGGACCATTCCGCCCGGCGAGACCTGGGATGGCGTGCCGGCATCGCGCGTTGACGTGGCGCCCGCCGCCCCCGTCCTCGTCGCGCCCGCGCGCCGGTTGGCGCCGTGGCAACATGGGCTGCTGCTGATGTTGGCGGAAGGTGCCGTCGCGATGATCGCCGCCTTGCCTGCCGAATTGCTGACCCTGGGGGCGTGCCGCGCCGCCGGCGTCGGGTTCGATCAGGTGTGGCGCTGGATGTACCATCCCGTCTTCGCGTCGCGGACCGCGTTGGTCGTGATCGGGCTGGCGATCGCGGCGGTGCCGCTGACGCTGGTCTGGACCGCGCTGATGCTGCGGATGATGGGCCGCGTCCGCCCCGGGACGATCAGCCGCTGGAGCCCGGCCTATATTCGCGTCTGGCTCAAGACCGGCATGTTGCACACCGCCGGCGAGTGGCTGAGCGGAACGCTGTTCTGGTCGAAATGGCTGCGGCTCGCGGGCATGAAGATCGGCGCGAAATGCGAGATCAGCACGATCCTGGACGTCGTGCCCGAGCTCATCACGATCGGCGAGGAGACTTTTTTCGCGGATGGTATCTATCTGGGCGGGGCCGACGTGCGGCACGGCGTCGCGCGACTGGCCCCGGTGACGCTCGGACGGAACACATTCCTGGGCAATCACGCGGTGATCCCTGGCGGCGAGACGTTGCCCGACGATATCCTGATCGGCATCGCCACGATTGGCGATGCCCGCCTGATCGCGCAGGGCCAATCGCGCTTCGGACATCCGAGCTTCGATTTGCCACGCCGCGAGGTGGTCGAGGCCGACCGCAGCCTCACGCACGATCCTTCGCCGGTCCGCTACTGGAATCGCGTCTTCTGGGAAGTATTGCGCTTCGCCCTGCCCGTGGTCCCGCTGCTGCTGACGGTGTTGTGGTATACGATCATGGTCGACGAGGAATCGGAACCGCCGCTAATCTATCAACTGGTGGTCGTTCCGTTGGCCGCGCTGGTTCCGCTGGTGGCATTGTGTGTCACCGTGCTCGCGCTCAAATGGCTGCTGATCGGCAGGGTCAAGCCGGGCCAGCACGCCTTGTGGTCGTGCTGGTGCAGCCGCTGGGACTTCGTTTACGTCGCCTGGGCCAAATATGCGGCGCTGATCCTGCAGGGACTGGAAGGCACGTTCATCCTGCCCGCCTATCTGCGGGCGATGGGGCTGAAGATCGGCAAGCGCGCGGTCTTGGGACCGCAATTCGCCCAGGTCGTCGACCCCGACATGATCCGGATCGGCGACCATGCGACCGTGACCGCGATGTTCCAGGCGCATACGTTCGAGGATCGCGTGCTCAAAGTCGATACCGTCACGATCGGCGCGGGCGCGAGCGTGGCGGCGGCGACGGTCCCGCTTTATGGCGCGGTTATCGGCGAAAATACGCATGTCGGCGCTCACAGCGTGGTGATGAAGCACGAGCATCTGCTGCCTGGCCTCCGCTATCAGGGCGTGCCGACGCGGGTCATGGGTCATGAATTACCGGTCGCGGCCTGAACGGCCGGATCATGGCAGCTATTTGACCCGGCGAATTAGGCTTTTCAGCCGTCGGGGGGTATAGGCAGGCGATCGCCGGTTTCGCGTCCGTAGGCGCCGGCGACTGAGAGACCATGCGCTCCCGCTTACATCCGCAGGAGCGCTCTCATGGACTTGAATTACCTGCTTTCTCGGCAGCAAGTCTCGCTGGTGCGCGCCGATACGGCCGCCTGTCCCGAGGCGAGGTTCGCCCATCGCGCGCTAGCCCGCGCCTATGCCGAACGCATTCGAGTCGAACAAACCACCCTCGGTGTGTCCCATCCGGCATCGCTTCTCGCCTGAATGCTACGCGACGACGACGTATCGCGCGATCATCGCGCGATAACTGGCCGACCGATGACCAACGACATGTGGCGTGCTGCCTCGACGCTATTTCGCGGCGCGGCCTTTCTCGGTGCCTGCCTGCGTACGCCGATCGCGCAGGAGGGTGAGAGTCGATCGCCCGCCATCGTCGGCCGGTATCGCGCCAAGGTAATCGGCAACGGGCTGCGCGAGCTCGATCGCTTTCTCAACCTGCTGATCGACGCCGCGTCCGACGCCGAAGGGCTGGCCGTTCGCCCGGGTCAGCACAATACCGCCAACAAGCTGGCCGCCTATCGCGCCGCGATGGCATTGCCCAATGACGACGACCGACGCCTGCGCGCGCTCGGCCGGTCGCGCGACTGCCTGTTTCATTGCGGCGGACGTGTCCGGCGGGGCGATCGCCGTAACGGGTCGACGATGACCGTCGGTTGGTCCGGACAGCCCGGTCGCGACCTGCCACTCGATCGCGTGACGATCGGCCAGCAATTGACCGTGACGCGTGGCGATCTTGACGATGTCTGTCGTTTCTATCGCCGGATTGCGCATGAATTGTGCAGCGCTGCGAGCCAAGCGCCGAGCATCGAATTCCGGCGCGAGCCGCTCGCTGCCGGCGCAGCGGTCGAAAGAATGTCGATCGTGGCGTCACGTTGAATGGCGTCCGACGCATAGCCTGACAAAGAAAAGGCCCCGGCGACGCGGGGCCCTTTCGATTGCGATCGTGGCGTAATCAGCCAGCCACGCCGTCGTAGATCCGGCCGGCCTCATCCCAGTTCACGACATCCCACCACGCCTTGAGATAGCCGGGGCGGTCGTTCTTGTAGGTAAGATAATAAGCGTGCTCCCACACGTCATTGCCCAGGATCGGCGTGCCCTTGTCCTTGGCATCGTCCATCAGCGGATTGTCCTGGTTGGGCGTCGATACCACCTTCAGCGCGCCCGACGAATCGGCGATCACCCAGGCCCAGCCCGAACCGAACTGGCCCGCGCCCTTGGTGTTGAAATCTTCCTTGAGCTTGTCGAGCCCGCCATAAGCGTCGATCGCCGCGGCAAGCTTGCCCGACGGCTGGGTAGTGCCGGCCGGGGCCATAATCCGCCAGAAGAAAGCGTGGTTCCAGAACCCGCCACCATTGTTGCGGACCAGCGGTGGCTGCGACGACATCACACCGAGGATTTCCTCGATCGTCTTGCCTTCCAGCTTGGGATCGGCGGCGACGCCCTCATTGAGCTTGGCGGTATAGGCCGCGTGATGCTTGTCGTGATGGAACGTCATCGTCTCCTTGGAGATAGTCGGCTCCAGGGCGTCATAGGCATAGGGCAGCGGGGGGAGTTCGAAAGCCACGGGGAAGCTCCTTCTTCTTTGAACGGCTTTTAAGAGAACGTCGCGAAGCGAACGCCCATGCCCGCCAAATGGGTCCGCGATTGTCGTTGCGCAAGCGATTCCATCGCCCGTGCGAGGCTTTCTATCCCGGCAACAGGTCGTGACGCCTGAGTGCGTGGCGCAACTGGTCGTAACTCAACCCCAAAGCGTCCGCGGTCTGGCGCTGGTTGAAGCGGTTGGCGGCGAGCGCCTTGGTCAGCACGTCGCGCTCGAAGCGTGCAACGCGGCTCTTGAAATCGCCCGGCTCGCTCTCGCCCGGCGGGGGTGGAGCGGCCGCGACATGGTCGACCATCGGCATGGGCTGCGTGCCGGCACCCGGGCGATGCGGCGACTGGAAGGGGTCGAACTCGATATGCGCGATCGGCACATCCTGCTCCCAGCGATAGACCGCGCGCTCGATCACGTTGCGGAGTTCGCGAACGTTGCCGGGCCAGCGATAATCGATCAGCGAATCGAGCGCTTCGGGCGAGAAGCCATGCCAGTCTCGGTTCATTTCCGCCGCCATGCGCCGTCCGAAGTGATCGGCCAGCACCGGAACATCGCCCGACCGCGCACGTAATGGCGGCAGGGTCACCACCTCGAAACTCAACCGGTCGAGCAGGTCGGCGCGAAACTGGTTGCGGTCGACCTTGTCGGGCAAATGTTCGTTGGTCGCCGCGACAATGCGAACGTCGACGCGGATCGGGTGAGACGATCCGATCCGGGTGACCTCGCCATATTCGACCGCGCGCAATATTCGCTCCTGTGCCGCCATACTGAGCGTGCCGAGTTCGTCGAGGAACAAGGTACCGCCATCGGCTTCCTCGAACCGCCCCGGCCTCGCCTTGGTCGCACCGGTGAAGGCGCCCGCTTCGTGGCCGAACAATTCGGCCTCGATCAGCGTCTCGGGCAACGCCGCGCAATTCATGATGATCAGTGCCTGATCCCAACGCGGACTGAGGCGATGGAGGCGCTCGGCGACCAGTTCCTTACCGGTCCCGCGTTCGCCAATTACCAGCACCGGACGATCGAGCGCAGCAGCGCGGCTGGCACGTTCCAGCGCGTCGAGAAAGGCTCCCGATTGCCCAATAACCTGCGTCGTCCGTTCCATGCCTACGACTTGGTGTATTTTGCCAATCTTTGGCAAGTGCAAATCGCCAACCCCCTGCCGATTTCATCCGAAAACCGCAGATTTCCGCCGTTTTCTGGAATTGGCACGCCTTCTGCAATTGAGTTGGCATCGCCGGATATCCGGCACGAACAACACTAGGGAGTAAGAACAATGCAGTCGGTTTCAAATGGTCTGGGTCGCACTTTGGTGGTGGTCGCCAGCACCTTCGCATGCGGTTCGGCGCTGATGCTCGCGGCCATTGGCCCGGGCCTGGCGCAGGCCAATCCGGCTCCGCAGGTTCCCGTCACGCTCAAGGCGTGACGGACAGCCGCCGGGGCGGGTTCCCCCCTTGCATCCCGCCCCGGCGGTCCCACCAATCCGAGTAAAGCGTACATCCGAGGAGTAATATCAACATGGGCATTTTTTCGCGAACCCGCGACATCATCGCCGCCAACTTCACCGACCTTTTGGACAAGGCGGAAGATCCGGCGAAGATGATCCGCATGATCATCCTGGAGATGGAAGAGACGCTGGTCGAGGTTCGCGCCTCCGCCGCGCGGACCATCGCCGACCAGAAGGAAATGCGTCGCCACATCGCCAAACTCAGCCAGCTCGAGGAAAGCTGGACCGAGAAGGCCGAACTGGCGCTGTCGAAGGATCGCGAGGATTTGGCCAAGGCGGCCCTGGTCGAGCGCCAGAAGGCGACCGACATGGTCAACGAGCTGAGCGGGCAGATCACCGTCCTCGACGACGCGCTGCGCGGATCGGAAGAGGATATCGCCAAGCTTCAGAAGAAGCTGAGCGAGGCGCGCAACCGCCAGTCCTCGATCGCCACCCGGCTCGAGAGCGCGAACAACAAGTTCAAGATCCGCGAGGTCTATTCGGCCGGCCGCACGCAGGACGCCTTCTCGCGCTTCGATGTGCTCGAACGCCGCGTCGATATGGCCGAGGGCCGCGCCGAAGCGCTCAACCTGGGCGGCGAGCCCAAGACGCTCGAGGAAGAGATCGCCGAGTTGAAGGCATCCGAAAAGGTCGATGCCGAGCTCGAAGCCCTCAAGGCCCGTCTGGCCAAGAAATAAGAGAGGACTGAACCATGGAAGAAGTCCTTGTCCCGATCATGATCGTGGGGATGCTCTTCATCGGGCTCCCCTGGATCATCCTCCACTACGTGACCAGGTGGCGCCAGGCGCCCAAGATCACCAACGAGGACGAGAAACTGCTGGATGAGCTCTACTCGCTCGCCCGCCGCCTCGAGGATCGCGTTTCGACGGTCGAGCGCATCGTCGCTGCCGACCATCCCGACTGGAAGGTGAGCATGCCGCTCGCCGAACCGGCCGACCCAATCGCTTCACGGAGCAACTGAGATGTCCGCTAGCCGCACCAAATTCTACCTGGACAAGCAGAACAAGAAGTTCCTGGGCGTCTGTTCCGGTATTGCCGACTATACGGGGATCGACGTCACCGTCGTCCGGGTCGGCACGGTGATCCTCGCGCTGATAACGTCAGGCTGGGTCATTCCCGCCTACTTCATCACCGCCTGGCTCGCGCCCTGCAAGCCGTTCGGCCTGTACGAGGACGCCGACGACGCCAAGTTCTGGCAAGGCGTCCGCTCGAACCCGAGCCGCTCGACCGCCGAGGTTCGCTCGAAGTTCCGCGACCTCGACCGCCGGCTCGCCGACATCGAGACGCTCTATACCAGCCGCAACACCCGCCTGGCCGACGAGATCGACGCGCTGCGCTGATCCGGCCGACAATAAAGGGGATAGACATGGACCCGACACCTTATTTCATCATGGGCGCGATGTTCGGAACGAGCGCGATCCTGGCCATTCAATGGTTCGCCAATCGCAAGGTCAGGAAAGCACTCAGCACCACGCAACAGGCGCCGACCGGACCGTCACCGGATCTTCTTCGCCAGCAGCGCGAGACCGCGGAAATGCGCCGGCGGCTGGCAGTGCTCGAAGAGATTGTCACCGACCAGCCGAAGCGGCTGGCCCACGAGATCGACGGCCTGCGCTGAAGCGCCGGCCCACCGAGGAGAACCAACGTGGATAAAGGTCAAGTCTTCGTCCTGATGATCATCGCGATCGCGACGATCGGCGGCATCATCAAGATGTCGATCAAGGCAAAGCACGGCTATCCGCTGGAAGACCGCAATAACCGCCGCGCAATGCGCCGCGGGTTCGTGGATACCAGCGGAGACATGGAAGCGCAGCGCAAGATCGAGCTGCTGTCGAGCGAGAACGACAAGCTCGTCAGCCAGATCGGCCGCCTGGAGGAACGCCTCCGTGTCCTGGAACGCATCGCTACCGATCCCGCCGAGCGCATCAGCCGCGAGATCGACGAACTACGCAATCGCGACGAGGTGAAGTGAGATGACCGACTTTTTTGCCACCAATGGCTTCCTGATCTTCATGCTTGCCCTGGTGGTCGTGGGTATCCCCGCCGCGCTCGGCATCGGCAGCGAGATGCTCAAGACCTGGACCCAGCACCGCGAGAAGATGGCCGAAGCGCTCAACGCCCAGGCCGCCGAGAAGGCAGCGCAATACGCCGCCCACACCGAACAGCTCGAGCAACGGATGCGCGTCATGGAGCGGATCGTCACCGACCGCGGCCTGGATGTCGCCGAAGAGATCGAAAAGCTGCGCGACACGCCGTCGCAGCCGCTGAACTAAGGAACCAACGCAATGATCAGTCCCCTGCTCATTCCGATCCTGGGCATCAGCTGCGGCTTGCTTGCGATCTTCGGCGGT
>Ga0307517_10013874_pt1 | contig 10890 bp, 8 predicted proteins | sample 23_EM_MG_FD_194515 | JGI IMG/M metagenome (GOLD analysis project Ga0307517, IMG submission 194515) | Populus trichocarpa ectomycorrhiza microbial communities from riparian zone in the Pacific Northwest, United States - 23_EM | ecosystem: Host-associated > Plants > Roots > Unclassified | place...
TCCAATACAAAGCTACAACTACAATCCTTTTTATATCAATCAGAGCAGACTACGGTGACCCGTAACCTCAGCTCCAAAAAAGCAACTCATGGCAATTACAAGAGATCGAGTGATAAAAGCACTGATGGTTCAGATAAACCAACTCGTAAAGAGAAAAAACCAACAAAAAAGGAGCGTGCTGCTTCAAGTTCATCATTTTTCCAGGAAATTTTTCAATCATTTGTCTCACCATGCAGGGAATGCCATGCTCACAAGCCCACTGTTAAAAGCATGCCAGCAGAACCTATCAAGTTACGCTAACTTGAGGCTCTACTTCACGATTTTTTCAAAGCAAAATTTCCTAATCATTCATTCATCACTTGAGATAAGGAGTTAAGATGTGCTCCAATTCAATACGAGCTACTATAGTGTGGTTCTCCAAAGTTATCTCACGTTTTTTTCCAAAATCAGTTCAGGCATTACAGTAATTGAATAAGACTCCAAAAATTGTTTTTTTTTTCAACTCATATTGTTTTGAACAATGGTACAACCCACCCCAGGTATAAAGACTACGGTATGTCTTGTATCCTAGGGTCACACTTCCTCATGATATGGACCAGTTTTACCTCAATCTCTATGTTTTAGCCTTCCTTTTTTTTTATATATAGATGTCCAACTCTAGTCAACAACTATTGTATCTTATCATCTACTGTCTGAATGAACAGTGCATGGATTTCAGATTAATTTACATGTGGTGAGTCCTTGAAGGAAATGAAAATGGAATTAGTACTAAAACCATCATTAGTAACAATGAGTTTGTAGCTCAGTGGTTCTCTTGCAAAGCAAGAGGTGTCAGGTCCTAACATCAAGTCCCGCCTTCATCAATCCATTACTAATATCTCAAAAACAAAAAAAAAATCATTGATATTGGGAAATGATGGGTGCAAGGAATCAGGCTATCAAACATGTCCATTTCTCCAATAATTATAATTAGGATTACTAAGCACACTAGTGGAATCATGTTTCCCTTCTCCGAATACTTCCATAAATATGGTATACTTCTTTCTACAAGCAATAAGATCTCTCTTTCAACAAACTCCACGTGAAAGAAAAATCACCATTTTTGGGTCGCCATTAATCCTTGTGTATTTCTCATGGTACATGGCATTGCATGAACGCATTCCCCTATCATTGCCTCTCTCCACCACTGTATCATAGACAGATAAAAAAGGTGCGCCAAAACAATTTGAACCACCAAGAAATCAAACTTAAGAGTCATCTATGAAAATAAATGTAGATCAATAATTGTCGCCTGTATCTCTGTTCTCCAACTGAAACGAACCAAACTTGTCTAGTCCTATATAAATGCGTGTGATCACATAAATTAGGATTTATAGTCAAATCGAGCATGTTTAGCTAGCCATGTCTCATTCTGTCATGTTTTTAGGATTTTGGTCTAACCCGTAGATTTGGTTTCTTAATTATTATCGTTTGAACGACACAAATATCAGCGCTGTGTAGCTCAAACATTGTGAAAAATCTTTAGCAAAATCAGGAAAGACCAGTGGTGCACACGGGAGTCCACTATAAACTTTTTGAAACAGAAGCACGTCATAAACAAAATAAGATTAAATTACCCCGCTGCATAAGTCATAAGCAAAATAAGATTAAAGTACCTCGCTGCATAAGTATCTCCTTATACGACTTTGATAGCATTGAAGAAAAGCAAGATGCACATATCATCCACAAAGACAGGAATCTGAAAAGCACAAGTAGAAATTATGACACCAGAATTTATAAATGAAAATGAATTTAAAAGAAGAAGAAAGAAAGACCTTAACGTCGAAGGCAGTAAAAATATATCTAGAGAGTTGTTCCAGAGGCTAAAAGTTGAAAATGACCCTGAATCTTAGAAATCTACTGTGTCGAAGACCATTAAGCTGAAATTTACAACACCTAAACAGCCAAAATAAGGGCTCTCTTCCGCTTATAAGAAGCCAGTTAAAAAATATTTGGAATCTCGTTTGAGAAAATGGCGCCTACTTTGGAAGGGCAATTTAATGATATTCTGTGCAAATAATTTCACATGGTTACAAAACCAAGATTTCTTCTATCATTGCACCAGGCATTGACAAAATAGAAGAAAATCAGATAAGAATACAAAATAGAAGAAAATCAGATAAGAATGTTGCATTTCAAACAAAGATACCAGTGAAAGAATAACAATGAATATCCATTATTCAAGGAAGCCCGATATAGGCTAAACTTGAATGAAAAAGAAACTTGGCAATAGAGAAAGGTTGCGGTGACTGCTGGCCTAAGCTCTCACGAACCAAACGAAATTAACATTAACATGAAGAATTGTGCAATTTTTCTTGTTTCTATTATAACATTGTGTATTTTTTTACATCACGCCACATTATTAAAGAACTAGTTCAGGCTATTTTCAATCCAATAGCTTAAACTGTTAAGTAAAGATTCAATATATAAATTATATTATACTCTAACATACCCTCTCAGACTATTAATTAATTTTAATTAAAAGAATGAGGATGATAAAATTTAAACTCAATCATTAAAGCTTTGATATTATATCAAAAAACAACACCTCAATCCAAAATCTTAAGCTATTAAGTTAGGTCCTAAGAATAGTTTTATATCACTCTTTATACACATGATCCCAAACTAAATGTATATATGGTTTCATTTTCTTCCAAATATATGAGCTAGGAGGAAAAGAGTACTCCATAAAGAAAAATATCTTACAAAATTCACAACATTCCGCCTGAATCTCAGTTTTAACTACTGCTAAATAAGCCTCATACAAACTGTCATGGTTTTTTGAATAACTAGATGTGTCGGAAACTGTACAGAAAGAAAGCCATATAGCCAGGCATCTCAAGATTTTCCATACTTAGAAATGTATCCCTGCAAATGAAAAAGGCAACCATTAAGTGGCAGGCATGAAAAACTTACAAAATCCGTATCTATCCCATCCTACATGTGATCTCTCAAATCAAAACACTCACCTCAACAAGCTTTGCCATTTTTGGCTGAGATGAAGAAAGATATTGCTTAATTGACTCAACAGTAGCTGGAATTTGATGAGGTTGCAAGGTGCTAAGAACCTTCTCAACTGTCTTTTTAACTATTGTGTTATGTGCATCCTTGCTGAGATGACCCTCACGCCAAGTTGGTTTCAACAAATCTTTAACAAAATCAATAAGAGCAGAACGAAAATGTCTCAGCACTTTCGATTCTTTTTGCGTATCCCCACCTATCTTTTGATCAACCTCCATGTCATTGTTTTGTCTAACACTATCTGCCTTTAAGTCCTTTTTGTGTCTTGACCCATCTGTTTGGGGTCTAGCATCACGATCAATTTTGTTCGTAACTCGATTAACTTTGTCATAACCAATACCTGAGGCACTTTCTTCCTTGAGTGCACTCCCATTTTCACCATCAGCTGTACCAGCTCCTCCTGTCACTGTTGCAGTGGTAAATGAATCTTTTCCAGGTGTACTGCAATTTTTATCCGACAGACTTCCGTGGGGTTTATCATGAGAAGATATGGTACTTTTGTCACCATTAAATTCAGTGCCAAAGTTTCGATTTGATAAGGAATCACCATATATTGGTTGCTGCGATGTATTTGAGATGGATGCTCCTAGACTAAAGAAAGAGAATTTGAAGGATTTGTCTCCTACATTGGGCAAGACAAAGCTATCTCGAAGAGGATCATACTTGCTCCCAGCAGATGATATCATTTCAGGAGTAATGAAAAAGGAAGGGCGAAAAGGTACAGATGGCTCCCAGTCATTTGAAGAAATTTTTGTTTTATGCTCTGCATGACGCAATTGATCCCCAGGTACACTAGCTAGAGACAAACTTTCTGGCTCAGAACCAGAGAAAGCAGAAGCACTTTGCAGTAATGAAGATGATCTAGAAGCACGATCACTATCCAGCAGCTTTTGAGAACCAAGCAGGCTTGTATCAAAAGAGGAACTAAAAGAAAATGATGATCCTGTACAGGTTGAGACATGGTGAGATGAGAACAAAACACTGCTTAATAAAAAGAACCAAAGCTTGAATCGTGCACATTCTAATGGAAAACTGAGCCGTGCAAAGAAAGTTAACTCAAGGAAGTAAGCTGTTAAAGATAGCTACCTCTGTTAATTAGAGAAGTGTAACTACCATAATCAGTCGCAGGCCATTGTTGTCTAAAATTCTCTATTCCTACATCCTTAAATGAGGAAGAAAAGCCAGGATCGTCTTTGGAGGAAGAAAATTGCTTGGCATTGAGAGGAATGCCCACTCTTTGTCGAAGTGACAACTTGTGCTTATCATCCAACTGATGCAACCTTTCGTTTTCTTTGTGTTCTAGTGGTGGGAGTCTTTCTGAAGAGAAATGAGAAGAAAATGTAGCTTCTTTTCCTGTTGAAGCAGCAACTGGGTCAGGAAAATGAGGAAACTTTGGTGTCTCCAAAATGTTTCTCACACCTGATACAGGGGAAGGAACATATCAGATATTCAGAACATCTTGATAGGGAAGGTTCTTCAAAATCCATATTACAAGAATGTTAAATACCTTCATCAAACTGGTCTTCTCGGGTTGCGACCTCATCTACCCCTAACTGTTGGCCTGTGTTATCTGCTTTGTTGGTTGTATGAAGGAACCTACATGAACTCCCTCTAATGCACCACCCTTTGGCAAAAAAGTCACAAATTACTGCTGCGCGTTTGTTTCCATCCCTAAGCTCAGTAGAAGGGGATAAACTTCTTGCCCTTGTCCCAGAAGCCACCAATCTGGAAAACCTAATTGATTTGTAAGAAGTATGAATACCACGAGAAAAGGAGATATTACTCAGGGAAAACCCAAACTAGAACATTCTATGATAATTAAAGTTCAAGAAAAGACTAAGTCAGCATCACCACACCTCGATTCTGTTTGCTCTTTGCTATCCTCTGACTTCACGTCCACTGGTTTAAGTTCTTCCTTAGAATCCAGAACGACATTAGCCTCCTGACCCAAGCAGTTTCTCTTAGATAAGACAACATCCACCTCTATGCCTGTGATAACAAATGGCTCAGTGGTCTCAACAGCTATAGCTTCGCTACTATTACTTAAATGAGTCTTGCTATTGCGGAAGGCATCTGTTTTATTAATTGCATGTTCCAAAGTTCCATTTTTTTGAGCAATAACCAAATGTTTACTCAATTTGGGGGACCATGAATCTAAATAATTCACACATGACTTCTCCTTCTGCAATGTCAATGGTCCATCCAAAGGGCCAGAACATTTGAAATTACTGACACTATCTTCCCTCAGTTCAGACATCTCATGTGTAGAATGTGATCCCATTTGCCTGTCAGACTCCAGATGCTGTCTATTATCTACATGGAAGAAGAGCTAAATAAAGAGTAATGCAAAGCTATCAACTTCTTAAGACAGATGTTTTCATAATAGATCAGGTCCTAAAAGATTTTTTTTGGAGATTTAAGTAAAAGGAAACTCCATGTAGGATCACCTATCCGACTAATTAGTAATTACTGAGTCAAAGCCAAGAACCTGCATGGTTGCTCTGTTGAGAAATTGCATAATCAAGCAAAAGGTAGAAATCTACCACATTTTTAACAGCATGCTTCAGTGTATGGGACAGGCCATAGCAAAAATTCTCGACTATCCAAACTTCATTCTAGGAGTAAACAAATCATGGAAAAGGGCAAATTGATGATGTCCAAGTCATTTGTGGAAGGAAAGTGTATTCCCATAACTTTTAGAATGAAATGACTCCTAGTACCTAAATTAGTTGATGCTGGCTGTGTTAATCATTTTCGAAATAACTGCAAGAATGATCATGTATTTGGGGGTGGGGACGGAGGTGTAGTAAGCTTTTCTTTTTGTGTGAAATCAATTGTAAAGTGTTGTTAATTAGTTTGAAAAGGAAGTGGCGGTGAAAAAGCTAATCTACAGGCTCATATAGATGCTGAAATAGCACCTGCATCAATAGCCCTCCTTTTTTTTACGAAATTAGAAAATATTATAAGATAGGGATTTCTCCTAGACTAGAGTACAGGGAAAATAGGGTTTTCCAGACCCTTTGAACATCACAAAACAAAAATTATTCATAGGGATCCCAATTAAGCCTTGGTACCATGCCAACCAACATAACCTGACCTCCCCATTAGATTTGTAATGCGAGAAGGAATCAGTCCCGGATCACTCCATACCATGCCAGGCAACTTTACTAGCAAAACTAGCTAGTGCTTAGTCGAGCACATGATATTAGACTCATCTGAAAGCCTTCATTTTGTACTTTGTAAAGAGATCACACGATTCTTCTATCCCATGGAAGTTGTTATAATGGAGATTTGTCGTCAAAGATTCTAGCATATGATCTTATCCCCCCTGCCCCCTACCAAACCTGAGAGGTAAATACATAGCATTTCCTCCACTCTAATCATAGACTTATTGTATCCAAAGCCACATCACTAAGAAATAAAGCGTGTGGTAACATTGTTATGAGGTTAAGCAATAGTAGAAATTATTGTACAAGAGTAATTATTAAAGGTGAGATCCTTCTTTAGTTTATCTAATCAACGAAAAGTTCTTTCATAAATACAAAGGTGCAAAAGTTAATTTTTTAAGATGTATGGCTTAAAATCCAAGTGCAGTGGCACATCACATTTTAGTGGACCACAGTTACGAGGCATAAGCTGAAAAGAGAGCAACTTCAAAGCTTGAGGAAGCAAGAGAGAGTAGAAAAGGCAATGCTTACCTCTCAAAAGTCTTGCATCCCCCCTCCCCCCCTGCTTTGCCCATAGGAAACAATTACCCACCTTTGACCAAACTCCCAATTATGAAGAGGGAGGGAGGAAAAAAGGAAACAGAAAGTAGTTAGGCACATGATAAGGGAGAAGTAGTCACCTTGCCATTTCTACTTTCTCTTGAAATTCTCTAGGTCTCCTCTTGGCCATTCTTTTTCTTGTTTTCTTTTATGCATTTCCTTTTAACTTCAATTTTTACCAGTTTTTCTTTTCAGTGCTTTTGAGAATTCTCTCCTCCATTTTCCCAATCCTTCGCGCCTTATCCACCTAGGTACAAGAATGAATGACATAAATCACCTATCTTGTCTTTCAAACTCAAAACCATCTTTGTGATCACCAATGACACTATTGCTTTCAAACTCAAGATCATTGTTCCCTCCCTACTTTTGTCCTAAATTTTGGCTCAATCATGATGTCCTAGATTGTTCTTCAACAAATCAGGTATAAAATATTAGATCATTGCTTCTTCTTCCCTTAGTTTTCATTAGTTTCAATAGTTTTCCAAAATTATTGTCTTTGTTGAACAGCATAGTTTAATGATGAAAGGGGAAAAAAACCTTGAGTAATTGAGAGTTCTATCAATAGTTACTTATTTTTGGTTTCCAACAAATTTTCCACTTTGATTTCTTTCAAGTCAAGATTTCTCCACCCAGTCAACAAAAAAAATCCAATGTAATTGGCATTGCATTTGGATATGTTGTAATGTATTTTTTGTTTCTGGTTGTAGCACTATTTTTTTCTTCTGATCAGTTAAGCAATTTAACTTACATAATTATATCGTATTATACTTCCATATATTTCATTTATCCTATTGATTATTGTTATATTTTTTATTATTATTTTGGCAGACTGTTCTTTATGTTCACTGATTATTTTAGTTTTACATCGTATGGCAAATGGTGAAGACTCATTTTTTTTTCTTTGGAAAATAATGAAGAGTTGCAAATATCTGTTTCTATTATGTTTGTAATTTTAGTCATTTGTTGCATTTATGTTGGCTAAATCATTAATTACTGATTTTCAGGATGTCAATGGCTTCTTAACAACATTTTAATTTCATTATTATGTGAGATTATACTTAGTTTGTTAAAATTGGAAAATTATTATTATGCAATTACAACCTTTTCTTGTCTTTTTATAAATACTACAATACCTGATTTCAATAAACACCAGTCGGTATCAAAATGTTTTAACATTGATAATTGATAATGTGGCATCATAATATTCTTTCAGATTTTCTCTTTCACAAGGCACACAGCATGTATATAGATATCTCCATATTTCAATGCATTTTTTATTTGATTTCTTAATCACCCTCCATCTTCCCTTATCATTTCACATCACTGTTTTACTTTTCTTAATGGTGTAGCTTCAACAAATTATATAAATAGGAATTATAAAAGGCACTTCAAAATGAAAAATTAATTAATTAATAGAAAGAGAACAATATGCATGGAATGGACAGTAATCAAGATAAAAGCACAATGACAACCTAGAGAAAATTAATCAATTAAATGACCATCAATCATTCACAAGGAGAGTAAGCTAAAGATAATGCTATACTAAGAATTAAAATTAGATGTACAAAATGAAAATGTCCATATGGAGTTCTATTAAATTAAAAGAATGCCATAAAGAAACATTCCACTGTGCCACTGAATTAAAATTAGATGTACAAAATGAAAATGTCCATATGGAGTTCTATTAAATTAAAAGAATGCCATAAAGAAACATTCCACTGTGCCACTGCAAAAAGAATTGGACTAAGCGCATAGGAATAAAAAAAAAAAGCAGTAAAATGGAAAGAATACACTGCAAAACTGAGGATGACACGTTGGATGAATTCAGTAAAGAAAAAAAGATGAGCATGTGGCACAGAAGCAAAAACATGATGGCAGAAGTGGCAACCAGAGAGAGAAAAGATGGGGAAAAAACCCGTTTAAAATGGCTTTGACATGTGCCAGACTGCATTGGAACTGTATTCATATGAAACAGCATCTTGATACAGTTGAAAAATACACAAAGAAAAGAGGAAACCTCAAAAGAAAAGTGTAAGATAATTGCTTTTCACATTTAAAAAAAAAAGCACCAGAGGTATCGTGCAGCAGCAAACTTTAATTTTAAACATGTAAATACCTGCTTGAAAACAACAGACTAACACCTCTACTAAGCCAATGCCAACGCCTACATTTCTTTCATCACCCTTTTCTTTGAAGATGTAAGGTAGTATGTATGTGTGCGTGCAAGTAAAGTTGAGTGATGGAAATTTTCTATCTGTCATACTCTCTCGGAGTTATGTGATGGATAAATGACTCGTAAAGCATATCCGAAAAAACAGAAGAAAGAACTAGCCAACAACCTTGAAGTTCATACAATTCCATCAAATGAATCACCTTAAAAGCTAGTCAGTCATATGCCACCCAAACACCCATTAGAAAGACTCACCATTTCCACAGCTAATCAAACTCTCTAATGTACGATTCAGCATGCTTCCTTGAAAATCCGTAATTAGCAATTCAACCAGAACTCAGAAGAGCAATCATAAAAAGACTAAAAACTTTTGGAAGCAACACCTAATTATCCCTGTAACATCACAATAACTATAACAAACGAAGCAAGTACACGCCATCAAAATCAAATGAAACCTGAAAAAACCTATAGTAGCTCACTTCTACTTCAAGCAATAATCACACTACCTAAAGGCTCAAGCATTGGCAATATTCCCTCCGACAAAACCAATCGAGAAAAGGCTCGTCTTTCAATGCCAATCACCTAAACAATCTCCCACTAAAACCTAAAACGCGGTATGCACCATTAGCCATTTTTTAGTTAAATACCTTCAAAACTTCTAATCTTATCAAATTTAAAGCAAACATATAATTTGCCACGTTAATCAATGAAGCAATCCATACAATGCTAACGCTCAGCAGTAAGTCAAACAAAACAGTAGCAAAAACATCACAATATTACCTAATTTAAAAAAAAAATCAATCAATCAGATATCATAACTAACCGTTACGTCTCTGATCAACTTCCTCCTCTTCAACTTCTTCTTTTTCTTCTATTTCTTCTATCTTTTCGTCGTCGTCGTCGTCGTCGTCGTCGTCGCCGCCGCCTACTTCTTCTTCCGGATCCTCCTCTTCTTCGTCATCACCGTTATCGATATCCATGTCGGAACCCGAGATTTGAGCGAACGATGGATTGGGAGAGGGAAGGGCGTGGTCTTCGTCGTCGTCGCCGGTGGCGGCGGCTGATGGTGGCATTGTGTTCAGTGCACCAGGTTCGGTTTTTTTTTCTTTTTTCGTTGCGGTTCGTGCGGTTCGTACGGTTCGCGGTGGAACTTGTGGTATTCTTTTAGCGTTGTTAGTGCTGTCTACGGTGGTGGAATTGGTTGTCAGATTTGATTTTTTTCATAAGTTGTTTTTCTAAATAAATTCTGTTAGTAATGAGTTTTTAAGAGTATCATCGTGTTTTTTTTTTTTCCGATGTAAACATCACATTGTAAATAATTCATATAATTTTTTGAAAAAAATTATTTAACGTTAACATACTAATAAATTAATTGATAGTTTTTAAGAGTTACCTTCGGTATTAATAACTTTTCATTGGAGTTTTTAATTTAACAGGGTATTTGTGTACAGGTAGTAAAGCCAAGAAAAATCCGCCAGCAAAACCCCTTTTCACAATTTGTTGCACAGATATTACTAGTTTATTAGTATGGTATGTTTTCTAACATGAAAAAAATACCATATAAAATTATTTAATATTATTATAAAATTGAATCTAACGAGTTAATTTTAAAATTTTTAAATTTGATTTCTTGTCAAATCCAAGTTTTAAATTAATATATATAAGAATTGATTTGATATGACTCGACTTGACATATTTAAAAGCAATTCAGATTATCATTAAAAAGTATGGTTTAACTTTTTAAAAAAATTAAGATGATATTTTTTTTATTTTAATATTAAGACGACAACATATTAGATCAATCAAGATTTTGTAACTTAAACTACCAAACTTATGATGGACTCGGATCATAGACTTCATTGGGTTTAATAACGTTTTTTTAAAAAATTGTTT
>Ga0307517_10013876_pt1 | contig 10890 bp, 5 predicted proteins | sample 23_EM_MG_FD_194515 | JGI IMG/M metagenome (GOLD analysis project Ga0307517, IMG submission 194515) | Populus trichocarpa ectomycorrhiza microbial communities from riparian zone in the Pacific Northwest, United States - 23_EM | ecosystem: Host-associated > Plants > Roots > Unclassified | place...
TATATATATATATATATAGATAGATATATATTGTGTAATTAGGTAATTAAATAATAAAAAAGTGTTATATTTTTTTATTTTAAAGAGGTGGGCCTCTTAAATTAAGTGTGATTTTATTTTTGATTTTCTTTGAATTTACTCTTGATCTACATGGAAAAGAAAAAAATATAAATGCATTACTTTGTAAAATAAAAAACAGAACCACTAATTTACCCTAATATAAATCCTGCCGCCGATCAAAAACATAAATAAAAACATATATGTTTGTAGTAAAGATGGAATTAACTTCATCGCTTTGACTCAATTTGGTATTGCTCCAAACCTTTTACCTTATACAAAGGTCGATCATTATATGTTTGTAATAAGTTATTTGAATAAAACTAAATTATGTAGGTTTTGTTTCACAACTCATGTATAATAAATTAAAACAAATATTATATCTTATTATATTAATTTTGGCCCCTTCTAACAAATAATCCTACCTTCGCCCCTGACTGGAGCCCTGAATAATTTTCATTTTGTATTTAATTTTTTTTTTAAGTAGAAATAATTTTTATTTTATAAAGCATAATTGATGAAAATAAAGATCTAGTTTTTTTACGGTTTTTCTCTCCATTCTCCCTTTCTATTATTGTTTCTCTCATCTTCAAGAACCCAAAACTAAATTATGATAAAAATAAAGTTTAAGAATTAAAATATAAGATTAAAAAAATCAATCATGAAAAATTCAAAAAATCAAAGGATCAAAATAATTTTTTTTTAAAAAAAAAGTGCTTCCCAATTCAATAATTTTTTTTTATATTTTAGACATGTAATCTGGACATTAAGGGTGAGTTAGCTCATATTAACCCGGTAAGTGATCTGCGTCTTAAATCAAGAAATCAGGATAATTTGATAAAAAAAATTTAAAAAAATCACAGAGACATTAAAAAAAACAATGTCGAACAATAATATCATAGAAGAAAATAAAACAAAAAAAAATATCAACCCCTATATATTAACTTTTCAAACTGGTGATTCAAGTCATCGGAACATAAACACTATACATTATAAGACCATGAAATCCGATCCATAAAAAATGAAACGTTAAAGAATGAAATAAAAAAAATTACACAAAAAAATCTAAAATAAAAATAAAAATTAAAAAAATATATCTCAGTATTTTATATGCAATTGAGGAAAAAAAAAGAGAAAATCTTGTTAAAATTTTATAAAAAAAAATTAAAAAATATGAAATTTATTTTTCCATGATGAATAATTTTAAAATATTTTGCATGTTAAGTTATTATAACAATGGATGAAATAATTGCTAATTTTACAGTACACGAGTCATAATTCATGTCCTATAAAACGTATGTGCTATTACGTACGTTCATGTCAAAAATAACATTAAAATGAACAAACGCAAGTGAACTGGACAGTGGTTACGGGCGCCACATTATATCCGCAAACATGCCATGCTTGACATGACATGTTAATTGGTTTTAAATAAAATAGTAAACCCTAACCCTAATTAAAATTCGGTTGCAATCTGGGATTATAATTAATGGCAGTAATAAAGATTTTATAAACTCTACAAAAATAAACATTATAAACATCCAAGTTTTGAATTATTTAATGTTCAAAATTAAAATTATCATATTAGATTTTATCCAAACCTGATCCAAATAATATTAATATTCATTAAATATTCAATCTATTAATGTAAATTTAAATGAATATTTAACTAATTCGAGCAAAACCATCTTGTTTACTGCCATCCCAAACGCCGAGTGCATACCAGAGTCCATAAGCACAAGAACATGCATGGTCGACCAGAAGCACCTGATTTTTTGGATTTTAAACTTTTATATTGTTGTTGTTCAGTGGTGAAACGAAACGTGGCCAGGGCAATTCTACCGTTACTGTGCTTTACAGCACAGCATCTACATGGACGCCGCCTGTCATTATCCCCCACTCTCCATCCTGACACGCGCCAATAGCATCACTACTCGAAATTTTCAACTGGCAGCCAGCTAATATCACCGTGTTTCGTGTCGCGTCGCACGTGGTTCAGCCTATGATTTTTTAGTCGGAAAGTCGGCTATTTTTTTTTTAACAAGTTCTTTTCAAAAAAAAAATATTGATTTTTTTTTATATATAATAGCACAGTTTACATATATTAGGATTGAAAAACATGATTTTTATAACTCATTGTTATTTATAATATAAATAGAGAGATAGTTTAAAAATTATTAAATGGAAATGAGAGGATATAGAGAAAAAAAATATATATCAAAACTCCAATTAGAGTACCATCAATATTTTTATAAAAATTTTGATGGAAAGAATCAAACAATATAAAAAAAGATTACAAAAAATAACTCGAGTAGATCATACTTATCACAAAAAACAAAGAGACATCCTTTATATTTGTGCAATAAATATGATCTATTTGAATCATTGTTTGTGATTTTTTTGCATCAATAAATTAATCTTAGTGAGAACTTTGATGATACATATGATGTTTTAATCTTAAATTTAGTGTTTCCAGTCTTTTTTTTTAATTTTTTATCTCTCCTGTTTCATGCTCATTTAATAGTCTTCCGGGAACATTGTTATTTTTAACTATAAGTTATAAAATCATTTTTTTAATAGTGATAGATAAAGAATATATTATATTATTGTATTATTGTTATTTTTTTTACTAATATAAGTGTTTGGATGAATTTATGTATATTTCAATTAATTTTATAAATTTTAAAATTAATAATCATATAAATTTTTAATATTAATAATTTTAAGATTTATAAGAATTAAATGGTTATCAGAAAAACAAATTTCGAGTTTTATCAAGTTTAGCTGCACACCACTCATGTTTATTTTATTTTTTAAATTGTGTTATTCTGGCATCATTTTTAACATTGACAGTTTCTTAAAAAAACAAATAACAACTGAAAAGCTTGCAGAATGATCGCGTCACCTGTGGTGTGTGTTCGCATCGCTAAAGTTGCGGCGGCATGCAGACCGTTCTCGGCTAGAGTGTAAAGTTTTTGCAGGCAATTGGTACCCTATAATTTAATTTCCCTCCTCGTTTGTTTTGTTTTTTTTTTAAGAAAAAACGCGTTTTCGGAGGGTGATTTTATGTTCATAGATGGAATTATAATTATTCAAATGGAACCCACGTATTTACTGGTGATTTTCATCTGACAAATGTTGTCACGGCAAGTTTTGTTTTTTATAAGTAATTATTCAAATTCTATTATTTATTTTCTGAAATTCACTTTTTTTAAATACATATAAGAAGGGGATAGAAAATAAAATTCAGACTCAATAAAAATAATAAAAATATATCTATCTAAGATTTTTTTCTATTTGTATTTTTACACGAGCTCTTTTATTGTTTCAAGTGTATAGACAGAAAATATTTATTCATGACAAACTAAGCAAATTTGGAAGATCTTGTTATGAACACGTCATCACATCGTAGATGTCGTTATAATACTCGCGATATAAGTTCGTGCTGAATTTGCTTATTTATACCTTTACTATGCTACAAGCTTGGTTATAATTACATGATCATTCAAGACTTTTCGATCTATTTCACTGTCACCTGTCATTGTAGCCGATATCAAACTACGATCTTCTAACTATTTCCTGCCTGTATTTTTAGTATATATACATAATAAGAGTGTGTTTGAGAGAGTGTTGATAATTGTTTTTTAAAATATTTTTAATTTTAAAATATATTAAAATAATATATATTTTTTTAAAAAAATTATTTTTGATATCAGCACATCAAAATGATATGAAAACATAAAAAAATATTAATTTGAAACAAAAAATTAAAAAAAATTTAAATTTTTTCAAAAACACTTCTGAAACGCAATGTCAAACACATCAAAAAATCACATAAATTTTTTGCTAGAATCTCTTTTTATCTCGAACATGTAAAATTAAGGTATAAAATTGAACTATTTTTTCTCTTTAAACTTTGATAAAATATAAAATACATTGTTAAAATGCTCCTTTTCCATTCAATTACCGATAAAAAAACATGAAAATATATTATTCAAAATACTATATTCATGATTAATTGATTCTTTCAAATAGCTATTGCGATTAAAGATGCCCTTAGATTGCCTGAGAAAATGATTATAGCATCCGTGACTATGCCTTCATTAATTTTCTACAATAATTTATTTTTATTAATTATTGAAATGGCCTGCATTTGAAGCTGTTCAGTACTGGTCTGTTTTATTAGACATTTCACTGAATCATGGGTGGTTCATGGACTCCTGGGGATTTTCCTCCTCCTACTTTTTTTTTTTTTTTTCCCGTAAACATATAGTCATCGACATGTTAATGCTTCAATGTGCATCAATACAAGTTTTGAGTCCAAAAACTAATATAGTTGTTGTTTGGTATATTTGAGTTTTTACATGTTTTTGAGTGTGTTTAAAAATATATTTGCCTTGAAAAATATTAAATTAATATTTTTTATAATATTTTATAATAATTTTCATGTAAAAATATAAAAAAAAAACTGAATTGTTTTAATATATATCTAAGCAAAAAGCTAGCTGTCAACCCCATCTCAGTTTTTATCTCAACTTGTCTTCTCTCCTTTTCCCTCTCATCAGTCCCCACTGATTTTCACCCCCTCCCAGAAAAGTTTTTAAAAACCAAAAATACTAATATAAATAAATACTGTTAAAATTAAATGAAATAATTAAACATTTGAAAAATAAAAAGAAAAAGTAACAGCTGGAGTAGAAGACCCACCTAGACGCCAGACCAGGTGTGGAGTACCTATAAGAGCCTCAATTCCCACTACCGCATCCCTCTTTACCCTCTCTCTCTTCCGTTTCCAACTCACCACCATCCGCCATGGACCCACCACCACCTCCTCAACCTCCCCCACCGTCCGCCACCGCCGCCACCCCTACTATCTACCCGGATTCCGTCGAATCTTCCCCTCGCTCCCGCAACACCGACTCCAACTTCTTCGACGACCCACCACTCCCTCTCTCTTCAAAACTCCGCCTCATGTGCTCTTATGGCGGCCACATAGTCCCTCGCCCACACGACAAGTCGTTGTGTTACGTAGGGGGCGATACCCGCATCGTTGTCGTCGACCGCCACTCAACTCTCTCCTCACTCTCATCTCGCCTCTCCAACACTCTCCTTAACTCCCGACCCTTCATTCTAAAATATCAACTTCCAAGCGAAGACTTGGATTCCCTGATTTCCGTCACTACAGATGAAGATTTAGAGAACATGATTGATGAGTATGACCGGACGAACAGCAACAACGGTCCGAAACCATCGCGATTGCGGCTCTTTTTGTTCCCTTTGAAGCCGGAGTCGTCTCAATCGATTGGGCCAATTCTTGAAAACAGTGCGAAATCAGAAGATTGGTTCTTGAACGCTTTGAATGGAGCTGCCGCGGCGGCGGCTGCTGGGTTGTTGAACAGAGGGTTTTCGGATTCTGCTTCGGTTAATTGTTTGTTGGGTCTTGATTATAATGATAGCAGTGATGGTTTAAATAATGAAAGCAATAGTAATAATAACAGTAACGCTGATTTAGTTGTTGGTGGTGGTGGTAGAGATGGGGAGGGGTCGAATAAGGGAGTTGTAAAGCAAGATGTTCATTCAGTTCCGGATTCTCCTATGTTGGAGACTACGTCGTCGTTTGGTTCGACTTCTTCTTCGCCTTCGCTTGCGAATTTGCCTCCGATAAGGGTTCACGTGGAGGATGGTGGTGGGGTTAGAGATCAGAAAGTGGTGGGGATCGAGGATCAACTTGCTCAAATGACTGTTGGTGGTGGCCGTGTCGGGCAGAGGCAGGATAAGGGATTTGCGGCTCTGTCATCGCCGCCGCCGATGCCTGTTTGAATTGCGGTGTCGAGTGTGCCTGTTGGCGGTCAAATGGTTGTTGGTGAGTATCAGAATCGGGTTTTCTCTGATGATGAAAGATCCGACCACGGGGTTCCTGTTTGTTATAGAAAGCCGCCGCAGCCACAGCCTCAGACGCAGATGCAGACTTTGACTCCCCAGAATCAACAGAGGTCAGGCAGTGGCGGCGGTGCTGCTATTGATTTACCTTCTCCAGATTCAGTTTCAAGGTACTTAATTTGCTACTCTTTTTTATATTATTTTGAGCTTTATTTAATAAATAAATCTGAATGATCCGATTAGATTGTTAGTTTAAATGGGAAGAAAATATTAGATTTTGAATTGGGTTTTGCTGGTATTTGTTTTGATGTTTCAGTGATAGTAGTCTAAGCAATGCTATAAATCGACAAAAACCCGTGATTTATCAAGACCAAATTATGCAAATCCCATCTGGAGCGAACAGGGTTGCTGCTAACCCTGTTGATTCAAAGATCAATGCTTTCTCTGATCCGAACACCAGAGTTCAGATTCATCAACAGGTTCAGGATTCTGGTTATGTACTGCAACACCAATTTGATCAACAGCAACAGCAACAGCAGCAGCAGCAGCAGCAGCAGCAGCAGCAGCAGCAGCAACAACCACAACAACAACAGCAATATATACATGCTGGTGCTCACTATATTCAACATCATCCCACAGGAGCAGTGCCCATGTCGGCATATTATCCTGTATACTCTCCCCAGCAGCAGCAGCAGCACAATCACCAGCTTCAGCCTCACATGGATTCGCAGTACCCTGTGTACTATGTGCAGACAAGGCAACCCCAAGCTTACAATTTGCCTGTGCAACAACCCAGTATTAATGAATCGACAACTACTAGCCGAAATCAAACACCTCCCAATCCCAACATGGCGCCTCCTAGCACTTTCAATCCCATGAGAAATGCTCCCATTGTGAAACCTGAATTGGCTGCTTATAGAACAGCGACTCCAGGCGCACCACAGTTAGTTCAGGTCCCGTCCAGCCAACATCAACAGCAATACATTGGTTACTCTCAAGTTCATCATCCATCTCAGTCTGTTGCCCCTGCTTCTACTGGTACTGCTAATTATGGTTATGAGTTTGCTGATCCTACTCAAGCTCAGATATACTATGCGCAGCCTATGGCTCCCGCAATGCCTCAGTACCATACCATGATGCCAGATTCTTCAGGGCAACTTTCCAATGACAACATGAAGCAGCAGATCAGAAGTTCACAGCCAATGTAAGTCAAATTCAGAGGGGAAAGAAGACACAATTTTGAAAGAAGGTTCTGTGGTTTATATATTTGACATTTCTGCTTAGCGTCCGTCTTGGAATGGTTTTGGTTTGTGTTTATGTATTTGTGGTAGATAATAAGGAACTCTGCTCGTCTTTACTCTTTCTTGTATGTCATATTGTTACTTTCATAGGAAATGAAAGTGGTCTGGGATTATACTGTAAAAGCTCGAACTACATATATTGTGTGGTTGTGCAGTTCATATATCAGTTGTTGAATAAATATTTACACAAGTGGTGAGAGCTTTGAATTAATTAAATCCATGTTTTAGGCGTTTGGCTCTTGAGATATTGAATGCTGAAGGTCTGCATTTTTGCGTCTGATATTGTTCAAGTCTTTTGTGTACAAATCTTTGTTACTTTAAAGATAACCTGCAGAAACTTTAGAACCAATAAATTGGCAAATGTGAAGACAAAATGAAACCAGAGAAATACTTGGCTAATCTGCCTCATATTTGCCGTGGAGTTCTTCCTGCATCACCTTTGTGGTCTGTTCGAAACTGCATTTCAGTTGTGTGACGCAGCAGCTTCAACTATGTATACAAAAGATCTCGTTTGGTTTTCCGTTTCTTTGCCTCTTTTAAGAGGGGAATCTTCTCTTCTAACTGGTATGCTTTCAAAAAGAAATAAGCTTAATTCTCTTTAGCCCCATATTTCAGTTCTGCTCGCATCTTGCAATTTAAACTGTTTTTCGAGCAAATTATGGTGAGAGGGAACTTTTCTCTGCTTGATCTTGATGCCCTAATTTTACCTTTTTAATTTTAGAGCAATTTGGGTAAAAATGACCAGAATTTGATGCTATGATAATTGGTGAAGCCAGTCCTTTTCATTCTTTCAGTACATTAATGTCACGTTATAACTAAGGTGTAATGCATATCTAGATTTCGGCCTTCACTTGTTAATTTCTTTCAATCGCTCTCATTGTTTCCGACTCTTCTTCAGTCATCTTTCCTAAGCTTACGTGTAGGCATCTTCTTTTCCATCATCTCTTGCCAAACTTTATAACTAAGAAATGTAGGCGTCAAGTTGCGTTCAAGTAGATTGTTTCAGGACGAAATGAGACACAGAGGCATGGCCTAGCTTAAAGTAGGCGAACTCCATTCATCCTATTAAATCATAGCCATTATTTGATTCTTTGAAAAGGAAACTCCTTTTTATCAACACTCACCATGGATTGAAATTGAATAATGATCACCCCCGTGTTTTTTTTACTCTCTCAGAGCATCTCTAACAAGAGAGGTAAAAAGAGAAAAAAATAAAAAAATAAATTTTTTTTATTAATCTTGCAGTTCAATGGAAAAGCTAAAATGTTTTTTTATTTCAAAAAATCATTCTTATATATCTATAAAATAGTCAAAACATTAAAATAAATTATTTAAAAATTCTTTCCTATATCAATTAAATTTTTCTCAATAACTTTTTTTAAAAAACTAAAAGTATGAATATTAAATATATTAAAATATAAATAGTTTGTTAAAATAATTTTTTTTTATTAGAGTGCACGTATGAAAAATCATATTTATATTATTAAAAAACCATATCAACAATCTTACTCTTTTTAATGTATTTTGTCATTAAAGATACTTGCAATCTCATAAAATCAGATCAACCCTTTTCCTATCGTTGGTAATAAGTCCAAACACAGGAGAGAAACAACATTATTGTGTGCTCACTACGAGCCACTGATTTCTCATGTGACTGCACTGTCACAGCACATTAGATTCTCTGTTTTATTATGCCTACACTGTGTGGTTAGTGGTTAAACTATGTAATTAGCGTACGAGGTATTGTGTTTTGTTTTTCGAGATGGGAGAGATTAAGCTGTTTGTGTCTGCGATTATTAAGCCAGGCACGTGTTTTAGCTAACTTTCAACTGTCGCAACATATAAGCAGCTGCTGCCTGCTTCTTGTAGAATCAGCCTTGTCTTTAGATTAAGCAAGGACTTGCCGCTGATTCCACTTCACGCCACCACATTCCTTGATCAAATTTCAGGCCGTGTTCTTAAGAAATGATAAAAATGGGCGGTGTGGAGGAGAAAGGACGGATGTTATAATCCATCTATCTAATTTGACAAACAGAAGGAAAATAATTGTATTCAATCTCTCTAGATTTAGTGGGATTATAAATTACAAATGAGGAAGTTTAAGAATAATCCTTTCATAGATCTTCATCGGTTCTGGCAAATAAGGAAATTATCTGTCGTCTCCCTTCATCCATCCCCTCTCATGGCTCTATTTATCAAAAAAGGAGGAGGAGGATGATAGAGTACGAGGTTGGAAAGTAAAAGGATGGATCTTCATCTTTTAATTAATTTTTTTTTTCAATCTAATTACGCAAGGAAAAGAAAGGTGGGATTAATCTGTCCAAATTGTATGCTGGTATAGGCTGGTAGGGTGGATTACTTCTTTTCTTTCCCAGGCTTTTTATTTAGCGTGTCAAGTGAGGAAATCATCACACCCAACCCCGTCTCATTTGTCCTCCCAGCCATTATTCCTGACAAAGTGAATAGCGGGCAATATTTACAAAGTAAGAGAAGGGATACCGTCAACTTTTAATTAGTTTAGGTTGTGTAGGTTTTAGACTGTGAATATATTGCATTTTATCATAGATTAACATGCATAAATAATTCTAGCAGTAACAAGCGTTGATATTCTCGTTTTAGCTTGATTCAAGTCTCTCTGTTGCCAAAATATAATAATAATAAGAAGAACAATAATGCCTGTCCGTCACTGGCGTGAGTGTTGAGCACTTGATCAGAATGACAAATTATTTCTAGTGGCTAAGCATCTCTTAAGAGGGATTTGGCGGCTAATTAATAGATGGGGATCTTTGACAATCTAACATTCAATGTTTAAAGACCTGACCGGGTCATATCCAACCCCCAGGCGTGCTTGTTGAGAAAGCAATGAAAAAAAATGCTGCGCCTAAAATTCTCATGTCATGCTGGAAAGCGAGGAGATTAGAGAGATATCCTTTGTTTTTCTTGCATGTTTAAGCATATAAAACAGATCGTAGAAGCTTTTCACATTGGCGAGTGAGGTGAGGGCTTTCACCTCTGTCTCAGACTCTCAATCAATGGCTGCCTGTCTTCTCAAAGGTCAGTTCATGGAACGAACTTTCGAAAATGCATGGTACAAGTAGCAGCCTACAAAGGGACCACAAAGAAGATTGATATCACTATATTAAAATAATGTAAAATTATAAAAAATTAAATTGAAATAAATAAATTAAATATTTTAAAATTTTAAAATAATTTTTTTTCTAAAACGTATTTTAAACGAAAAAACAAATATATTTTTAAATATAATTTATCTTTGTGTTTAAAATTGTGTTGGGATATATTTTAAAATTGTATTTGATATGAAAAAATATTAAATTAATATTTTTTTAGTATTATTTAATAATTTTGATGTCATAATATCAAAAATAAAAAAAATCTAAATTTATTTTTATGTATTTCAAGTGAGAATCAAACATATATTTAAAAAGAGAATTTGTTTTTACAGTGTGGCTATGTTTTTTTAAAAAAATTAATTATTTTTTTTAAAATTAATTTTTTCATAGCAAATCACTATAACCAAAAAAAATCAATACTATTCTGGACGAGCCTAAAGCTATATTTTTGGCAACCTTCATCCAGAAATCTTCAACAGAAAAAAAAAAAAAAAAAACTAAAAAAAAAATTTAACTTTAAG
>Ga0307517_10013877_pt1 | contig 10890 bp, 7 predicted proteins | sample 23_EM_MG_FD_194515 | JGI IMG/M metagenome (GOLD analysis project Ga0307517, IMG submission 194515) | Populus trichocarpa ectomycorrhiza microbial communities from riparian zone in the Pacific Northwest, United States - 23_EM | ecosystem: Host-associated > Plants > Roots > Unclassified | place...
CAATATTGACTTTGAATTACCAGGGTTGTTTCTTGCATTTTCCACATAAAATAATTTATTGTTTAATAAAATGATTAACCTTGTAATTAAGTTTGAGATAAAATTAAAAGTACCATCTACTCATTTCTATGGTTAAGATTTTATTAAAATCTAATCTTCAATATAAACTAAACTGGTTAACATGAAATATTAACATGTTTTAAATTAATTATGAATAAATAAGAAATTCATTTTAAAGAATTCTTAGTTGATATATTTTGATAAAATTCTCTAATATATAGAACTCTATTTTATATATAAAAAGAAACAAAACTTTATTGGTACTGTTTATAAAGTAAAAATTTATAAAGTTAAAATTAAACCAAAATGACACCAAACTTTCATAGAAGAGAAGTAGTAAGTAAAGTGAATTATAATAATAATAATAGAAAACTAAACGATCTATATTTTATCACTGGTCAAATAATTTCTATATTTTATCACTGGTCAAATAATTTCTATCCACACTAATTAATCACAACAAGAAAAATCACAAGTCATGATGATTTCCATGGGCATGCATCTTCGTGGCTTTGTTAGTTTACAAGTCTAATCATACTATAATTAATCCTTTGAATTGAAAATGGTTAATTTTTAATCGACTTGTTGGTTTACAAGTAGTCTAGACGTCGCACTATCATCATATCTTATAGAAACCGTCAATTACTTGTCTCATACATTATTAACCTGCTTTCATGGACTGGAAAAACTCCGTGTGGTTCATATTTTAGAATTTAGACCATATTATATTTCAAACTTTTCAGCCCATGGTCAAGTCAATTATGAGAATCCATGCATTTTCCGCACATCTTAGTTAACCAATTGATGGGACAAGCGGAAGTCCTCCCTCGTACGTAAGACATGGATATGTCACATGTCTATATATACGTGTAAGAAATATCAATTCTCTACTCATTCGTTCTTTTTCCAGTCCCCGATTTGTGTTTCTCATACTCATAACCAGAATACTGCAACAGAGTCCTCAAATACCTTCAAAAAAAAAAAAAAACAAATGGCCATTAACAGAAAAAGTCACGCCACAATCTTTTTCACAATATTGTTCGCCATTTTGGTCACCCTAAGCACAATACAATTCGGTGCAGCCACGAGGCCCATGCATGGAGAGCAATGGCTGAAAAAACATTTTCCACGTATTGAGTCCCTCCAACGGGGCCCGGTGACACCATCTGCAGGGTCCCCTTGCACGCACAACACAGTCGGAAGTGGCCACTGCACGATGAATGAAATGAACTTCGTTGGCCGTGCCAATCATCAACCACCACCTCCATTTCCTAGCTCAGTTATTGATCATTCCAAGGCCTCTAACTAGTCCCCGATCATAATAATAATAAGAGTGCAACCTGCAGGATATGACAGTACGTAGGGTTAATTACTCTTGCCCTAAACAAACAGAAAGTGCGGCTGGGACATTGTGTTCGTGCGTTCCTAGCTAGAATATTATTAATCCTATTTTTTGTTCTTTTCATATGCCAAGTTCTCCTTTTTTTTCTTGCATATATCGAATCTATCAATAACAACATGTAAGAAGCGATCAGAGTTCTTGTTGTTGTTGTTGTTTTTTTTTCCTCGGTGAATTTACTCCTGTTAATCTTCAATAAATGTCGAGGTGCGCGCATGGTTATTATTCGGTACAGGATTTCTTGAATTCTCTGAGCTTTCGAATACATAAGAGGACACTTCATTCTATATATATATACGTACCTAGTGCTTGGTATTGCATGAATAATCGATCGATCTTTTTTTATTTGGTTAATATCAACATAGATATTTATATTAAAATTCCAGATGAAACTATATATATAACGAGGACGATTTCATGTTGTTGGATTTATTAATATACGCTCTACACGCACGCGTCTTATAACATTATCATATAATATTCTACTAAATGAGCACTAATAAAGTCGGATTATACAAGTGTCAGTGATTAATCCCAGAAGTATATGCATATAAAGAATATAAAATGACAGCTAATTAAGTTATAATGATAATATCTGAAGGCTAGGATAATTTTATTTTTTTTCCTTGTAGGAGCCACATATATAAAATATGTATATAATACTAGAAAATGTTTTTTTTTCCACGCCGGCCATCGTTGTTTCATAGTTATCAGATCCAATCCAAAGTTAACTCAGTTAAGGAGCCGAGTCTTAGGTTACATGGATTGATCCAGGTCAATCTGGAAAAATTAAAAAAAATATTTAAAATTTCAATATTTCATATAAAAAAATTAAAAAATAATTCATGTGAATATAGACTATATATGTATAAATAATAAAGTTTAAAAGATTATTTCAAAAGGTTTTTTTATCCCACATTTAAAAGATATTATGTTAATATGTTATCATTTTAAGTTAAAGTATTTAAATCAAAAGGATTTTTTTATCTCACATTAAAAAAATATAACTTTTTTCTTGTGAACATAGAGTATATATACTAAAAGACTTCAAATACCACATTGAAAAAATAATTTTTTTTCTTGTGAATATAGAGTATATATATTAAAGGGTTTCAAATCCCACATTGAAAAAATAAAACATTCTTCTAGTATTTATATAGTGAACTTTGAAAATGGTTAATAACCAACTAAAATATATATATATAAAAAAGGGATTTCTATCTAGAAGAAAAAATATATTTAAAAAAAAAACAGATCAACCAGGTTTTTGTTTATCCTAATCTTTTATCTTACTCGAACTAGTCCAACGTCAAATTAACTAGATCCTGAGTGAATCTACCATATTAATTTGAGTATCAATGTGAGTAGTTCGAGTTTAATAACTGTGATTAAATCGGTTAAGTTACCTGACGAGGGTGCAAAGTGGGATGCTATGACCAGAGAGATTGTTCTCTACTGGGTCTCAGGGGACAGCGTACAGAGTATGATAGCTATCCTGTATGATATGTCAACCATTATGCTGGTCGGTCAAGCGTCTCAAGCCCCAGATTACACCACTCCATTAATTAGTCTAATATTTGAAATTAATAGCCACCGACTTATAGTTTACCTAATTAAGCTAGTAAAAAACATTAGGCTGTTCAAAGTTCCACGTTTTACTTGAGGAATTGAATATCTGGCGGTCTATTTGGTACATGTTGGTTTCGGTTTTGGACCTGTAGGTTTGTAGCTATATACTACCAAAATTTTTAAGAAGATATATTTTTTTAATATTAAAATAATATATTAAATTAACTTAGGTTAATTTAAATTAACAAATTAAATTCATGATTCAAGAAATGAGATCATAATAACCTCATAAAAAATAAATTAAAATAAAATATAAAGATTAATTCTCAGTAAACCTAATATTAAAAGATAAAATTAAAAAAAAATCAACTAAAAAAAACTTAAAAAACAACTTGAGTTAATCTCTTAAACTCATAACTTAGTTTATAAGATCGAAATAACCTTATGAAATTAAATCAAAACAAATTATTAATTTCAATCTCTAATTAGCCCAATGTTAAAGGATAAGATTAAAAAATAATTAATTAAAAAAACATTAAAAATGACCCGAGTCAATCTGTCAAACTCATGTTCCAGGTCATCAGATCGAGATAACCTCATGATAAGAAAAAAAATAACCTGATTTAATTCGAGTTAACCTGCCAAATCTATGATTTTTGTTATGAGACCGAGATGATCTTATAGAGAACAAATCAAAACAAATTATAAAACTTAATTTTCAATCGCCCCTATTGGATCCAATATTAAACAGTAAAATTTATAAAAAGTTTAATGAAAAAAATGACACAAAAACTAATCCAAGTTAACCCAGGTTATCTCATTAAACACTATTTTTAGTTCATGAGATCGAAATAACCTAATAAAAAGCAAACCAAAACAAATCATAAAGTTTAATTCATAATTAAATACAATATTAAATGATGAAATTGAGAAAAAAAAAGTCAATTAAAAAAACCAGTCAATTGGGTTAACCCGTCAAACCCGCAACTTGAATTATAAGACGGAGACAACCTAATAAAAAACTAATTTAATGTTGAAGAACCTATGACTTGGATTATAAGACCAAAATAACCTTTTAAAAAAAAATTAAAAAATAACCTGGTTAGAATCTTTTTAAAATTGATAATTTTTCCTATAAAGAAATCATAGCTATTGATTTCAGAAATTCTAGTCTAGATTCGTTAATATGATATATGATGTTACCCTTAAATTAGAGCATACAAATCCAACTAGAAGAACCGCAACCATAAGATATCTATAGGAAAGGTAAAAAAATACGGAGCACCATGACAATCAAGACACATCTTTAATTATTATTTTTTTCATTTTTATGCTTATTTCAACGAATAACAGGCACACACTCAACTTTCTTTTTTATACCAGCCATAAGTTTTTTTATAGGTATTTCTATAAAAAAACGAGAATGAAAACCTTATTTTGATTGCAATATAGCCTGATATTTTCCTTCCATTATTTTTTATTTATTTATTTACTCCCACTAAATTGATGCCCTTAATCTTTATCTGCATTTTAAAAAAAAAATACTATTTTACCTTGTCCTTTTAGTAGTAGTTATTACAGTAATTTATCATGAAATTAAAAATAAAAAGTAAGTTGTTACTATTTGAAACAACGAAAAAAAGCTAAATAAATAGTTATTGATTGAAAATAGGTAGTTAAAAAATTAAATAAGTATGAAAGCGGGAATAATTTTACTTATGTGATTATATATATATATAGTGAAATGAATTTATTGCATATGAGATGTCAATCCGTAAACTGATTTGTTCTTGGTGGAATAAGTAGATTTATTCTTATTTAATTCGTTAAAGTAATGGGTCTAAAAGGTATCCGGGTTGGCTATTCATATTCACACACCTCAATTTCTTATTATTTAATTTAATCTATTTTAATTAAGCTTAACATGAATAATGTTACTTAAGTTAAAAAAATATATCCGGGTTGCATGACAAAAGCCCTTTAATTAAGTTGATTTTATGATTATAATCCGTGTGTTTTTCTTATGATTTTACGTGTTAGTTCTTCTGGTTTTTTAAAATCATAATTAAGTTGATTTTTGGACCAAGATTGACTGTTAATTGTTTTTTAAATTTTTAAATTATCCTTTCTGAACTTATTTTTAATTTACTGTAGCGGTGATGTTGAGAATTTTGATTAGAGGTAAATGACATTTTAGGGGGGAAAACAATTAAATTGTCACGTAAAATCAATGGAATTACTAAGTTACAAACAAATATAAAAATTAATTAGGAATCAATATTGGGTTTTTAAATAAAAAAAGAATTAATTAATTATTTATTATTTCACTAAGACTACAGGAACCAACTAATAATTTACTCTAAAATTGAAACTAATAGAAGCTTGGTTGCAAGCTAGCTCTCCACGCATCCCTACTTCTACAAGCAACTTGATATTAATAAAGCCTTCAATACAGAGTCACCACACCAGATATTCAAGCACCTTGTTTCAATTTATATACTGATCATGATAGCCACAAAAAAAAAAATTATAGTAAGCATTTTACTGCTATATAATAATAATAATAATAATAATAATAATAATAATAATAATAATAATAATAATACATTGTTTTTTCTAAAATTTTGAACTGGCTCCGGTCAAAGACGAGCTCAATTTAAAATATAGCTTATTTTCCTCTCTTTTCCAATTTCCAACCTCAATTTCAATACGTAATTTTTGGTGAATCCAAAGCCATCTTTTGAGTCAGTATCCGCTAGAGGAACTTCAAAGAAGCATCATGGCATGATCCACGGCACACGTTAACTAGTCAAGTCTAAATGGCAGCAAACCTCGGTAATTTGACTGGTCATATGATTGTAAAGTCTCTCTTTCCTCTGTTTTATTGCTTACGTGAAACAGTGACCGAGTTACATGATTCATGGGGAGATCTTCATATGTTCTGGTGAGTTGGTTTCGTGTTTCCGGCAGGGAAGAATGGTTGGCCTCTAAAGTCTAAACCACTGATGATAGAGAAACTGGTCTGTATTCAGAATTTCAGATGACATGGCGCAGATTGATAAAGCCACTCTGCCATAAAGGCTATACATAGTTTCAATATGATAAAGTCAATCCATTTATGGAAGAAAAAAACATGATAAAGTTCGAATTAGGATTGCCCAGAGGGATTTATTTTTCAAACATTCACAATTCTCTCTTTACAAAAAATAAAAATAAAAATATGTGTGTGTATTTATACAAAATAGTACAAATTGCAGACACTGTTACAAAAATGAAAGAATGGAAGAGGCCATGATGATTCGAGTGTTTCAGGACCTGTGATTTGGTCTAGCATCGCTGATCCTCCGAAACAACTTTAACAGGCACAAAGAAACCCTTAGCTTCAAGTTCTGAGTCCAGGGAAATATATAGGAGATCTTCAACTTTGATTAGTAGCCACGCCAAACTGGACATTAAGACGTGGGAAAGCAGCATCACTAGGCAAAGCGTTGCCGGCGTAGTGCATTTCATTTACTTGTGGGCAGCTCGGTCCGTTCCTACCAGGAATGTTGGTGCATCCTGAACCTGCAGAAGGAGGGACAGGGCCTTTCTGAAGAGACTGCAATGAAAGGTCTTTATTCAGCTCTTCAGGTAATATCCTACTAGCTTTGTATAGTTGAACATGTAAAGAAAGCAGCAGAAGTACCGCCAAAATAAGGTTTAGGATCCTCATGATTTCTTGATGACAATTTCAAAACAAGCATGAACAATTTCTTGTAGTGGTGAGGAGTATTTATACTGATAAAGGTTGAAGGGTTCGGTGATTTTTTTATTTGTTGAAAGATTTCGACTGTTGACCGCTAGGTTTTTTTTTTTAAAAAAAAAACTATCAAGAAATTGAACAGGTCTAAACAAGAAAAGGAGATTTTCGTGAACTTGAATACCAAGTTTTTTCGTTTTTCCACCTACTTACATGCATAAACATTTGTTTTCTTTTGCTGGATAAGATTTTTCCCGTCAAATTTATCGTGTTGAGTTTTGACCTGTGAGGAAATTTCTTGGAACTGCAGTTGCTCTGACCTTTGAATGCTTGATCACAATGTGCTTGTTTCTATCAATGTTGACATACGTGGCTTCAAATAAGAAATGTTTCAAGTGAAAACATCGTCTGTGACTCTGTGTCATCGAATTAGAGGCCTTTTCTTTATTATCCCAGTGGATTAAGTACTCTCTACAAAGGTAACACATTTCATCCTTGCCGTGTTCTTCATGAACAGTTAGTTCATCACAACCATTATAAAACATGGCTAGCAATTTTGTCTGCCCCTTTCATGCTATGGAGAGACTCCACACTGATGGTTGCAGAAAAAAAATGTCTGCTCCTAAGCAACTGGTAATGGCCTCAAACCCAGATGGAATCAATCTCTACATAACCATAAAAACTTTGATACGTGCGTTCACTTTCAAGAAACCAAACTCAGATCTCAATAATCAGAAGGAACTTAATTCAAGATTGTAGTTTAGAGGAGTCTTGATCCACTGTGGTTTCTCATTGGATAATTGATGTGGTTCAAATTTTAGTCAGTAACGATGGGTTATATTCCATCAGATGCTCATTCAAATATTAATCAAACCCAGAAAACACATCAAAACCTCGTTATAACTAAAAAGCTGGAGGCAGAGAAGGCAGAAACACTCTTTACAAAATGTTTTCTTATGAAAAGATTACAACCTCACTCCAATTCTAAGACCCAATACATTATTACAACGGGCAATCACCCACCAACTTGCAGGCAAGCTCCCTCTGAGAGATTCCTTCAATGTCCATTTGAAGGTCGAAATACTGTGTAGCCATTGACCCCGCATGCCATATTTGAATACTCTGGATTAAAATATGGGGAACTATCACCATCGGCATTTCTCATGCCCATCAAGGAAATATCAGAGCCAGCCATCTGCCACTGGTTTGAAATCAACCCATCAATATGCCCATTTGCATAAGGCATTGAGCTAGCTTGTGGAATATATTCCCTTGGCGTGTCAAAATGGGTTCCAGAAGAGCTATAGCTTCGCTGAAATCCACCATCATGGTAACTCCTGGTGCGCTCGAACCTGCAAGGGCTATTGGTTGAGGAACCCAAATCACCTGATACACCCAAGTCATTTGGAAAAGAGAACTGCCGATTCAATAGGTGTGGCCCATTGCTACGGAAGACTCTGCTTGCCTCGGCTGCCTTCCCTACAGCATGTTCCTCATCAAGCAAATCATTGATGATATCAAGATGTGGGAACTCATCTGTCAGCCCACTTTGGGTCTGACGCCCAGATGTACAGGCTGGGAACTCACTGGAGTAGTGCACCTGTGATCCACTGCGTACAGGATTGTACAAGTCAATGTTTTGCATACCATTTATCAGGGAAGAAGGGTCACCACTCATGCTTCTACTAGCATCCCTTTGAGAGCTCTCCATCCATTGGCGTCCATCTTGTAAGACATCTCGAGTTACCATACCAAAAGGAAAGCCAGATTGGTGAGTGTTTGGGTCTACCCTATCAGAGTTCAATGGTGGTAAAAACATCGGTGCAGATACCAATGTAGATGGCTGCACGTGCACTGGTGATAGGTTCACTCCTGTACTTGGAGAGCTGGTATGGGTGAAACCAGATGAGCTGGAACCAACAGCATTACCAATAATGGCATTTCGATAGGACTGCGGAACATAACTATGAGTAGCTGGTGAAGGGTCAGGACCCAGCCGGCCAGCTGCACTAACAGAACGAGAAAGTAAAGGAGTTGTTTGGACTACAGATATGGGAGCAGCAGTTGGCCTGGGACCAGGCACCAGAGGAGCACTGGAGGGCCTTGACATGGCAGGCACTTGTTTTAGAGTTGGTTTGTCAGACTGTTTTGCAGTTGGCACATTCTGGATCTCAGGTTTGGGAATACCAGCATTTTGGGGGGAGGTAGCTGAAGTTGCAGCTTTATCAGCCTGCATTGAGCAATTTGAAGATGCTTTCTTAACTTGACTGAGATCCATGGTAGCCGAACTCTTGCTTTCTGACTTCAATTGAACAGTGGATGGGACATTTTTAGGAGGACTTGTCGGAGGGCTTCTGGGAGAAGATGGTACAGCTGCTGTCTTTTCTTTAGGTCTTTCTACCTCAACCAGGTCTTTGTTACTCGTCTGCTTTTGCATAGAAACAACTGCGTCTTCCTATTTCATAGAAAAGAAATGTCCATCAAGACATGCTCAAGTAGAACAGATTAAATGTATCCACAGAAATAAAGCAGCATTCAGAAACAGAAAGCCAAAAGATTTAAGGGATTCAACTCGAATTGAAAAGAACACAAAGGCATAAAATCGCATGGTGGCCAAACCTTCAAGAATTGCCTTTGAACTTGTTGGAATAAAAAGTGATAAAGGGAAAGGAAGAAAGAACAGCCTCATAGCAAAGACAGCCAAAAACTCCTTTGCATTGATTAATTCCTAAAATATTCTATGAACCTAGTAGAAGAAAAATTCATCTTCCCCGAATGAAGAAGAAACAAACCAGGATTAAACAAACACAATAAAAGCAAAATAATAAGATGAAAATGGAAGAAAAAAAATCTAAAAACACTTGCGCTGTAGTCACCACGATGCTAAATAAGACAACAGAGAAGACCCTTCATACCCAAGAAGCTGATGCAACGAAAACATGTAGCCAACCATGCTATTAGGCGTCAAAAAGGAGAAAGCTACAAAAGATAAGCAGCCCGCCAAAATTGGATTTGAACATTTGATGCTTGTTATACAGTTCTATATTGTTTGATGGTTTAAACATTATTGAAAGAGTAGAAATTTGAGATCAAGGCAAAAGATTAGCAACTTCACCTTTCCTGTCTTAATTACATGTTGTTCAAGCTTCACCATCCTATCCTGCAAATCATGAACAACAGCCTCAAGCTCGCAATCAGCAGCCTTGCTACTTCTTGTGACATCGCTATGATCACCAGTATCTGATGCAGGCTCAGGAGGCTGATTATCCATTTCAGCTGTCCAACTCGCATCATGTGCCATCTTACCTCGCTGATTCTTCCCTCTGCAGATATGAAATGCAAAATGAATGCCACATAATCAAGTCCTGCAGTGGAAAAAGCACGCGTAGGCCACATGTTTACCACATACCTGCTAGGCAATTTTTCAAATTGATAGTTCAAGTACGAGTTTCCCTTATATGGGTCATTCATTACTACTGAAGGGACTGAATCAGTAGAGCATGTTGAGGAACTATCATCCATTGCATATGTGCTCCTTTTATCACTTGTCCCGTTTGGCACAGATGACAAGCCACTAACTCCACTGCTACTGACTTCGGTGGGAGGATGAACTTCTGAGCTGTCAGTATCCCAATTGACCGGGCTTGCATCTCTGTCTTCTGAATCATGCTGGAGCACTTCAGCAACACCATCCACTGAATCAGACACATCAGAGACATCTTCCAGAACCTCAGGCTTTTCCATCACAGGCCGCACCTCCTCAACAGCAAACTCCTTATTCTCATTACTAAGATTTGACTCTTGGTACTTGTCTACCACAGCAACACCAGACCTATCCTCTCTACCTTTATCCTTCCCTTTGCGATTGTTCCGTTTTTGTTTAGCCTGTATTTATAAGAAGCATCAGTATTCAAACAAATTAAACCTTGAAAAGGGTGGATTGGGGTTTTCTTGATTGGGGGGGGGGGGGGGGGGGGGTTTTTTTTTTATTTTTACCCCCCCCCCCCCCCCCCCCCCCCCCCCCATCCCCTCTCCATTCTGCATTTCCCCAGGCTAGAGAGAGGGGCGGAAGGGAGAAAAAAGAAAGAAAGAGGGGACATGAAGGCAGGAAGGAAGGAAAGGA
>Ga0307517_10013878_pt1 | contig 10890 bp, 12 predicted proteins | sample 23_EM_MG_FD_194515 | JGI IMG/M metagenome (GOLD analysis project Ga0307517, IMG submission 194515) | Populus trichocarpa ectomycorrhiza microbial communities from riparian zone in the Pacific Northwest, United States - 23_EM | ecosystem: Host-associated > Plants > Roots > Unclassified | place...
ACTAGAGAAGGTGCCATAGCCAGGAAAAGGGGGTTAATGCCAGCCTACAACTACTTAAATGAATGATGATTGTACGTTTACGGTTTTCGTTGAGACGAACAAAATATCCAACTCATCCACACGATAATGTGTACCAATACCCCCGAATGCGAACCTCCCAATGTCAGTACGAACTCGTGAGAACTCTGTTTTGTGCTTTTTCATCAATTACGATTATTGCATATATTTCTCGAAATGGGGGTGGGTATAAGTGACGGTACGGGGTAATCAATCACTTGTCATTTCCTTCCGTATTCGGGGCAGGTTGGACACGGAGTATAGGGATGTCATCCGAAGGATTTTCCTTTGCCTTCGACTTCCGCAAGGTCAACGACACTGAAGACAAATTAGCGCCCGTTCTCTCCAAATTGGACCCAAACAGAGAAGGTGGCTGTGATACCTCAGGCATGGGAAGAGCAGCCGCAAATGGACGAGCTCATTCACCGCAACTTCGAGTAGTCTGGGGGATCTCAATCGAGTTAATGCGTTATTCCATTCCTCTCCAACTCTCAGATCCATTTGATTTACCGCTCCGTTCTTCACTACAGGACCAAGATTATGTCTTACGGCGTCTGGTGTTCGAACTTCTGGAGAATTGGTACAAGCATGCGCTTATAAGGCAGCGAGAAGGTATTAACGACGGGCCAACTACTTAATTAACTTGCATATTTCCACTGAGCAAAATATTCGACTCATCAACACAAATTCATAAATAACAGTACGTACTGCAAAATAAATTACTCGTCGTGCCCTTCGGGATTCGGAATAAGTGGGACACGGAGAATAGATATCATCCTTCAATTTCGACTTCCGTGAGGTCAACGAATGACAATGAGGGCAAATTAGCGCCCATTTTCTCCGAATTGGGCGCATACACAGAAGTTGGTTTTGCTTCCAGTAGCTTCAAGAATTTCCACCACTCGTTGTCCGAGAAGCTGGGTATTCCCATCATTTTCTCCAAGGAAAGGACCCCCTCTGCCAAATGAGCCCTGTAATTTCGAAGGACTTCAAGAAGCATAGACACTGCCGACGCAACGGTTGGATATTGATGGCGAAAGATTCCGGTTGCAAGCAATTTGGCGTAGTAAGAAGCAGTGTAAAAGAGGAAATCGTGTTGCGGGTTTGAAAAGCCATTCAGGGCCACAGATATCTCAGTGATTGTAGAGATGACGACTGTGAGGATTTCCGAATCCAAATCGTCATCGGTGCTCTAATAAGTTTGGTGTATGAATCCATAGAAGTACCGCCTGAAGGAAGTATGGGCGTGGAAAGTTTGTAGTAGTTGAGAGTCGTCTGGACCGGCATTGATAATGGCCAAGAAGAAAGAGTTGATGGACAGTGCCCATTGGTACATGAAATCTAGGTAAACAGAAATAAAATTATTGAATGTCCTTGATTTAGTACTGGATGCTTCGTACCAGTTGCATTTTCACTTTTCTTGATGTTCTCAATGGCAGCGCCCAATGCAAAAGGAGGGATCCAGTGCGGCAAATTCTGGGATTCAATTTCTTGTTGCACTGGCCAGATTTTGGAATAGATAGCAGCCTGCAGTCGGAGATTGCATTCTAGGAAATGCTTTGATAGCGTTGGAGAAAGTTTACGGGATGGATCAATCATATCCAAAATGGCGAGGGTGTTCTCCTCGGATAAGATCCGAGAATCGAAGTTAGATTCAGCTAACATCTGCGATAAAAGGGGGGGTTGCTGGTGGAGATCGTAGGAGCTTTTATGGAGCAATTGAAAATATGTTTTCAGATATGTTTGTGGTGATAACATAGTGACGTCCTCCCCAATGATAGAGGAAGAAATATCATTGAGATAATGGAATTGGGCAAATAAATAGCGTTCTGAAGGATTCATTTCGTTTCCCCGCGCAATAGATCGAATGCCCTTAAGAGCGTCGTAAAGTGGCTTTGGTGGTCGATAAAAATCGTCGAGAAGTCGATCATCGGTGATATTTAAGAACATGAGATCGTGAAAGTTCAACCACGAGCGATCAAAATCGATCCAAGACGCTGTATGCCAAACAGGTAAGATGGAGGGGAACCAACGGGAAGTCTTGACGAATTGAGGTTGGCTCGCTTCCACTCGCATAAAGCGATATACGAACTTTCGAGAGTGCATGATCAACCACTGAATTTGTGCCATTAGCCACCGAATGGCTAGAAAGCTCCTCCGGAACGTTGTGACGAAGCGACGGAAAGCTTGAGACTGCGGTGATTTATAAGCGCAGGGAGATGGGAGGTCGTGCGTGATTTCTAGATAGGTGGGTAGGACTACAAGGCCCTGGACAGTAGGCAGGACAGTAGTAGCAATGAGGAAAAGGAGGCTTAAGGCGATAAAGATGATGCCAGGGATTGCTACTCCTAGCCCGAATCCAAGCAAATAGTCGATGAGCCCCGCAAGATAGAGAGCTAGGGCACCCTGAAGGAGCAAAGGAAGTCCCGCGAAAATTTGAGGTACGTACCACACCTCTAAGGCTTCTTGCCGCATACAGAAGATGCTGAACTTTTCTTCGATTGAAAGTCCGGAATATTTTTGATGCTCACGGATCCATTGGAGAGATACAATCCCGACCAAAACGGTTGTGAGACTGAGCACCAGACTCGCGAACCAGAGCGCATTGATACGGTAGGACGACGGAGCTGGGGAAAATTGGAATTGAGGTATGTTTGCAGCCGTGGCGTTGGTGGCATCGGCGATCAGAGTTGCAATATGAGATAGTAGAAGGGTATTTGGGTCAGGTTGAAGTTCCCTTGAGGAGTTGACCACAAAGGATGTTACGACCGCCGAGAAGAGTCCAGCCTTCCGAAGTTCGTCATTAGCCAGGTCGATACAAATTGAACTCGTGAGGACGCACGAAAATCAACAAGTTCTGGACTTCCTCTGTCCACGCATCGCATTGGATTTTATCCTTCACTAAAAGGGGTTCTAGCAAAGTCTCCAAAGGATCTTCATCACCTCTGGGTATTGGGTATCGATATGGGTCATTAAATGTCCATTGCTTGGGCTTCTGAAATTGAATACTACTTAGGCCAACAATCGTGCTTGCAGGGGTTTCTCCGGGTGCGCACCTGTTGGTCGTTCTGGTCCTGCAATGTGGACATTCAATTTTCTTGTTGGGAGAACAAAGCCCGCAATGCACCCCGGTCTGACTCGGAACGTCAATTGCAATTGTTTGTGTGATCTGTGGCTGTGTTCACTACGGTTGACCTCAAGCTACACGCGCCGTTGAACGCAAGAGGCATCAAATGTCCACGTCGCAGGACTGGAATGACCAGCAGGTGTGCACGCGATACAACCACTGGCAGCACTATGCTTGGCTTATTTGATTCCAGAAACACAAACAATGGACGTATAATGACCCATACCGATACCCAATACCCAGAGGCGATGAGGATCCTTGGGAGACGTTGCTAGAACCCCTTTTAGTGAAGGATAAAGCCCAATGTGACGCTTGGAAGGACGAAGTCCAGAATTTATTGATTTTCATGGGTGTCCACGAGTTCAATTTGTGTTGACCTGGCTAATGATAAATCTCGGAAGGCTGGACTATTTTCAGCAGTAGTAACATCGTTTGTGGTCGACTCCTCAAAGGATCTTCAACTTGATCCAAATACAATTCTCCTGTCTAATATTGCATCCCTGATCGGCGACACCACCAATGCCACTGTTACAAACACACCTCAAATCCAACTATCTCCATCTCCCTCGTCCTACCGTATTAATGCGCTCTGGTTCGCGAGCCTGGTGCTCAGCCTCACAACTGTTCTGGTCGGGATAGTATCGCTCCAATGGATCCGTGAACATCAACGATATTCAGGACTTTCACCACAAGAAAAGTTCAGTATCTTCTGTATGCAGAAAGAGGCGTTGGATGCGTGGTACGTGCCTCAAATATTTGCAGGACTTCCTTTGCTCCTCCAAGCAGCTTTATCCCTCTATCTCGCGGGTCTCGTCGACCATTTACTTGGTTTCGGACGTGGAGTAGCGATCCCTGGCATCATCTTCATCACCCTGAGCCTCTTGTTCCTCATTGCTACTACTGTCCTTCCTACTCTCCAGGGTCTTGTCGTCCTACCCACCTATCTAGAAATTACGCTCAACCTCCCATCTCCCTGCCCCTACAAATCGCCACAATCTCAAGCGTTCCGTCGGCTTGCCACCGCGTTTCAGAGTGGATTTCTAGCCACCTCGTGGCTAACGGGGCAATTTCAATGGTTGACCATGTACTTCCGAAAAGTCCTATATCAGGTCATCCGACTGGAAGCCAGTCAACCTCGATTCGTTAAGACTGCCCGCTGGGTCCCCCCCATCTTAACTGTTTGGCGTAAAGTGTCTTGGATCGATTTTGATCGCTCATGGTTAAGCTTTCGCGATTTCATGTTCTTAAATATCACGGATGGTAGACCTCTTGCCAATTTCTATCGATCACCAAAACCGCTTTACGATGCTGTCAAAGGCATTCGATCTATAGCGCAGGGAAATTATATGAATCCATCAGAACACTATTTATTTGCCCAATTTCATTTGCTCCGTGATATTTCTTCCTCTATTGTCGGGGAGGGCATCAATATGATATCGCCACAAACATACGCGGAAACTTATTTCCAATTGCTCCATAAAGACACCAATGATCTCCGCCAGGAACCTTTCCTTTTATCGCAGATGTTGGTTGGATCTGATTTCGATTCCTGTCTACTATCCGAGGAGAGCACCCTTGCAATTTTGGAGACCATTGATCCATTCCAGCAACTCTCCCCCACATTATCAAGACATTTCGCAGAATGCAACCTCCGCCTGTTAGCGGCCGTTTATTCCAAAATCCGCGGACTTTATCGAGAAAACGAATCACAGTCGTCGCTCTTGACAATCTCTCCTTTCTCATTAAGCCGTGCCATCAAAAATATCAAGAATAAGGGAGACGAGATTGGTGCGGAGTTCGATATTGCCTCTCACTATTCCGTACTAAATCAAAGGCGTTCGTTTTTTTTCGTTTGTCTAGAATTCGTCCACCAATGGGCCCTATCTGTTAACTCTTACTTCTCGGCCATCATTAATTCAGGTCCCAATGATCCTCAGCTATTACAAAGTTTCCACGCCCACACTTTCTTCCGCGGGTATTTGAATAAATTCATGGAACAAATGTATGAAAGCACCAATAACGATAACGGTGACGATTCCGAAATCCTCGTAGTTGTCGTCTCCACGATCACTGAGATATCTGCGGCCCTCCATGACTTTACGAACCCTCGACGGGAGTTCCTCTTCTACGCCTCCTCTTTCTATGCCAAATGGCTTGCAACTGGAATTTTTCGCCCTGGACAGCCGAGCATTGTATCCGCATTATCCACACTTCTCGGAGCCCTCCGTAATTATAAGGCCCACCTAGGCGAGGGGATCCCTTCATTGGAGAAAATACCTAACTTCTTGGACCACGACATCTTGGACAAGGAGTGGTGGGATTTCTTAAAACTACCAGAGGAGAAACCGACTTCTGTGTATGTGTCCCATTCGGAGAAAAAGGGCGCCACCTAATATGTCCTCATTATCATTGGCTTTGCGGAAGTCGAAAGAACAGGACGATGATTCGGATTACATCCCTGTTTTCGCTAAAGGAAACGACCCAAAGCGATTTACCGTCGATATTTATAAACGCATTGGTGGCAAACAGTGGGGTTTTTGCCAAGTTTTTTCGTTCGGTGAACTGTGAGGACAGTGTCAGGCAAAGAAGCCGGAAAATCCACAATTTGTTATGGCATTGGAAAAAAAATATCAAAAAAAAAAAAAGGGGGTTGAATGGGGAAGTTCGATGTTGCACATCCTGTACTAAACCGAAGTCAGGACCCCAATGATCCTCAGTTTACCAGTCCGGATGATCCTCATCTATTACAAACTTATCATGCCCACACTTTCTTCTGCCGGTATTTGCATGAATTCATGGTCCAAATTTATGAAAGCACGGATGACGATTTGGATTCAGAAATTCTTATAGTCGTCGACTCTACTATTATTGAGATATCTGTGGCCTGAATGGCTTTGCAAGTCCTCGACCTGATTTCCTCTTCTAGGTTAGGCAAGGTGGACCATGTCCGTTGAACCAAATCGATGTAGGCGTGGGACATGTTGATAAGACGAGGAAGATTGAGCTAGCGGTTCAGCTTGTTGACAATCGCAGTTGACATTATGGAATCCATTCCGAGCTGTTTTCCGAGTTGCTTGGGCTCCTTTCATTCTCGTAGATACTGTGGTTGAATAGTAAGTGTTCAAAATACCTTCCTAACTGCAAATACGGATCTTATAGGAGGTTTGTCGGGCTTCCTTGGCGGTTTACTTATACCTATGGCATAAATCGAATGATAAGACTTGGGCTCGGGATTGGTCGCCGAAAAGCGATTTTAGCTTGTCGTAATAGCGGGTACCAAGGGTAAGGAGCGATTTCGGAGACCTCTGCGCAAAGGCTCAAACTCAAGCCGGCTTCGCCACCCGAGCCTACCTCCTTTGTCATCCACATGTCGTTCTCCACTTGGTGCTGGAGTTCCAGCGGAGGTCAGGTGGAGTTGGCCCCGGCATGTGTTTGGTAAAGGCTTCATTTGTCTCAGTCTCATCAGTCTGCTTGTTGTACTGTTACATCCACCTTCTACTTCTATCATTTCGCTTTTTTTCTTCGCCCACCCACCACTTCCCCCTTTAATTTTTACTAGTTTATTATATTCTTAATTGCTAGTACTAGTAGATTACTTGTTGATTTACTTTAGATAGAGAGGCTCTCCTCAGGCTCCGTCTTATCAAAACCCTGGGGAATCCGTAATGCGGATTTCTGTTGTTGCTAAACATCGTTTGAATGGCGCAGCAGAGGCTCGGTTCCCACAAAAAGTCATTATCACAAGGCGAATAGTACAACGATCAGAATAGATGTCTAGAGCAATGAGCAAGGTCGCATAAAAATATATCACTCGCTCATCTCCGCCGCCTCGTTGGCCTCCTCACCGGCCTCAACCTCCTCCCTAGGTATACCGTCTCCCTCAATTTGAATGACTTCACCCGTTGTCGATTCCCATCTTGCAAGGAGACCAACCCGGAACGTCACCATTTTAAGCCCCGTCAGCTTCAGAATCTGCGCCTGTTCGCTCGACAAGGTTTTGCCTTTCTCACACAGCGTGTGTGGGGCCGTTAGGATTGGGACACCCTTCTGCATCGACGTTGTGAGTCCCAATTTTCTGAGCTGCGGTTCTTCGTTATGGGGGAAAGGTTCTGGTGGGTCGGAATGGTGTCGCATCACAGGTCCGACGGGGAGGATCACTGTGCGAGTAGCTTTGTTGCCTGCACGCGCGAAATCGGGTTGTTGGAAGTCGGCAAACCATTCGATGACTTCTTGTGGTTCGGTATCGGTGAAGAATAGCCCTACTTGGCCTTTTATTTGCTGGATAAAGTCGAAAAAAAAGATGATAAATGAAGGAGACTGTGAAAATGAGTCCAAAACTCACTGAAGCGAGTTTTGATAGACCTAACCGGTGCTCCTCAGCAGCGGTCGTTCCTAACGCCTTTGCCATGACTGCCCCTCGTCCAAAGAACATCCGCGCCGAACTGAAATAAAATAAAGATCAGAAAGAAAAAAGAGGTATAAAATACATTAGGCAGGGTAGCGCACTCTTTCCATAGTTTCCGCACAGTTTTAAGATGTGAATTCCGCATAGCCCCAACTTCAAAAAGCCAGCAGTATTTCCATTTTTCCGAGTTGGCTTGGAGCTGTCGATCGAGTCGTAAGAACGAAGCAGATGAATTGATCAATTCCACAAACCTCATTCATCAAGGCATTTTTGTGCTCCTTTGTTTTCTTGGAGACTTTCGTTAGTGATACTAGAAAAACGAGTTCAGTATATTCTCCAGATATGGTTATTAAAACAAGCCAACAGACCGACTTTCTGGCGCTTTGACTTGGGCATGGAAGATAGAGAAAAGGTGTAATAAAAATTCAAAGTCCGCCAGAAAATCTATTTCGACCCTAGCTCGATCATATCCAATGGCCGTTGTTGTCTCTCCATCCGAGCTTCAAACCCTTGAGGACTGTCTCCTCAACAAATCCAACAATGTCGCACTGCATACCCGCTTTCGGGCCTTATTTACTCTGAAGTCCCTCAAATCCGAAGATGCAGTTAGTATTATCGCGAAAGGTTTGTCCAGAATTATCTCTCCGTGTCATTGATTTGAGTTTTTTTCCTTCATCCAGGTTTCAGCGATCCTTCTGCTCTGCTCAAACATGAGCTAGCATATTGTCTGGGTCAGATAAAGAAGACATCGGCGCTTCCAGCTCTGGAAGCCGTCCTCAGAGACTCTTCCGAAGATCCTATGGTCCGGCATGAGGTGAGTCTATACATTTTTACCCTTCTTGACTTGATAAAAATTATTTCATTTATGCCACAGGCTGCTGAGGCCATGGGGGCCATTTCGGACCCTTCCTCTGTCCCGATCCTCAAAGAGTTCCTTACCGATTCAGAGAGGAGCGTCCGAGAAACCTGCGAGATCGCCATGGCCAAAATCGAATGGGACAATTCAGAAGAAGGAAAAAAACATCACGCAAGTCTGGACGAGTCATCAATTCCGTACGTCGCATTCCATTCTTACTTTCCGGGTTTTGATAACGGTCTCTCTGCTGCAGGCTTTACACATCCGTCGATCCCGCACCTCCCTCCTCCGGGCTCCTGCGCGGCACTCAAAAAGCGGAGGACATTTCTGAGGAAGGAGTTGAGCGGCTACGAAAGGAACTCGTAGACACCAATCTATCCCTCTTCCAACGATATCGCGCCATGTTCTCCTTGCGCAACATCGGCACCCCCGCAGCCGTCGACGCCCTCGCCTCTGGTTTTGCCGATGACAGTGCCCTCTTCAAGTAAGCCCAAGCTTATATCCTGTCCAAACTAACCGTTAATCTAAACCTATCATTATACAGACACGAAATAGCATTCATCTTCGGCCAACTTCTCTCACCCCACTCCGTCCCCTCTCTCCTTCAAGTCCTCCAAAACTCGCAAGAATCCGACATGGTGCGCCACGAAGCCGCAGAAGCCCTCGGCGGAATCGCCACGCCCGAGGTCCTACCGCATCTGCGCGAGTGGATGGACAGAGACGACGCCCCGCGTGTCGTGCGCGAGAGCTGTCAGATCGCAATCGATATGTGGGAGGTGCGATGATTCATTTCGTCGAATTTATTTCCTCGGTTTTGACAGTTCGTTTGTAGCACGAAAACTCAAATGAATTCCAGTACGCCAATGGGCTTGGCGGTACAAATCCAATTACAGTTCCATAATTGTCGCTTCGAGGTGAAGGAGGAACAACAGAACTTTCGTTGAAGTATCCTACAAATCTGGAGCAATTGTTATTCAGTCTCCTTCACATTGAGGAGGGTACAAATCAACGAGGGATTGGGCCTCCCTGTAAATTTTTGGAGTCTTAAAGAGATACATATAATACATATACAATTCCTTATTCAATGTTGTTCTATTTCGGCTAAAAATTTATACCATTGAATAGCTATGTTACAACAGAGTCAGAAGAGGGGTGTTCATCCAAAAAACGGAAAAATTATTGCATGCGCAGGAGATTGATAACGAGAGGAAATGAAAGGAAACTGGTACTTCAAGAGACGGAAATGATGGAGAAAAAATATACGACAACATGCATGTTTGCGACGAATGTAGAGGCTGATGTAGCGGGGTTGTGGGTGCAGAGGTAACATTTTGGATTGGAAGCCTGAGCGGTGGTGATGTGGTTGATATTGTCGTTGTTTCACACTCGAACTCTATGAGTGCATGAGTGGACGCTCCATGAAGACGACTTAAGTCGATTGCTGGTAGATCAATTTGTTGGGTCGGCGGATTGATGTCGCAAATTACAATGATGTTGATGAATGAGAGGAAAACAGATGGAGAAATGATGTCCGAGAATATTCAAGCTCTTGCACTCCTCCATGCACTTTGCATGGCGATTCGTCTCGCCTAACAAAGTAGGGTTCATAAATATTCATAGAGAAGGGACAAGAGAACACAAACCTGATCAAGGGATATCGAGTCTTCCCTGAGCTCAACCTTCTGCTTCCTGTCATCCTCTTCCTCCTCTTCGTCGTCGAACACGCTTCTGCCAGCACCGATCCGCATGCCTCCGAACGCGGCCTTGCCTCCAGCCAGAGAAAATGGTGTTGATGCAACGGCTGTGCCAAAGACACTCGCGGACTTGGGTGCGCCGAACGCCGCAAAATCTGTGACAACTTTGCGTGGAGGTGATGCAGGCACAACTTTGGTCGGGGAAGCATGTGAGGGTCTCGGGGAGGTATGTGGGGAGCTCGAATATGAAGCATAGGATGCCCGGTTCATGGCATGTCGGGCTGCAATGTATTTATCTGTGAAACGCGTGCCGTGCACCTAAAAGCAGAAATAGAATAGAAATTAGCGCTGTGATTTAAATGTAAAGATAAATATATGCAGACCCTCTTGAGCAACGGACGTGCTTCTTCCAAAGATGGTGCTTGAGTGAAGACGGCAACATTGTGCTTCGCCTCTTCCGAATCCTTATAGATGCTCTCGATAACCACCTTCTTCGTGCTCTCGTTTCGCAGAAGGAGCTTTTCGTGTAATTCTCGAGCAACATCGTCCACGCTCTCGTTATTACCGAGAATTCGTTGAGCTACAGCATGCCCAACTTCGTTTACGAGACGCTCCATATCTAGGTTCTCTAGCACACTTCCAACGATTGCGTGAGTCAGTAGGTCTGCTGTTAAAAGTGGGAGCATAAGACCAGAGGTGATGGTTGTGATTGCTTGGTAAAAGTCGGTGGCATACTAAAAGAAGAATTAGT
>Ga0307517_10013880_pt1 | contig 10889 bp, 8 predicted proteins | sample 23_EM_MG_FD_194515 | JGI IMG/M metagenome (GOLD analysis project Ga0307517, IMG submission 194515) | Populus trichocarpa ectomycorrhiza microbial communities from riparian zone in the Pacific Northwest, United States - 23_EM | ecosystem: Host-associated > Plants > Roots > Unclassified | place...
AAAAAAAAAAGAAGCTTTTTTGCTCGGATTGCTGGCAAACAAACACAACTGTTTTTTTTTTTTAAGAAAAAAATCTTTGTTGACTAATTGTGTTTTCCCTTTAGGTTCCTTTGTTGATATATGCACGAGTTTAATTGAGATTTCTTGAACCTCTGTTTGATTTCCTCATCACTCTCTTTTTTTTTCTTTTCTTTTTTTTCTATGACTGAAAATTATCCAGAAAGTTTTATGTGGGAAAATTAAAGTACAAGCTTGATAAGTCATTGGCTATAAATTTTAGTTTTCTAAAAATTAAAGTTCCAAGTAAATTTGTGTAGATTTTTAGTGTTTTGGAATTATGATGTTCTTCTCCATATGAAAAATCTTAGTTGCTAAATACTAGTCAAATTTTGTCCATGGACTGCTGTGGTTTTGACCTGGTTGAGGATGTCATTCTTGAATCAGAATCGTAATGCTGCTTGTGGGCAGCACAAGGAAGAAATCCTTTGTCAGCTTCGTGAACTAGTGAGATTGAAGCCTGATCCATATGGAAATGCAGACATTGACCCTGCTAATATCCTCCAATCACTGGATGCTGATCCGCAGCCACCGAATTTAAATACAATTGGTGATCCTGGGGCATTCACTTCATACAAGGTAAATCTTTTCCATTTATTTCATGTAGTCTTTTGTTTTTGTTTTTTTGTTTTTTTTTGTTACATGGGGGGAGGGGGCATAGGCACCATTGGACTACGGCATTCATTTGTAAACTTTCATGTTTTCTACCTTGTATAATTTGTGAGCATTAGCATTTTTGCTTGTTGTTGTGGAATTAATTTCCTTTTATCTATCTGCCTCACCATTGTTGAGCTAATTCATTATCCGAATTAAGAATGCCATAGTGATCTACATGTGGAAGGAAAGAGAACAATCTCAGTAGGACTGGATCTGAATTCAAAATATCATCAACATGTCTTTTCGTAGTCTAAGTGGTAATATGAGTCTTCTCGTTTCCTTGTTGGTTTGGCACACTAGTCCATGTGGATGATCAAGGGTTTTAGGGTTGGCAATTGAGAAGCAAAGCTTTATCAGCAGGTGCACGCAAACATTTATAACTTGCCTGTCCACCAAGGCACACGCATGCAAAAAAACAAATCGATTAAATAGCATCTAGTAGATCTGTGTTTCATGTGGAAGAGAGGCCATCCTGTGGTCTCCGGGGTTAATGAATTTTTTACATGAAATGGGCATACAAGACATTGGTTACATGTCAAAATAAACTTTCCCTGGGTTTTAGATCAGTTTGTGCTTGATTGTGTCTACAATTTATCCCATTGTCTCCAGGGTCACTAGATTCTTTGCATGAAACCTATGTTACTTCTAAGCATGAGTGGCAGGCTCGTGATCACTTATTAGCTGGCTTAATCATCAGAGCTTCTTATGTAAATTTATTTTCTTGTCTTTTGGTTTCTTTTTAATTCTGTTCTTGCCATTATTAGTATCAGATGTTCTTTCAGTAGAATAAATGAGGAATAATTTATTTTTCCTTCATTCAGGAAAATCTGCCCGATTGGCTTGCTGATTATGGTGAAGCTGCAAATCAAGTTCTTTTTCTTTCTACATTACCAAGTAGCAACTTTGAGGAAAGTTGTGCAGTTCCTGACAAAGAGTTCAATATTATTGGTAGTGCAAGTCATGTCCATGATGATCATGCAGCAGAGCCACAGCATCTTACAATTGAAACATTACCAGCTCTCCCAAATGTTGTGACACATGAATTAAACAGCCAGGAGAGAGATTCTGCTATTTCACGATACAAGGAGAAGAAGAAAACAAGGAGGTATTTGGACCACCAGTTTGTCTTTGATAGTATTATATTGCAAATCTATGTTTTCAATTTGAAAGGGACTTGAACATGTGCATTCTGAGATCGAAATTTCCTATAACCTTTGAAAGTGGTTAATGTTCGTAATATTTAGCTTTGGTTTGTGTGTTAGATTTTCTAAAACTCTCTGATAGTTTTGGGGTCTCCAAGAAAATGAATTGCGTTAGCATGTTCTCATTGGATCGAGATAACTGAGAAATTAAGATTCAAAATGAACACCTTTTTGGTCTGAATAAATTTACATTGAAGAAGACGTGTCAGTCTTCAACAAGCTCTTCTATATGTTTCATGGACTGTAAACAACTTTACCTAGTAATTACTCTATGTTTTAAGGGTAGTCTTGTGACAGATGGATTGTTGAGAATTATAAATTATTGAACATGGACATGTCAAGTGGACCACCTAAATAAGTTGTAGAATCTTAGCAGGATGGTTCATTAGCATGAGATGAGTGATCTTAGGATGTCATTTTTCTGCAACTTGTAAACCAACATTCTTTTTGTGAAAAACAACAGGTACAGCAAACATATCAGGTATGAATCCCGCAAGGTTCGGGCAGAAGGCAGAACAAGAATTAGGGGACGTTTTGCTAAGATGGATCATTGAAAGTGGTACGCAGTTGCTGTTGCTGTTAAGTTGTGGTTTGACAATTTGTGGAAAAATTTTGAAATTGTTTGTCAAACTGATTTCTGCGTGCACTGGATGACTACAAACTTTCTTACACAAACAAGTCACATGTCTGTCTCACCACATGCTGTTTTCATCATCTGGTTAAAGCAGAGTATACTAGCAAGAGTATGATGTTTTGATGGCTGCTATATATTTTCCTGTCATCATGTCTAGACTTCTTAATTTGATATTTTTTATTTTGAATCAACAGGTATTATCAGGTGTATCTCAGGATAGGGAACATCACTAGGATTACTGGACATTTTGCTAGGATAGATGGCTTAGTTCTGGAATATACCGCAATATGTGCCATTGTTTCGTATGTTAGGGCATATAATATCATATATTGTTCTATCTGGTAATGTTTCACTGTGTTTGTTGTAGCCACTGAAGCAAAAACTTTTGTAGATCCTCATAAAATAGGGTTTTCTCGTCTCATTATTTTTTTGGTGAAGCTTCAGGCTTACATTAAGCTGTTCCTTTACTTCCTTGGATGGCCTTGACTTAGTTTTGGGTTTTATTCTTTGTTAGGCCGTTTTGTAGCTGTTCTGAATTTGGGTTTGGTTAATTTTGGTCTTCTCAAGTAGATCTCAATGCAATGAAAAATAATATGATTTTTTCTTAGAAAGTCATTTATGTTGTTACTGGGCAATAATTGTAACATGGAAACTCCGAATATTGAAAGCAAACTGATTGTCATTTGTTAACACACTAGGCGACCGTAAATACTCAAAATGTTTTAAGCACATGAACTGAATTTCTAATGTAAGAATAAAAGATGTCAATATCATGTGTGTGTTTTTCTGTATCATTATTTTTTAAATTGAAAGATGGTGTTTCTGTTAAATAAAATAAATTATAAAAATATACATGAATTGATAAATAAAAAAGAATCTTTGAAAATATTTAACTTATTATTATTATTATTTTTATATTAGAGATTATTTTTTACTGTTAAGAACAAATATATATTTTGTTTTTATAAAAATATCCCACATAATGTATTTTTATAAAATATAAAAGGAAAATTTTTAAAGATAAAATGCAATAATCTTAGAAGCATTATGACTTTAAAGAATCAATTAATATTTATAAAAAAAGTTGAACCAAATAATTTAAAAAATATAAGAGAGTATTAATTAAAATTTTAATAAAAAAATCAATGCAAAGTAAAAAAATAAAAAAAATAAAAGAGAGGGTATTAATAAAGAGAGTGTAGTACAATGTCAGGTCACGGGGGTGGTGTGTTTTTTGTCTTGTTTGGGGGAGAAACAAGGTATTAAATGGTTTTAAAAAGTGGCTTCACGGGTTTTTAAAAGAATATGATGAACAGCGCAAGACAACATGTTGTCTGACATGGTTTTTTTTTTTTTGGACCAAAATAACGTTGTTTGGATTCAAAACCCATCGTTTTGGTCAAAACAACACAAATAACACATTTTCATTTAAATGAAACGGCGTTGTTTTGGTGTTTTGGGTTAATTTAGATTTTAACCTTCCTATTTTAATTTCAACCCTCAATCTTTTAAAATTTTCAATTAAGTCCTCAATTGAATTTTGATTTTAAAAATCGCTTCAATTTTGCCCCTGTCATGTTTCAAAAACATCCCCTGATTTCAGCGTGTTTTTCAACTTGGTCTTTGGTTTTGGATATTTTCAATTTTATCCCTAATTGACCTTCAAACTTTGAATTTCTTCAATTTCACCCTTGTTTTCAACCAAATTGAGTCCCTGAATTCACACGCTTTTTGCAAAAAGATCATTGGTTTGAATTTCTTCAATTTTACCCTTAATTGACCATAAACTTTGATTTTCTTTCAATTTTGTTCATGATTTCACCCAATTAACTTTGTAAAAATTAAATTTGGTCATCTAAAATTTCAACATTCTTAATTAAGCTCAAATTAACCTTCCAAACTTGTTTTTTCATCAATTAAGCCCCTAATAAAGTGAATTTGACATATTAAAAGCCCAAATTAATTGTTAAACTTAATTAAATCTTTAATTAAGCTTGTGATTAAATCAAATTAACTTTTTAAAAATCTAACTAAGTCCCCATACTTAATTTTTATGGAAATTCACTCGATAATCATTTACTTTAATCTTGAATCTACTTTGTCCTTCAATCTTGGGTACATTTGGCTTCTTAATGTTTTCCAAAATCTCAGTTTTTTTTTCCTTCATGTGCTTAAAACTCCTACTTTTTTTTTTATTTGCCAAGTTATCAGTCTTTTTTTCATTTTTTGCTTTTTTTAAGGTGATTTTAGGGGAAACGCAAAATTGGGTTAAGACAAGTATCATAACAAGTTTGTGATTATCCATTAAGATTTGACTAAAATTTCAAATAACAAACCTTGTTTTATTTTTTTGGGCATTAGGATGATTAGATTTTAACTTGATGAGATAAGAATTTTCTTACCGAGGAGAACTTTTCTTAAACCTTAGACAAACTTTTTTTTAGACTTTAAAATGGTGGGGTTTTAACATGATAAGGTAAGAATTTTCTTATTGATGAGGATTTTTTTAAAAACCTTATACTGACTAACGAATAGAAACATGACTTTGAACAATTAATAATACAACTTACAATAGGTAGAGTACACTAGGGGTAATATGTCTTCCCCTTGCACAACTAATTTCGTTACCCAGACTCTCGCATACCATTAGATTTCCTAATGACCATAATATTATGTGACAACTCTTGAACCCTTTCTAATCATAATTTTATGATTTATCATAATACATCCAAAACCCCTCAATTAAAGAAGCATGACCCGCTATCTGATGTCGTGCACAACACGACATGCTTAATTTACATTAACAATATAAAACCTTAAACACTATTTTTTTTTTTTGATCAAAATGTAAGAATATAAAACCTCAATCCAAGAAGACTGAAGGGGGCCTAGGTCTGTTTGACATTAAAGCTCGTAATAAAAGCTTCATTGCCAAGTAGCTATGGAACATTCACCTCAAAACTAATTCCATTTGGATTTAGTGGATTCATCATTATTATCTCCCAAATCTCTCCATTTGGGATGCCTCCCCTCAGTGAACCTCCTCGCCATTATGGAAGTCTATCATCTCACTCAAAGATCAGCCTCACTCAAAGATCAGCTTTTAGCAAACTGTGGAGCCAAGCATCAAGTAATTACATTGTTAACTTCTTGATTGCCTGCGGCTTAAAGGTGCTCCGGTTTCTTGGGCAAAGGTGGTCTGGGAACCTTGGTCTGTGCGCAGATATAATTTTATTTTATGGCTGGTGGTGATGGGGAAGCTACGCACCCGAGATAGGCTTCGGTTTCTGCAAACTAACCTCAGTTGTGTTTTTTGTCGAGATGAAGAAGAATCTCACAATCATATGTTTTTTGCCTGCCATTGGACTTCCCTCTTATGGCGGATGACAAAATCATGGCTTCATCTAAACAAGTGACTGTTGACCATTAATAGTGCTACTCAAGGGCTTCACTATACTGGGAACAATACTGTTGGCAGAATGCGAAGAGTCTCCCTTTGTATTTTGATCTACTTAATTTGGGAAAAGTGAAACTAGAGGATATTTGATAATACCTGCAAGCCTGTTTCATTTGTCTTTCGCAAGTTATAGGTTATGTTCTTCACGGTTATGCATTTCCATGAAAATAATCATTTCAATCTCCAATTTAGGAGCTGATGACTTTCTGCTATTCTGTTGGGCCTTTCTGCTCTAGCTGGCTTTGTTTCCTTTGTCTTCTGGGAAGCTCTCAGGTTCAGCATCTCAGTGAGATCTTCAAAGGGTTGCCTATTCTTTATCTGCTGCTGGTGATGGCCTATTGCAGTTTGGTTGCAGTTGCTGCTGCTATCTTTTTGCTCCTCTCAATCTTGCTTCTCTCCTATTGTGACTTCTTGTGTTAGGTGCCCCTGTGGGCTTCTTCTATGCTAGTTGTCAGGTCTCTGCTATGTGGGATATGTGTTTGAGGTGTTTGGTCTTCTCGGCTAGTTGGAAGCTTTTGTTGTCTCTCTGTTTGGTTTTTTGATTGTGCATGTTGAATGTTGTGGTTTCCTTGATGTCTGATTTGATGCAGCATGTCCTCATTCGGGTTTTATGTGCTGGTAGCCTTTCAACAATGCTAGTTTGTTTTCTGTTTTTCTTTTGCATTTTGGTTAGGTTTGGCACCTTATTGCCGATTAGGTTCCTAATCCAACCAAGCTCAATTTCTGCTTGGTTGTAAGTTTGCTTTTGTGGGCATGGATGTTTATGCCTAGTTAGGGAGCCTGTTCCCTTTTTGTATATTCAACTCGTTGGTTTTCTAACCTTGTATATATCCTTCAACACTACTTTAGTTGTACAAAAGATGGGCATGAAAAATACAAGAAATAGCAAAGAAACTTAGTTATTCATAACTTATTCACTTTCACAACAATAATTAAATATAAATATCTTTTCTACAATAAGAAACTCATAGCTAACTATTTATTCTTTAATTTAACTCTTTTTCTATTCCTTATTTGTTAATCTTATAATGCCGATATCAATGTATTCACGTTGATATCTTTAACATTTCTTACTCGTAAAGGTTAATCAGATTCTTATTATCTTTCATGCAGTATTCCCTCGATCATTAGGATTTGTTAATGCTAGCCGAACTAACATCCTTAGCTTCCAACACATGGATAACTAATCAAACATCATTTCCCTTTTTCTTTTTCTTTTTCTTTTACTTATTTCTTCCATGCAACTTAATTAATACAAACACTAATTTAACAACAATAATTAAATAAAGCTCCTAAATCTACATATTATAGGTGTCAAGCACCTACCTCCAGTGACATCCCAGCACCTGCTCTAGCCTGTGGTTTAGCAACTGAAGTGTCCTCTGTCAATACAAGACCATTTCATCCTTATCCATCTTAACATTTATATTACATCACAATTTAAACATCCTTTTCTTTTATCCATTTTAGCTCCATTTGGCCTAAACATACACATCCAATAACACAATTTAATAAACTTATTCACACTTTCAACATTTAAGCCACCCATCACAAAAATGAAATTCATGAATTTCATTTACTTCTTTATGCAATTCTATTAATTTCCCATATATTAAATGCTTCAACTAACCTAATTAAACAAAAATTTCATAACGTTAAAATCAATATAACTCCTTATTTTCATAGTGTTGGCTGAAATTCAACAAGAAAGAACACATTATTTTTGTTTTCTCAATTTCCTTCAATTAACACATTACCCATCATTATTCCATATTTAAGACTACCATTCTAAACAAAAATCATCATTTCAACCCATAAAACTCAATATTTCATAATGTAAACCTAACTAAAAGCTTTAAAATTCATCAATAACACAAAAATTCATGGTAAAAGTGATCCTCACCTTCTAATCACAAGGAAATAAGGAGAATTTGCAAGAGAAATCAAACTTTTTGTCGATTTTCTTCCTCATTCCTTCCTAATTTCTTTTGTCATGACTTACTCACTCTCTTTACCCTCTTTCTTACTTTATTTTTCTCTAAATCTTGATGTTTATAGTGTTTAATCCTTACAAACTTCAAGAGCTTCTCTCAATCTTTTGATTTTCCTTTAAATTTCTAGGCTTTCCTACCCATTTCTCTTTTCTTCTTCTGTCTCTATAGTCAGCCACAGTACACCCATATTTTTTTTTAAATTTTGTTAGGTAATTCCCATTATGTCCCTTATTAATACCCTTTTGTTTTTCCAGGTAAATGTTTCCCAATTTTCAACGCTTGTTTATATCAAATTTAAGGTAGGTTATTTCGAATCTCTTTAAATTACATTCCATTTGTAACATCCCCATATCCGGGATAAAGCAACGATCTCATGTTAACTGATAAACAGAGTGACTATATATATATATATATATTCATGGTATTTGTATTAAGGTCTACCGAAATTTCGGCGGAGTCTCCCCTATACCGGGAGGTCCCAAGTTATTGACATACGACCTGTTTATACTTTTAATATACCACATCTCCTAACTCAATTTAACCCAATCATCCTGGGTCTCAATCCCACAAACATCATCTTCCAACTACTAAAAACCACTTCCTCTTCCATTATCAACCTCCATTCAAGATCTCATAAAACCACTTATGATTATTTCCGCTTAACACATTACCGATACCAATTTCACTGTTATCATCACCACCCCGTAGGAGTCGATGCAAGGTGATCCCCTTACCCGGGATCCTAACATACACTAAATATGTGTTAGTCAATACATGGTGATCCCCTTACCCGGGATCCTAACATATACTAAATGTATGCTAGCCAATACATCTTGATCCCCTTACCCGAGATCCTAACATACACTAAATGTATGCTAGTTAATATATCTTGAACCCCTTACCCGGGATCCTAACATACACTAAATGTATGTTAGCTAATACATAATTGATCCCCTTACCCGGGATCCTAACATACATCCTAACATATACTAAATGTATGTTAGTCCAAACATGGCGATCCCCTTACCCGGGATCCTAACATACACTAAATGTATGTTAGTCCAAACATGGCGATCTCGATCCTAACATATACTCAATGTATGCTAGTTCATGCCCCAAATCACACTTCTTATATTTCTTTGTCAACAATAATTTCATCACTTGGCAATTCACACAACAACCGTTCACCTTGAATACACATACATTCAGAATACTATCCAAAATATCGGCATCATTACGCAAGCTCTTCCTCCTTTCTTCTAATATCCGTCGTTCGATAATTCACATCTCACATCGATAACATATTGAATTATAGAATTTAACTAGAAAGTATAGGTGTGGATCACCTACCTGCAATAAAAGCTCTACTCGTGCTCCCCTGCTGCTGTTGTTGCACCACGCCTGTGGTCCCTCCTGCAAATCACAGGTTTATCTCATAAATTTTCCTCACTCAAGGATATGTTTTATAATAACCATATCAATAACCAAAAAGTCTTTCTTTCAGTCATTTCTTAATATTTTACGTTTTTCTCATTTCACCCATTAATATTGTTGTTCTTTGTTCAACCCCAGTTATCATTCCTTTCTTTATATTTGGACTGTTACTGTCCAACTGTTACTGCCTGACCTCTCCTTAGATTTTTAACTATATCTAGAGTTATAGAACTCCGATTCAAGCGAGATTAGTCTTGTTGGAAAGCTAAGACATGAGGCTATAAGTTCTATGAATTAAGGAGAACCCAGTTCTGCCTCTAAAATAGTCAAAATTGCTCATCAACAAACACTTGGACTGTTACTGTCCAACTGTTACTGTCTCGTTTTTGAACTGTTACTGCCTAACCTCTCCTCAGATTGTTAACTATATCTGGAGTTATAGAACTCCGATTCAAGCGAGATTAGTCTCATTGGAAAGCTAAGACATGAGGGTATAAGTTCTATGATTAAGAAGAACCCAGTTCTACCTCTAAGATAGTCAAAATTGCTCATCAACAAACACTTGGACTGTTACTGTCCAACTATTACTGTCTCGTTTTTGAACTGTTACTGCCTGACCTCTCCTCAGATTTTTAACTATATCTAGAGTTATAGAACTCCGATTCAAGCAAGATCAGTCTAGTTGGAAAGCTAAGACATGATGCTATAAGTTCTATAAATTAAGAAGAACCCAGTTCTAATTCCCTCATCCTCCTATCCGAAATCTTACTGAAAGTCAGGAGACGAGTCTGTCCAGATTCGTCACCCCCTTTTCCTTCACACATAACTTTCAAAAACTACATTTTCTAGGTAAATTATCATGGTTTCACGTCCCCAATCACATACGACACATAAATAAACTTAATTTTAACAACAAATACTTTTCCCCCAATTCAAGTCTAAGAACCCTAATATATAATTCACATCAAGGCATCAATTCATTATCAAATTTGAAATGACTTATAAGATCATGTTTAGAACACCTTACTCAGTACGAATTAAGGTTTTGATTTTCAACCAGTTGAAGATTTTTCAACTCCCTCCTTTCTTATCTAATGATAGCCAGCCCTCCATCTTCTTTTCTTGTTCAATTTCCTTGTTAATCCCTTGCCCACAAGTGTTTATTCCATCTATAAACCCTTAATCTTAGATGGTTTTCTTAAAATTTTGGTGTTTCTCTCTTGATTTTGCAAGAATGAATACAAAAACTCCCTCTTTTCTTTCCTTATGATTTCTGCAGATTTTGATGAGAATATGAGTATTTATGCCCTATAATTTTTCTTATTTGCATTTAAGCCCCTACATCTTTTTTTCTTCTTCTTATAATTAAGTTATACCTCTTTTCATTTCTTATAATTTCACCCCACAACTTTTAGTTTAGTTTATTTTCTTTAATTTAATCCAACCCTCAACAT
>Ga0307517_10013881_pt1 | contig 10889 bp, 5 predicted proteins | sample 23_EM_MG_FD_194515 | JGI IMG/M metagenome (GOLD analysis project Ga0307517, IMG submission 194515) | Populus trichocarpa ectomycorrhiza microbial communities from riparian zone in the Pacific Northwest, United States - 23_EM | ecosystem: Host-associated > Plants > Roots > Unclassified | place...
TTATGACAGTGGTCTGAAAAAAAAAAGAAAAAAAACGGGGTACTATTTTACTATATATATATAATCTTTACAATTCCTCTGCATGCACACAAGTGCATTGCAGATGTGAAAACGGTCATTTCTGAGGTTGTGAAGCTCAAAAGTTTACTAAAGAAAGTTATTGAATTATCCTAAAGAGGACCATAAGAGGAACATGAAAAAGGAATTAAAGAATAAAAAGATGTAATAATAATCTTTCGAGCGCTTATGCAAATAAAGCCACGTTTGTTGTTTGGAAACTCTAAAGCAAGAAAAGCACAACCAAACTAATGGTTAGTTTTCTCTATTTTAGTTGTCTGTGAGCCTGTGTGCAACACCATTGGATTCATTAGACATATAGATCAATTTACAAGTCTATCATGGAGTGCCAAAAATCCGAGTGTGGCTTGTCCTCTTGTGTAGTTCTTCGTATAAAGATCTTTCTCTCTCTAAGGAAATTACATGTTTCATTTGATATATAGGCGTGTGCAGTTATGATTTAAGATTTAAGTTTTGAAAGAGATAAGTACTAGTAAATTGTATTAGTAAATTGATCCTTGCACTACAACATTCTAATGTATTACTTGGAACTATTAACTTGGTTCGGCTGGATAGTTCAATATAGTTGAATGTACGTAACACCAATGCCAATATATTTGCCCCAAAATCTAGTTTGATATGTGATAATGAAATTTATTGAATAAGTCAATCAATGATGAAAAAAGTTACAATAAAATATTAGACTGAAAATATGAGCAAGATCAATTTTAGACGTATATCATGTCTATAAGAAGGCTAGCATGCATGACTTGAGCTTCATATTCATTGAGAACTCGGTAAAGTAAGTCGCCGCGATGGATAAGTTTGCTTTGGCCAATCTCTTGATCCTTCTTGTGAACTCGGGCACTTTGCTTACTTCACTTGCTTATCCCGACTGCACTTACCCTCTCCCACCCTCTAAGCTACCAAACTATCCTCCTAAGTTACCACCAGTACACATACCACCTCCACCACCACCACTTCCACCACTGAAGCCTCCTGTAACTCCTTCAATAAAGCCACCACCACCACGGAGGCCTCCTGTAACTCCTCCAATAAAACCACCACCACCATCTCTTCCACCACTAAATCCTTCAGTGATACCAAAACCACCAATCATTAAGCCACCACCACCTGAAACACCATGCCCTCCTCATCTATCACCACCAGAGCTATGCCCACCACCACCACCAAAGCAAGAGACTTGCCCCATTGACACTCTCAAATTAGGTGCATGTGTGGATGTATTAGGTGGACTAGTCCACATTCGTACTGACAGTAGTGTCAATGATGAATGCTGCCCAGTGCTTGAAGGTCTTATAGACTTGGATGCTGCTTCATGTCTTGACATCGTCATAAAGGCTAATCTTCTCAACATCAACCTTATTATACCCATTGCTCTTGAGGTCCTTGCTGAGTGTGGCAAGACCCCACCTCCGGGGTTCAAGTGTCCTGCCTAATTAATCAGGTTCTAGCTAACTTGAATCTTCAGGCTTTTGCTGTATATAAAAAAATTTGTGTTGGTTTTGACAAGATATTCAGTAAAATTCATAGTTTGTGCTCTATGTTTGATGATTGCAGGTTGTGCTGTAACTTACAGAGTATACATGTGTGAGCTTGAAAGCATAATTAAAGAATAACTGCACGAGGGATCTTCAAGTGGCTAGAATGAAGCAGTTTTCTATAGGATATCTTGTGTTTTGTTTTCCTAGAGAATTTTCTTTTGTTCCTTCTTTCCCTTTTCAAGAGAATATATTGTGTGTTAATTTGTTTTACTCATTGTGTATCAAAAGTACTTTGTTATGGGCTCGGGTTATATGTCTTTCATATATAATTAACTCGTGTTCCAATACTTTTATAAGGGAGAAATTAATTAGAATATAAATTTTTTTTAGGAGACAGGGATTGTGGATGAAAGTTAAGCTACATGATATGGATTAGTTTAAAAAATTATAATGTTTGTTTTCTCTTTATCCATGCTTGATTTGAAATGTTTACTCGATTATTGTCTACAAGGCCATCTCTCTCTCGAGCAAATTCTTGTGATGTGTGGATTTGCTCCCTAGAGGTTATCAGTTCGAGTTCCACTAACCTCAGGGCTATTGGAAGCTTACATGGTTGTTAACTTCAAGGCCCGTGAGATTAGTCGAGGTACGCGCAAGTTGGCCTGGACACTCACGTTAATCTAAAATAAAATTCTTGTGATGTGACCTAAAGCAATATAAAGGGGTAGTGATTAATTGGTTCATCAGAAAAAGCTAGAAATGAAAAAGAAGAAGGAAATTATACTGGCATCGAATGGTCTCTTTTGCATGTATTTTATGTGCTCAACGACAATTTCTTCGAATTACATGACAAAACTAAACCCTAATTTCACCACACTTTATATTCTCATAAATAATGAAGGCCACGGTTACTGTGGAGCTATAAATGTTGGCAAATGACATTTTAGCAGGTTTATGTGAGCAATTTTATTTAATATATAGTAATTAGTAAATGAATATTATTAATATGATATTACCAATATCTTAAGATAATTGACATGTATTTATATATTGTTCGTCTTATCATAAGTCTCGCATTTGGTAAAGGACCCGAGACAGAAGATGTGTGTATATATATATATATATATATATAACATGAAATAATATATTTCTATAACAATTTTAAAATAAATTTATGTTGTTTTAAAATATACAAAAGACATCTCTTTTATCTTGAGACAATAATTAAAATTATTTAAAAATTTTAATTATCAAACATTATTTCTATAATAATTTTAATATATTTTTAAATAAAAAATATTTTAAAAATCATTTTGTACTTCCAAACATGCTTTAAATATAAATTTTTTTAAATGGGCTTAAAATCATATTAGGCCTAAACTTTAAGGCCAAGCCCAATATTTACAGTATTGCCAACCCAACCCAACCCACTGAGTCCGCTGTTTCCCCTCTTCTTGAGCAAGAAGTTAAGACAGAGCTACAAAGGAAACCCGTATAAAATCAGCAAAAAAGTCGAAGCTTTCTTCAGCTCTTCAAAATCACTCGCGTCATAAGACACAGAACATTCCTCTAAATCACTCGCAGTTTACAGGTAATTAGCTCTCTCCTTCGATTCTTAATGCTATTTGTGTCTTCTTCTCTTGATTCCATGAACTGGGTCTTCAAGATTCAGACTTTTTATAATCGTTTTTTTGTTGTGTTTGATTGTGTTTTTTATTGAAAATTAATCATGGGTTTTTGTTTTTAAGTGTTCTTAAGTTAGTTTTGTAGTTGTTTACATAGATCTGTTTGTGTTTTTGGGTTATTGTTACAGTGGTAAAGCATAAAGGTGTTTGCTTTTTTGTTTTCTGATTTTGTTTCTTGGTCGAGGGGTTTTAGTTGGTAATACTAGTTCTTATAGGTGGTTTTTCATGGGTTTGATGTGATTTGTAGGTGGATTCTGAATTGGAACCTGGGTTAGTGTCTTTACATAGTCTTTTTTGAGATTGAATGTTTTTTGTTGAAAGTGGAATTTCGAAAGAGAAAACACATTGTTGATTGTGTAGTATAGAGACATAAAATTTGAGAAAACAGATTTTGAATTTAGTTTGGCAACTTTACTAGGAATCGTTGATTGAATATTGGAGATGAAATAGAACAATTACGGAACTACCTTTGTATATTTGCTAGAGATGACTGATGTTTGGATTTTTATTGTAATATGATTTGTTATATGTCCTTTATAATACTTTTGACAGGTACAATGGAGTTGAACAATGGTATGAAAACATATTTTGGAATATGGATTTTTGTTACAGTATTGTTCTTAAGCATATTAATTTTTTTAGTTAGAGTTTTCAATGTCTTTTCTATGTTGTTTTGGATGGCCAAGATCTTAAATGAAGGGTTAACATTGCTTTCAATTACAGTTTTAAGGTTTTATTTTCATAAATTCATTCCTCCTTTATGTATTCATGACTTCTTGAGTTATTATAATTCCTAGTTATTGACATTTTCAGCTTCTTTTGGGAACTTTAGGGTTTGCACATGTAGTTTAATAATGGCCTCTTCTCCTTTAAGAAACTCAAGTTTATGTACATCCTTTAAAAATTCCATGCATGTGTAAGTGATACATGTTCTTCTATGCTTGCAATTGGCTCTTTGGAACTGGAAATAGGTATGTGGTTTCCACTAGGCAAGTTTTATGATTTAAAAAGTTGCTCAGTTCCTTCAAATATATTCCTTGAAAGTGGATGAGCACGAAAAGGAGATGTAAAGGGGCTGGATTGGGAAAATGGCATAATCCTTGCATCTCTTAACTTTTCTGGTTAATCAAAATTTTTTTTTTTTAAATGAAGAATTTACTGTATGGTCATTTTGCAAAATGCATCTCCTACATTAAACCATTTCAATTTATGGAAATTTCCACAACTTTTTGACTTATTTTTGGTTCTTGAAGCTTCATTATTTCTGAAACATTTTTCCTATTGTTTTAAGTTTTCACTCCTGAGCTGATCATGCTTCTTGCATAACTAGCTATGCTGCACTCTAAGAGTTGCTCTAATTTTTGTTTTCTCTAATGTGTTGTGTGCTTTCATTTTTTTGCATGTAATTAATCTTCTGTTTGAGTGTCTGACTCTCTTACTGTGGATTCCCCAACCCTGCTTTCTGGCCTTTCCTATTTATTTGATTGCAAGGGTAAAAAATATTTTTGTTCTGTTTTTTGCCTGTTCTTATTGAGTTCTCTTCTTTCAGTGTAACGAAAAATGTCTAGGAGATATGATAGCCGCACAACAATCTTCTCCCCTGAAGGACGCCTGTATCAAGTTGAGTATGCTATGGAGGCCATTGGAAATGCTGGTTCTGCAATAGGAATATTATCCAAAGATGGGGTTGTCTTGGTTGGAGAAAAGAAGGTTACATCGAAGCTATTGCAAACCTCAACTTCCACTGAGAAGATGTACAAGATTGATGATCATGTTGCTTGTGCTGTGGCTGGAATTATGTCTGATGCCAACATCCTCATCAACACTGCCAGGATCCAAGCACAACGCTACACCTTTGCATACCAAGAGCCAATGCCTGTAGAGCAACTAGTTCAATCCCTTTGTGATACTAAGCAAGGGTACACACAGTTTGGAGGTCTTCGGCCCTTTGGTGTGTCGTTTCTGTTTGCAGGATGGGACAAAAATTATGGCTTCCAACTTTACATGAGCGATCCTAGTGGAAATTATTCTGGTTGGAAAGCTGGAGCAATTGGGGCAAACAACCAGGCTGCACAATCCATGCTAAAGCAGGATTACAAGGATGAAATCACAAGGGAAGAAGCTGTCCAGCTTGCTTTGAAGGTGCTCAGCAAAACCATGGATAGTACAAGCCTTACTTCAGAGAAGCTCGAACTGGCTGAGGTCTTCCTTTCTCCTTCTGGGAATGTGAAATACCAAGTCTGCTCACCCGATGTTCTAAGCAAGCTGTTGGTGAAGTTTGGAGTTACCCAACCTGCTGCTGAGACTTCCTGATTCAAGCTCTTTTGTATCTCGTTTCAGTAAATCACTGCTTCAGAGCAATTCATGCTTGTATTATCTCTGTTCTCAGAATGCTTCATGCAAATGAGACTTCCAAGACCATGTGCTTGATTAGAATTACAGTACTATGAGATGCTTTTGTTGGTTAACTAAATTTACCTTTAAACTTTATCATGTTTTGTGTTGAAATTATTACATTCACACTACTGGTTTTGTGATTTTAGCGCTAAAATATGCACTTCTAAGTGACTTTTAGACTCTCATCGTGAAGTATATTGATGTGGGTTGACCAGGTAACCTCTGAGTTGATCTCATAACTCAAACTTTAACTGGGTTAGACCTAGAATCTGGTTAGACAACTCGGTTCTAAGGGCCCATTTGTCTCTGCAGGTGGCCCTAAATCTATCATCCAGCACATGACCAAAGAAGCCAAGCCAAGCCGCAAGCCTGGGGCTCAAGCAGGCAAGAAAATATCTCCATTTCTGAATCTGATAGACAAACAAGAAGTGATGTAACATGCAATAGAACGGGACATAATGACTGCCATATTTCCCTCTTATTATAGGATACATAGCTGACCTTAGTTTCCTGCACAACACTGCTCTATAGTAATGCCTGGGCTGTGAGGGATTCTATTTTTCTTAATTTTGTTGTTAAATCTTAAAATATACTCATTTTGATTTTTTTTCTATAAATATGTTGTTTGTTTATCTTAGTCAAAATAATATTTTTAAATAAAATTATTATTTCTGTTTAAAAAATATATTTTATGATTGTTAAAGTAAATTAACAAAAAATATCAAAATAGTATGTTGGTATTTTGTGTGATTAAAAACTAAAAAAAATCATAAAAATAATAAAATTATGTTTAAAATCTATTTAAATATTTTAATAATAAAAACCCAATTTTAATTGAGTTGTCATGAACAATTTATTATTAGTATTATTATTTTTATATCAGATACATAATAATTGAAAAAATATTTATTAAAATTTAAATAAAAACTTATAATAATATTTAAGAACCATATTAAAATTAAAGAGTAGGTGAATCTAGTAAAAAAAAAATTATAATATTAAAAATGCCAAAGAAAAAAAAAACAACAATGAGCTGGGCCCGCTAGCTTGTCCTATTTTTTTATAACATATTATCCATCCTTCATTTTTTTTTAATTAAAAAAATGTGATAAAAGATAAGTGGTTTGTCACAATTTAGAAAATAGGTAGAAGACCCATCGCTCGAACCTCCAATCTCTAACTTATGAGATAGCGTTAATCAACTCCCAGCTACAGCTACGATACTTAATTATTATGAAATGACTTAAAAAAATAATATGAAGATGCTTCATTATATATAAATAGTAAAGCACCATAATAAACCCAAGCTGGTAGAGTGTTTAGGTAGAATTTCTACTACAATTATGAAGCAGAAGCTTGTCTTCCCTGGAACTTTAGTTTCTGCTTTCTTATTGAAGGCTGAGGGCCAACTAAAAGACCATGTTGACCCTTTGGTTAGTGTTTTGCTATATCTCGCAGGCTGCCCTGCTTAGCCTGTCTTTCCCTCCACATTGGACATATGGCAGCTACAATCTCTAAAGAAACCTACCTGTGCTAAGATTCTAGCACCGGCCAATTACAGATGGTTCTGTTAAGAGTAATAGATTCTAAGCCGAACAGATTTTTGTCAAGCACAAGGCAATTGGCTGCTCTCCTAAATGACAGAGAGATTCTTAATCTAGCTCATCCTTCAAACAAGAACTGAAATGCCAATTCCCTCATGCAAAGACAGCCAACTTCCTTGATTTGATTAATATTGCTTGTAAGAAATTGCTTTGAGTTTATCACCATTGTCTGTCAAATTGATCCGTATGATGATAAAAGCCAAGAAACTCACATGGACGACATTGAGATAATGGTAATTAGCAGAAGACAACATAATGGGGGTAATTAACAAGATAATCCTGAAATAATGGTGATCAAGGGTAACTTAGTTCTTACAAACTTCTCTCTTGGCTTCTCCGTCACGGTTTCCCCTTATATATTGCTCACGAAAACAATGATCCAAGTCCTTCCCCATCTTACCAAGTCCATTTGTATGTATTACATTGCTGATCCTCTTTGCAGAATGCAATGGGATATAAAATGAGCAAGTCCTTAAACTCTGCGCAAAATCCAGGAGCAGGCCATTCCCATGGTTGTGGATCATCCATTATAGAGTTATTAAAGCCAGAATGCTTGAAAGTAAAGGAGTTCCAGAGCAAAAGGCAAGTGCACCAAGAACAGAAGAAGGGTACCAAAGTGAGCAAGTTGACTCTACAGGACTAGCTCTTAACCTCTCCTAACTTGAAGGCAGAACACTTAAGAGTTGGTGAGCTTGGTGTTGTCAAACATGGGTCCAAAAGGGTACACCCATCTAGAGGAAGAGAGAGTTTCTCCAAGGACAGACTACTGGTTCTTGATCATGTAGCTGATAAAGAAGACTATTCTACTGTTTCTTCAGTGAGTTTACTTAGCAGAACCCAGAGTGGCAAGTTACAAAAGAGGGTGAGCTTTAAACTACCTGAAGAGGCTGACATAATCCTATTTTACTCTCCACAAGACTCATTGGAGAGTCCCCAAGATTGCTCTATGTAATCCATGTTTCCAAGTGTATCAATGGGGTTGGTTTGCTGCTTCTCTGTTCATGACTTTCTTCATAGCCATGTTTCGTTCCTGTTATATCTATGTCATTTAACACTGTATCTCCCCTTTTAACATTATGACTTGGCGCAACTAGCTCCAAGCAACGAATAATTAGTTGCCCTAGTTCGAAGGGATGCACATTGCTTGCAAAAATCACACAAGAAAGGTTTTTTAATCAGTCCTAGTCTTAGACTTGGGAGTTGTGATGATAGCAGTAAGATTCTTCCTGTTGGCATTGAAGTAAAAAACAAATATTGCATCCATGTTACTCTTTACAAGACCACCTCTATCATATCCTGCATGAATCTCCTACTCTGTTTTCATCAAAGAAAACCAACTAAAACAAGCTTCTTAGAGAATTGCACTGGAAACTTCCTCACGCTGAAACAAGATTGAGACTTTGGACGAGCTTCTAGGAAAAGATTCACAAAGAATTGGCGCTATCTATAGAGTGGTCACGGGTTATTCTCATACTTGCATCGCAATTTACAAGTATATATCTTTCCATGGTAATGGCTTGCCCGCCAGTCATGCTTAAACTTAAATTCTGAAGTTAATGTTTTCTAAAAATTGGTATTTATTGATCCCTTCGAGACTGTCGTAACTAGTTCTGCACTTATTAACCCTCGCCCGGCTTGGAGCTTGACAGAGTTTGACTTGAGCTGGTTTTATTTCTAACTATTTTGATCAATGACTTGGTTAAATTCAATTAGTTGACTCGTGATCTAATTAATCTAATTTAGTTAACTATAAATAATTTTTTAAAAAAAAACTTAAATGATGTTTTTTAAATAAAAAATTAACCCAAATTGACTTGACGATTCAATAACTTAGACTATAAATCAGGTTAGACTTTGAGCCGAGTCGGAATACTAAGATTTTACATAGTTTGAGACTAACTGTAATAAAAAAAACTAAATGGCATAGGAAAAATACTGTTGCCTCATTTCATTGTTCATCTTCTCACAATTTACTATGGAATTCCCTAATGAATTTTTTTCACTTTGGTCATCAAAGTCTTTCTCTCCTCAATTCAATCATTTTGTGGCCAAATTGATAGTCAATCGACTTTGATTTGTTCAATGAGAACATAATTGAAAGATGGGATCGAAGTGAAAAAGAAGCCAAAACTTGGTGGAACTTTTAAAGTTTATATGAAAAGTTCATTTTGGTCCTTAAACTTTATAATTTTTTTTCGATTCCTTCAGTTTTTGAGATTTTAATTTTGGTCCAAAACTTTATTTCTCTCATTTATTATTTCCTGGTTTGAGAGAGAGAGATGAGAGAAAGAGAGTCACTGAATTTTGATAGTAGAGAAAAAAAATATTGGTTGATACCGATTCAAACCATGAGAAAAGTCGATATTGGTGTCAATGAGTTCCATTCAATGAGGAGAGTCGCACCAAAGTTTTATTTTTCCTTCTCATTGCCTGAAATGGTAGGAACTCGGAAGGTTTATTTTTTAAGGTTGATTTTGGGTTTTTGGATCACTATTTGGGTTATTTGAGGCCATTGATAGTTTTTTCAAGGTATATAAACTGTTTTTTAGATGTTTTGGGTAAAAAAAAATGAGTTGAAAATCAAGTCTTTTTTGGGGATAAACCCTTTGCCTAAACTTCTGGTGACCTGTCGGTCGCTTGAAACTGGGCCAACAGGCTACACGTAGCCTTTTTTGTTTGTTAAAAATATTAGGGGAGGATGATAGGTTGTTTGTCCCTAGAAAAAAAAAAAACTCATCCCAAGTGCGTGGGCCTGGGCTAAAAGGCCTACGCGTTTGGGTTTTTTTTTAACCGAAGGGGCGTTGGGCCACCCAAGCCAAGCCTGCATATTTGAGTTTTTTTTTTGGGTCCATTGGTTTTTTTTTTTCTTCCAATTTCATTTTTCAGTTTTGAGTTTGGATATATTTGAAAATGTAGTTGCGTTATTTTTTAAAATGTTTTTTATTTGAAAATATATTAAAAATAATATATATTTTTTTATTTTATTATTTTTAATATATGCAACGTTGCATAATATTTTTTTAAAATTATTTTTGATATCAACTAATTTAAAACAAAAATAAATAAATAAATTTAAAATTTTTCAAAAATATTTTTTAAATACAAAAATAAATAAGTTACTAAATGACAATTAAAAGGAAGGTACCATACCATGTTCAAAAATTGGAGCACTGTCTGAAATTATCAATGAATCCACCGTCAGTAGTACATTTTGGACCATCCAGGGCATGAAATTACTTACGGGTTCTGAGTTGTACTCTAAATTAATTGAATTTGATTTTAACTCCCTAAAGGAAACATTTTGCTTGGTCCATAGCTCATACTCAAAAGGTGCATTTATGGGGACCAACCACTTCCAGCCAAAACTTATCCCCAACTAACCTTCCAATAAAAACTTTAGCTTTCAACAGCATTACATTGGGGGTGTTTATATAATGTTTTTTAAATTAGTTTTTTATTTTTTTATTTATGATATTATCATATTAAAATTATAAAAAAAATATTAATTTAAGAAAAAAAAAACTTGAAAACATTATAGTTAGAGAGAGGATATTGGTTGAGCTACAAATATCTAAACGGCGGCAAATCGCGGGTCATGTCATGTCTCAAAACGTAAAAAGACGCCAACATGTAAAAAACAA
>Ga0307517_10013884_pt1 | contig 10888 bp, 17 predicted proteins | sample 23_EM_MG_FD_194515 | JGI IMG/M metagenome (GOLD analysis project Ga0307517, IMG submission 194515) | Populus trichocarpa ectomycorrhiza microbial communities from riparian zone in the Pacific Northwest, United States - 23_EM | ecosystem: Host-associated > Plants > Roots > Unclassified | place...
TTAGAGCTGCAGCTCATCATTTTAAATGGGCCAGGCCGCTGATCATTGAACTTCAGCCGAACGACTTGACGTGAAGATCCAAGGTTCGAGTCTATTAGCAAGATGAAGCACAATTCCGAAGAATGAAACTCACCTCGCAAGGTACGTGGTCGAACGAGGGGGCCATTAGCTAACTACGTGCTACAGGTCCATTTAGTTCGGCGCCGAGAACACGAGGAGAAAGAAAATGGAACAGACGAGGGTTGGCCGCTGACAGCCACAGCCATAGCCATCGACAACCCACTTGAAACACTGCCGCAGAGTCGACCTTGCAATGGAATCGCCACGTCAGTCAAGAGTGTCGTCAATGAGCTGCGAGGCGGGGAGGACTTACCAGCGGTGGGCTCGTCGACGACTCATCACAACCGGCTACTCGAAGGCGGGGTTGGTGTCGACAACCTACTTGGAACGGGTCGTTGCAATGGGAAGGAACCTAGTGATGGATGAGGATGATAGCGAACGACGGGTTCGATGAGCTGAGAAGTGAGGAGGCTTACCACGAGTGGAGGAGCTCAGTGTGGAGATGAGGGAACAGGGGATGAGCATCAATGGTGATTCCTCCCCTGCCTTTATACCAATTTTATTAGCCGTGTACCTATGTATGTACGTACGTATGGTACCGTAACTACCAATGAGAATTTGTTTGACCGTGACGAACAGACCGTGCCTAAGCGAGATTGCTGATCAATTACAATGGCGAGTCAGGCACAGAGGAAGTAGTATACGAAGATAATTACGAAGGTGTTGAGCGGGGATTATAAACTCGGGGCGGTCAGTTTCACTCTGTTACTCTCTTCTCATTTCTCATTCATCGACTGTTTTCTCTCCAGAATTCACAACGAATATTATCGTACAGAATCGGATGACGGGGCAACTGGAAGATGCAAGCGCATGTCCAGCTTGGGATTCAACTTTTGTATATAGGAGCGATGAGCCGAATGGAGGGAGGACGCGGTATGTTTGAATGTTCCTCCTTCACCGGTTTACGACAGCACTTACGTTCGTTGGATTGTTCTAGCTCGACGTCGATCAAACAAGAAATCAAATGTGATGATCCTGAATCAGCCAAAGGTATTCCAGCATTCATTGAATTCCATGGGTTAAAAGCAGAGGAGATCCTTGACCCGCTTGATTCGTTCAGTGCGTTTCTGTGTCTACCTTCAATTCTTCTTTCATTGCTTAACCCACAATTTTTGTGGAAACATTTAACCAGTTTTTCTATCGGTAAGCCTATCACCTCGAAATTGCATCCAACACCGTTTGGCTCATCGCTCACGTTTCTCATTTAACAGAAAACTCAAACCTTCCGCACGTCCAGTCGAAAATCATGACGACCCTTACCGCCTCGTCAGTGCCGCGGACTGCCGACTCATGAACCAATAGTATGCATTCTCAAGTAGGATCCCCACTTTTTTCTTCGTATAATTAGACCTTGGTGTGATGCGGGTCAAATGCGGTTTTCCACAGATTCTTACTATTCTGGTGGGTTTTCTCAGCCAACGATGGGGATTTTGGGTTCATTTGAAAGTCAGTGGAACTTAAATTTTATTTCTCATAAATTGGAGCTTGCAAGGAGCTTGGGTAAAGACCCCTCTATTATTATTTTTTTCGGTATTCGGATATCATTTGTGGCTACTGTAGTGTTTCGACCGTAGGTTCACGGCATGTTACACGTTACCCTCGGTTTCCTCGTGAGAAATTGAATTGACGCTTTATGTGTTTTATAGTGGAATTCAACGTCGAGAAAATCTGCGATGTCCATTGAAACACAGACGCATTCGCCAATCTCGACCTGCCCAATGACCGCAAGCACCTCCTATTCCTTGTCGAAGCGCACCATAAAGAACTCGGATTCGACGACTTCATCAAAGAAAAAGGACACGGGTTTGGTCGTCAACCTCTTCGGCCCTAACAATATAAACTCGCTAATAATATTTATAACAAAATGAGGGTCTCGGTAATTAATATTGTTAGGTGTACGGAGAAGGAAAGGGGTGTAAATTCTTTTTGATAGCACCAGACGTTTCGCAACAACCCACCTTGAGTTCGTTCTCTTCGATACTGCTTCGCCCACCATATTCAGTTCTCCAAGCAGTTAAGCCATGCTATTCGTCAAGCCAGGCCTTCCCGGTAACGTTCAACCCAATAAACATAGGCTCTGCCGCGTAATCCTACTCATGTAGAGCTGGATAACAGTGCGTAAACGCATTGGATAGAAATTAGAAATGAATATATATATATATATATATATAGCTGATCTCGCCTCATATTATACGTATCATGAGATAAAAAGGATAATTGTCACGTTCCTAAGGGGCCTCAGTAAGGGGTATGTGCGCGTTTCCATCTCTCCCGAGTGCCGGTTCGCCCTCACGATCTCCAAGAGCTCATGCACCAAAGCCCCGAGCAATCTTTGATGGATCGAAAAAGGCGGAGAGAGTTTCACGACATGAGGCGGTAAAGTAAAGGGATGAGGAAGGGGGTGGAGTGGCTCTACAATGTCAGAGATTTCTCGGGACGGTAAGAGAGAGCAAGACGGCGCACCATTGAGGGACCGGCCTGACCCAATACGGGGGCTTCCTGGTTCCCAAAAGCTTCTGCACTGCCCGTATAAGCTCCAGATCCGCGCCCCGCTCCAACTCCGCCGGTGTTGCATTCGACGTGACGATGATAGCGGTGCATCCGATCTTGCGCTTGCCGTTGTAGGGCACGAGGCCAAGTCGACACGTCCTGGGTAGTCGGCTTCAGACTTCCATGATGGTCTGGAATTGGCGGTTGTCCTGGTTCATGTCGAGCGCAAATTTGTGTTGGTCCGCCCACTCGTCTTGTCTCTCTCGAGGAAAGGGGAAGGCGAGAACTGTTAGGCGCACACGCTTCCCAGATCGAGGGTCGCCAGTGTTCATTAGAAGCGGCGCTTCACCCATGTCCCCGAGCGTCAGAGGTGGCTGTGGTTGTTTCGTTGCTTTCAGTTTCTCGAGAGCGTTGGTGTTCTTTGTGTCGTCCATGGCGTTATTCTTGTAAACGTTCAGTTATGAAACTAAAAATTCGAGTCTTTGAGAGACTTACATCGTATAGCTGTGTTATAGCTTTGAACAGAATGTGTTGTCCGGGTTCATATACCCACGTGCACGTGCCACCCAACATCAAGTCCACATGGTTAAGGTACCACGTATCTAATCTCGAAGATAAGATGTAACAATATCCATATAAGGATATTGTTACATCTTATCCTGGAGATTAGATACGCGGTACTGTGGCCCTCATCAAACTTTTCCGTAAACGTTCCCAAATAAAACTTGTAATAGATTATGTATGGTGCATGTTTAATACCACAAACAATATATATAGAAATCATTCTTCCATTTTCTCCCTACCAGCTTTGTTCGGTTGCGAATAATGGCTACACTGCTAGTGAACTTCAGGAAATGTGAGAAGCTGCGAAAGAACAAGGAGTAGTTACCTGACGATGGTCATAAGATCCTGGTACTTCGGGTGGCGCTGTTGGCTTGGAGTAAGTATCCGTCAGTGCATGACAAAACCAGGCAACACAAAAGATGAAACATGCTCATACTTTAATGATGACTCGTTTGTACTTCCAGACCCAACTTCCTTGAAGAGCTTTATATTGTTCTTATCGTTCACTTTTGTTCTCTTCTCGCATGCCGATAATGAACTGAGAACTATTCAAAAAGGCACAGCATTTTTCCGTTTTGGGACGCCTTTTCAAAAGGGACAAAGAAATAGTCCATCATTCAAAATAGCGTCAAAGGCTGTAAATGCAGTTCTGTCAACAGAGCCAATGACTGATGGTTGCTATATCATTATATAGTGATACCAAGCGGCTGTGCGTCGGCCTCTTTTAGATTGTCTGCCACAGGCACAATGTCTTCAGGTGACAGTTTAACAGCGCCTTCTGTGATCCGAGTCATCCCGCAATCCAAGTTACAGAGGTACTCGATCGTATCATTCATTTCTCAGTTTACCCTTCATTCTTTGCTCAGCGACATACTGAACGGTCTGAACCTCACAAGCACCAAAGTGCAAGCCCAAGCTCAATGGATACCAGTTACAGTCTTGCTAGCAAAAAAACTTTTGGGCCTGAACTCTTTTCTAGAACTGATGACCTGACCCATAACCTGACGCGTGGCCAAAGCGTAGGATTGACGGTACTCATTTCATCCACTCATTCTTTTGCTTTACCAAACATATCTTAAAGATCGTGGCAGAAGGAGGTCTGGTTTCGTTGGTTGCTGTCTTGTATGTCTTCCTCCTCATCTTCGTAAGCACCTTCAGGAGTTAGCTAAGGCCACTTCCTGACATGGTGGGTTATAATAGCGAAATTTGGCTCGGTGCATCCGAAATACCTCGAGGGATGGCTTCCAAGTCTTCCGCACACCAATGGACTTGCTCATGGTGAATACCCTTTCTCGTGGTATTTTTCGCCTTGACCAACCAATCTTAGTTTTCTCTTTTCTTTGCCGACCTTCTGCTAGCCGTAGGCGATGTGATGAACTTCAAATGGATAAACGAGGGAACGGTACAAGTCGGCAAAATTTGCACTGTCCAAGGTCAGTCTTTCCTTAACAATCGAACCCTTTCCAATGTAACTCTTGAGTAGGGTTTCTCAAACAACTTGGAAAGACAGGCACTGCAGTTACTACTCTTGTGGGTGCTTGTTGGTCGATCATCTCTATGTTAAAGAAGTATTCTCCAGTTAATTACTTTATACACCTTCCTTGGAATATGGGTGGGAAAAACCGCAACATCTACACGAGTTACGCAAATCGTGCTGTTCGCTGCATGGTTTTTCGGTATACTTGCATTCGTACTCGGCAATAGCATCAATAGAGGATGAGGTGCAGTACCCTTCTTTTCCCCGACACCTGTAAGTCTTTTCGTCAACTGGGCCAAGGACTGCATGGCAATTTACACCTATATTAGTACTGGTGCTCCATAAGCAGGCACTATCTACAATGGCGTGTCTGGGGTGAATATTTCTGGTTCTGGATCACATTAGCATTGTCACTCGTGGCATATGTGCCCCTCTGGCTTTGGAGTCGCGGGAACATTATCATAAACGATCAGTTCTGGTGGAAGTTCAAATTCCAATATGCAGACATGAACACAGATAGTGCTCTGAAGGGACTCCAACGTCGATCATTAATGATGCTTGCGTAGGTAATTTTTTTTTTTCCCCTGGAACCTCGAACTTACCTTCCTAGATATCCTTTTGCATACTGTATTTTGATCTTGCCCCTGAGCATTGTAAGGTGGATTACCTTCCCGGGAAAGAATGGGGCTAGCGCTATGGTCCCGTCCACTGCGACACTAGCCGCCGATACCTTATTTAATCTTAGCGGAGCAGTGAACGTCCTTCTCCTGCTGACTACAAGGCCAGACTCTGCACTTTTCGGAAACCAAGCTCACTTCTCAACAGGCCAGGTTCCAGGTTTTCGACAGTTCACGGAAAATTCGGAAGTAGACCTCTTCAACCAAGAAAGTCAAAGCAGAGATGAAGCAGAGTTGGGGGAGTTGCCTTCGCATTTTTAGGCGTTTGTCAGCCATATCGACCACAACAAACGTCTGTAACTGTAGACTAACGAAAGTGCAAGATATACTGTAATTGGAGACATCAATATTGCATTATTCTACAGTGCAGACTTTTACATAAGTACTCATATTGCCTTACAGGATTCCGCACAATTTAGAGATGATTCAAAGTTGTAATCATGCTAATATCACCGTGGATTTATACTCGAATCCTGGTAAACTTCTTAGGATCTTCTTGTCCAGACATCGGAATCGACTTCGGGTTTAAATGAAACCCATGAACTTCTGCAGCTCTTGTTCTATCCTCAGCAACCCTTGTCAGATACGTGAAGTGCGTCCAATACTTGACCGAGACCCAATCAGAGTGGTAGGCACACACATCATATGCGCAGTTGTCTGCGTCTCCCGGGAATTCTTCCTCATCGAGAAGATGGATTCCCTTGACGATTACCTTCAGGAACTGCATTCCCTGTGTGGGAGAAAGGATGGGGATGCTCTCCCAGAGCTCGTCAAGCTCTACCCGCCTGGCGTCACTCATGTTGGATTCAACTTCAGGGAGAGAACAAACCGAACAGGCACAGGTGAAATGGTATCCAGTGCTCAGGAGATTCTGCCTGAATCGATGGGTGTTGCTGTACAGACGTCTTCCACCGATGTACGTGACGAAGATTTCCTCTAGTCCTATGAGAATGCAGCCCAAAGCATAGATTCTGAAGTCGCCGGTGTTGGCGTTGAACGAGTACCTAGCATTGGGGGAGCACGAATAGTTAAACCTCAAGGCCGTCAACTTCAGATTCCCAAGTTGTCGTCAGTAAGAGCAAAAGAGTTCGTGCCGTATATCCCGACCGCTAGGTTGAGAAAACAGGAACACTCGGTGTGTGAGTTATGGAGAGAAAGAAAGTGATCAAAATGGCCAGGAGAATCTGGAGAAAGGTTTCGGATCCCGGCTTCAAAGGAACTGAAATTGTGTCGTTCAGGTGCCGCAACGGTTCTGAAGAAAATATTGGCATTTCGGACAGAATTACGTCCCCCTCGGGAATTCACAGTGGTAAAAGAGCCTGCACCTTTTTGAAATATTTCAGAGTCGCGAAAAAACCGGTTCCATTTTTGAGACCTCGACGTGAAGGTGAATTAGAAGACAGCACAGGTGCAGACGAGCTTTGAGCTTCTTTAACTCTTGAGCAGCATACGTCGAATCGCCTCCTCGATCAATAACATCTGGTCGATTGGTTAGCTCTCTTACCGAAATAAATTCAGTCTTCTGACAAGGACTTAAAACTTTCAAGTTATGGGGCGATACATCAGTAAAACGTGCAGCACTTTCAGACGTCTTTGACTGTCTTTGGAAAGACGATAAGACACAAAAAGACATAAAGACCGAAAGACAAAACGACTTTGGAAAGCTAGGTCCCCTTTACTTTCCAAAGACCTTTGGGAACTTTTAACAACTTTGACAGACTTTTGAAAGACATGCAGGGTGTCGTGTACTTTGGAAAGTATCCCACAAAGTCATTATTAAAGCCTTCATAGCACGTAGCATTTGTAGCCTACTGACACAGGATACTAATGTATGTACCACAGCCTTTCAGTCGGCAAACATAGGATCAATAAGTACCTCATCCTCGTCATCGTCCGACTCCTCAACAACCATAGCGTCCTTTTGTCGACCCTCAACCACTGTATTCCTTCCCAGGTATTCCTTCGCACCTTCGATGATGGCGGCCCAATGCCTGTCCGGGAGACTCGCGATCGTTGCCTTGAAGATGCTGGCCCGCTTCGTTACTTTCCGGATCCGCTTCCCATCCGCTCCCACAGTCTCGTTGGAAATATCACCCCAGTTTGCGAAAGAGAAGTGACTTTCCCTCCCACCCGGTTTCTTGAACTCACCGGTGACGGAAAACAAGAGCGCACGGTGTACCTAGAAGTAGTACATGAATTCCAAGTCGGCCAACATGAGTCAAAAGGAGTAGACTTACAGCCTGAACAGCATATGTGAGTGCACCACGGGGTTTCTCAGAGAGGGTATGAATATCATCGACATCGGCAGCTGATATCAACGCGAAGTGTTCGGCGAGCGTCCTCAGAACCATGCGACCAAGAAACAAGCCCTATGTCACATTGCAGTACAAGTTAGTAAATGCGAACATGAAATGACGGTACGACAAACCTGAAATTCGTTGGCTTTATTCTCTAGATAGGGATCCGGAAACCAATGACGATCATCTGTGGTCTGCCAGAGAAACGGGCGTCTCTTGTGCAGCTGATTCTGCTCACCGAGTAGCTGCTTAACAAAACCAGCGTGTGCCTCTTTTGTTCTAAGGTCACGGAGTTCATATTCCTCCTCCAGCGCCTTAACCGCGCCTTCTCCAATACGATGGATCCAGTTGGAAACACTGCGATTCATCTGAAAAACATTAGCCAGTACAACAAACCATAAAATTTCCACATGCCAATTTTTTCACATCCAAAAACAAGGTGAACGCGTCCCCATCACGACGATTAGTTGACACTGGATACTTCTCCTCGAGCAAGAGGTTCCAGACGGAGGCAAGTTGCTCATTAGTAAGTGCGACCCATACATCTCCCTTCCCAGCTGTGTCGAACAGGATGACCTTGATGTAATCGAACTGTTGAGCCGCTTCACGAGGGATATCTTCGAAAGTGACACGTTTTGTCAATTTGCGTATGATCGGACCATCGGAAATGGGCTCGATTTTAGCAATGGACTACAAATAAGAGTGTTAGGCATATATGCAATCGTGGTATAATGGAAAATACCCGAAAGCGAAATCCTTTTGCAGTGGATGGTTGGTTGATGGCCAGCTCGCGTTCAACCTCATCGTCATCCAATCCCAGGCCCCCTTCCTGAAAACCCGAGGGGTCTTCATTGGGAGAGAGATCAGGGGCATCGTTGTCACTGGATGCTGCGCGGCTGTTGGTTTTGGAAGAGACTGAACTTGCTGATGCAGAGCATTGATGCGGGACGGGTTGGGGCAGAAGAGTAGAGTCTCTGGCTGACCAGTTTGAGTACGGCATCCATGTCCGCCCAAAGTATTTGTAAGCCTTCCGAACTTCTTTTGACAGCTAGTGACAGACTTCTTCTCGGCAGCGTTCGGCGCCTTCATGTTTTTACACTCCGACGGACTGTAGTCTGTCCCAGCTCTCTTCCTGTTCTGTCGCCATCTGAAACTGTGGAAATTAATATAATGCTACTAGAGACCAAATGAGTATTCAAAAAAAGTGAAAATTAAAACGATTAGATTGTTTCTAAATAGCTCGAAAATTGCAAGAAAATTGGTACTTGATCCAAAAATAGCCCGTGAGGCGCCCATCATTACTCTATTAAATGTTTTTAATTGCAAGCCATCATGGTGGATCGGTCAGTTGTTGCTATTTAATGCTCTTATTACTGTAACCGCCGGAGTTCAGTCCGTGCGCTTTGTAATTTTGGTTTTTGCCCTTTTCAATGTTTTTTTGAACAATGACAGAAAGTAACATAATTATATCCTTTACCACTTTGAGGGCCAAATAAGCTGGTAAAATGTCATTAAACACTGCTCTGGTACCATGAAATTGGATACTTTTTTTTTTCTCCACGCGGTTTTTTCAGATTGCAGCCTGATGTCGGCTCTATCAAAATATAGACGTCTCGGGCTCAATTTTTGCTCCTGGATCCTGAGCTTCGGCAATCACTCTCTTTCACATGATATTTATTCTCTTAAATATTTTCAGATTTTATCTCGAATGGTGGAAGCCGCAATGTAGGCAACAAGGACGAGCAACACGGAGAACTGAATACGGGTGGAACACGTGACTATAAAGCCATGAGTTATCTGCAATTACATATCAGACATCACTAAATTACAACGCCCCAAGGGCTTTTTTCGAACTAATTAAGAGACAAATATTTAGAAGTGACCTCCTTGTATACGGTGTCCAAATGACAGAGAGGGAGACCGAGTACAGTCCCATAAACACAGTACTAGTAATACAAAAAAATGGTTATTTTCCCAGAGCTTGCTAGGTAAACTTGACCCTTTTTATTCATTAAGGGCATGGGATGGCTTGACGACGGCAATGGGACAATGTATTGGAACTCTGAGGGGAAATTCCACCCACATTGTGCTATTTTGAGTGACAGATGTCAAGCAAATCTATAGATTGCTTACAAATACTTTGGGCGGACTCACCACCCAACTCGCATCAACACGAGATTCGGACATCACCGGCTTTTTGCAATGTTTGGTTCTGAGGCTGTGCTCCAAATCTTGTCATGCGAATGCTGTTCATCTAATGAGAAGGTTGGTCTTGTAGTTTCTAGCTCTTCTTCACTTCCTTGTTACTCATCTTCTCCATTTCCCACAGGTCCGGTCTCTCTTTTTGTTGCGTAGTGACATAAGACCTTCAGATTGAGTCTACCTCACCCACGGTCTTCCCAATCCTGCCTCCCTCTCGTCCATTTTCGTGCAGTAATCAACCCCAAGACCGACCATTGGAATTTTCGGGTTAGCGGCTACGGAGTCTTGTTCCAACTTCTGTTAGCAGCGAGGACGCCAGCGATAGGCCTGCAATCACACCTCCAACAGCGAAGATGGCTCATTCTAACCCTGGTAGATGACCCATCGTTCACTCGTAGCTATCCTCATCGCACTCTTCACACCCTCTCCCTCTCCCGCCATCCGCATATATAGTAACCAAGACCCCTGTTATTTGCGACCCTCTCGAATGATGGATAGTTGGCCAAAAAAATCGGTTCTGGAGTGAGGGTTGCTCAACTGGTTGGTCCTTTCCCTTGTCACCGTAATTGATCCTCACACTTCCAACAGCGGCGACACATATTTGTATCTCTGAAGGGAAAATTCATTGGCAGAAGTGAATTCTTCCTTGTCGCCATTGTCAATCTTCATCCTTCCAACACCCTCCATTCATAGAGTTACCTCTTCACTGGAAGGGAGCTGGACGGGAAATAGGATCACCTACCGAATGCTAATCACTCTGCCAGCAACGACAATGGCTCTTCAACATCGGCTATATTATCTAAGCCTCACTCACATCCACAATCATCGGGGTTTACCTACCCTCTTCCCCCCGTCTGTACATGCTGACTAAGAGACCTGTTACTTGCGACCGCTGTCTCTCTTGTGTCTTCTCGACGGCTCTTCAGGAGGAATGATAGTTGGGGAAAGTAGCTCTGACAGCAAGGGGGGTAGTTACTTGGTCAGCTCTTGCATTCGTCACCATAATCAATCCTCATACTTCCACAGCGACAACATGTTCCTAGGCTCCTTCACCTCTGTAC
>Ga0307517_10013885_pt1 | contig 10887 bp, 12 predicted proteins | sample 23_EM_MG_FD_194515 | JGI IMG/M metagenome (GOLD analysis project Ga0307517, IMG submission 194515) | Populus trichocarpa ectomycorrhiza microbial communities from riparian zone in the Pacific Northwest, United States - 23_EM | ecosystem: Host-associated > Plants > Roots > Unclassified | place...
CTCCACTGCATACACTAGTCCCCCATGTAAAGCACTCAATATTCTCATTACCATGTTGTTATACTCCTTTGTGTCAAATAATAATTGGGTTTTCCACTTTCAGATACCAAGGTTTTTGCTTCTCAGACACCATTGGACACCGAGGTTTTTTCCTTTTTTGGACACCGTTGGAAGCCGAGGGCTTTTTCTTGTTCGGAAACCGTCGGACACTGAGTTTTCCCTTTTTCGGACACCGAAATTTTCCTTTTTCAGATACCGAGGTTTTTGCTTTTCGGAAACCGTCGGAAGCCAAGGTTTCCCCTTTTTTGGACACCGTCGGAAGCCGAGGTTTCCCTTTTTCGGACACCATCGGAAACCGATGTTTTTCCTGTTTCGGAAGCTGCGGTGTTTGCTTCAAAGGACGCCGTCGGACACCGAGTTTTTCCTTTTTCAGACAAGAATGTGTTAATTTATAGTGGAGCCTGAGCATGCTATCCTCAGGTGCCAATTTGACTAACTGCAGAAGGCCATGGCAAATACCATGGGAACCAAGTCACCCAATGGTGCCCGTGTGGGACCGAGTCGCATGCAAATGAACCGCTAACTACGTGACTTTGTAGCCAATCAAGCTGCACCGTGATCTACATGACAAATGTTGTTTAAGACTCAGTCCGGCTGCCACCGTGATCAGCGTGATATCATTGATTACTACATTTAGGTAGGTTAGGTAATTGTTACACTGTCCTATGTGAAGTCTGAGGGTCAATAAAATGACATATCATCTCTTGCTAATCTTGACTGTTCTGTAGGCAGTTGTTCTGACCCAGCAGAAGGTAGTCGGACTAATGAGGTTACATGTGACTACCTAAAATGCATTTTGACTACTTAGTAGTCAACCTGACCCTGTTTACTAACCACAGTGCAATGCCGACAAGGGAAAGGATTGATCAGGGCGAGTAAGTGTTGCCATTGGGGTGCCCATATAACTCCTCCATGAGAAGGCTCAAAACAGTGGTCGCAAATCTGAGGTGTCTTGGTCCACATGTACGGAAGGGGGAGAGAGCGCAAGTAAACCGTGATAATGATGGACACGAGTGATGCATAAATCATCCAGCCGCGAGCCATTGTCATTGCTGGGGGGCTCGGGGTTGATTAGAGGTTCGGTAAGTCATCCTATTTTCTGACCAGTTCCCTGCTGCTAATGAGGTAAGTATCTCGTTCTGGGATCCAAAGACACATCACTACTGTTGGAAGTGTGACCATCGACCACGACAACAAGGGAAATGGACTGACTAGCTGATGGGGTGCCACTAATGGAAGTTGGACAACATGCCGAGCCACTAGTCCGTGGATAGGACTTGAGGTAGTCAGACATTGCATGACAAGGGACGAAAATCGGGGATCAGCACAAGTAGGGTAGATTCATGGTTGACCTGGATGAAAGAAGGGGTGTGATATGTAGGCAACTGCATGATTACGCAATGTTTACCAGTATTTACCACGCGTCCCTATATAGGGACGCGCTAGGAGCTCCAGGACTTCACTTCTCTTCCTTTCGCTCTTTCATCTCTCGTTACAACAACACAATATATTCTGGTCATATTCTTTCCTGCATGAGTCAGTGTTTCCCAGCATGTTTCTGTACGCTGGGTTTCCAATTTTTTTTGAATATCCACTCGAAATATATTGGAGTACTCCTGCTCACCTTCGACGTCTGTCGTCTGAAGGTACACCGCTTGCCGCTCATTGGAAGAAGGGGAATTGTGCAACGAAACCCTATCATGCCTTCCTATCCGCTCAACTGTCAATGCTTTACAACGCCGATTCCATTAGGCATCTGTCAATGCTTGTTCTCATTGAACTGTCAATGCTCCTTCGCTTATAACTGTCAACGTTTACAACTTGATATTGCCCAACGTGGCTCCAATGCTTAGATCCAAAGTCGTCGCTGAACCACCTCCCAAACAAACGCCCTTGGCATCACCGCTCACTAGTGTACCCTCCTCTACCTCATCAGTTGGCGCGGAACCCAATCCCAATGCTGAACCAACAACACCCCCCTCTTCACCTGCCCGTGAATCACCCCGCTCTCTGCGTTTCCGTCAACAAGAAGTTGTAGACTTGGACTCCGATTCCGATTCCGATTCATCTTTTTCACCAATAACAACTGCATATATTCAACAAAAACACGCATATACTCGGTCTGCGATGGCACCTACATTTGCTACTGTCGAACATCCCGTTATGAAACACTGTCCCATCCTAACCGCTGGCGAGGTTATGCCTAAAGTGCTTGTGGATCTCACGGACGCTCACAACGAATACTTTATCGCCAAGGATATCGAAGACAAGGACAAAGTTAAGAAGATCCTTGGGGGCTTTAAATGCATGCACATCCACGATTGGATCGCTTGTGAACATGCACGACTTTTGGTGCTATCATATGAAGCCTTCATGGCTGAATTACACTCTTCCTACTTGCCTCCTGACTGGGAGGAAATGATCTGTACTCAAATCCTGGGGATGCAAATGAAAAGCAACGTAAAATTCTGGGACTGGGTACAAGAAATGAGGGCATTGAACATTGTCCTCCGGGGAACGGATTCTCACCTTTCCGACAAGTCCTTGCGCAACCAGCTCGAGGCGAGCCTCAATCCCTCCTTGCACTCCTATGTCTTTCTAGAGAAGATCAACAAAATAACTGTACTCAAAGATTGGATCCTCGCCATAAAAGACGCGGATGAAAAGCTCAAAAGCGAACGTAAACGAAGTCGCGACATTTTCAATGAAGAAACAGCGGCTCGTAATGCTAAACGACCAGCACTCACGAACTACTTGTGAAACGGAAACTCGTCACGTCCTGTGAACATCTCCTCCGATTTCATTGCTGCCGTTATCAAAAAATGCAGTAAACTCGACGATGAAGAACGTCGCCTCCTAGAATGCTTCAATGGGTGTTTCAAATGTTGTCGCTACAATCAATCTCATGGCTCGGCTGACTGTCCTAATGGCTTCCCAGATGGTAACACCTACAAGAAGATAACTGCAACTCGTGACGCTGCTGGGAATGCTCCAAAACAACCTGCTCCCTCTTCATCTGCTGTGGCTACCAAGGGCAAAGGCAAAGTGGTAGCCGCTATCACGCCCGCTGAACAAGAGGAGTCCGAGGATGACGACGGAGATTATGTGACGGCTGTGATGCCCTCCGCCATCCTTGGTAATGGTTCTTTCTCAGAAGAAGATGTGAGTCCCCCGCTGAGATCTAAACACTTTATTACGAAGTTCAAGATCTACGGCCCACGTTTAGATTTCACTTTGAACTATTCAGCTCTCATTGACAATGGTGCTTATCTTGTTTTGATCCGCCCCGAAGTTGTCGACGAACTCGGCCTCGAGCGACACCTACTCTCTGTTCCAGAACCCGTTGACGTCGCGATTACCGATGGTAAAAAGAAAAAGAAAAAAATGCTCACCGATTGTCCGTCACTTCTGTAGACAACACTTGGACCTCTAGAACTGTACACGCTCTTATTGCACCCGGCCTTTGTATGCCAATCATCCTTGGGCTACCTTTCCTCATCCATAATAATATTGTTACCGACCATGCCGCTCGTTCATGTATCGACAAGAAAACAGGGTATAACTTATTGCATCCACCCATTATTCTGCCACCACGCCCGCCTCTTTTGAAGGCCACAGTACAGATAAAGCAAACAAAAGCGGCTAAGAAACTTATGCTTGAGGAACTCACATCAGTGTGTCAAAAACGAGTAAAAAACGGGCGTCTTGCTTTCGAAAAAGTCAACGACATTGACATGATTGGCGCAATTTGAAGCGCTATAGAGAACATTTCATTAAAGGAATGGTTAAAAAAACTGGAAGTCAACATATCAGACCGTCTTCATCTTCTTTTGCATCACCGTGCTTCATTATTCCTAAAGCAGACCCAAAGGTACTACCTCGGTGGGTAAACGATTTCCGACAGCTAAATGCAATCACGGTTCCTGATAACCATCCGCTTCCTCGCACCGACGACATTTTGAATGATTGCGCTAAGGGACGGGTATGGTCCACAATTGACATGACCAACTCCTTCTTTCAAACCTTGATGCATCCTGACGATGTTCATCTCACTGCGGTTAACACTCCATTTGGACTATACAAATGGCTGGTAATGCCTATGGGATTACGAAACTCGCCAGCGATACATCAACGTCGAGTCACCGCGGCATTACAGTCCCACATCGGGAAAATCTGCCACATTTATCTGGATGACATTATCATCTGGTCGGATTCGATTGAGCAACACATTAAGGATGTACAAGCAATTCTGGCGGATCTACAGACAGCGCGACTTTACATCAACGAGAAAAAGACAAACCTCTTCCAAAGCGAAGTACGATTCCTTGGGCACAAAATTTCAGCTCGAGGGATCGAGGCCAACACAAAAAAGGTGGACGCAATTTTGGAATGGCCGCGCCCAAAAATGGCCACTCAAGTAAGGGCTTACATTGGCCTGGTGCGTTACATCTCGGCTTTTCTTCCTAAACTTTCCGAGTACACCACGATTCTTGGAAATCTAATAACCAAGGAGGCCGACAAGCATTTCCCTCCATGGACGGAAGTTCACCAAACAGTATTTGACAGTATTAAAAAGCTGGTTGTGAGCCGTGAATGCTTAACGACTATTGACTTGACACTGATGCCCGAATATAACATTTATGTCACGACCGATGCGAGTGACAAGGGAACGGGCGCCTTATTATTGTTTGGAAAAACATGGGAAACTGCAAGACCCGTCGCGTTCGAATCCATGACGCTGAAGGGCCCAACTCAACTACCCGGTTCACAAGAAAGAAATGCTGGCAATTATACGTGCACTGACTAAATGGCGAACAGATTTACTTGGGGTACCCTTCACGGTGCTTACAGACCATAAGACACTCGAAAACTTCAACACCCAACGCGACTTATCGCGGCAACAGGCATGGTGGATGGAGTTCATGTCGCAATACGATGCAAAAATCGTATACGTCAAAGGTGAAGATAACACTGTTGCAGATGCACTCTCGCATGTGTCAAATGATACGACTCCCTCGACAAGAGGCACCGTAACTGCCGGAAGCGCATATGCCTACTGTCAAGGGGACGAGGACGACATGAACGAAACAATGACCTACAATATGGAAACTTCCCCTCTAAGCACCATATGCGCGCTTGCTAACAGGGAACCATCACCTGTATGTGCAACGTTCTCCATTACAGCTGACAGAACCCTGCTAGGACAAATCAAGAACAGCTACAAGGATGACTGTTGGGTGCAGGAGACCCTGGTCAAAGCCAGGGGGAGCGTCCCGGGGATTCAACATGCAAACGGATTATGGTACGTGGGGGAGAGGTTGATTGTACCGCGTGTTGGAGATATTCGAGAAACCCTTTTCCGACTGGCGCACGATGTACTGGGTCATTTTGGCTTTGACAAGACATATGCAGCACTCAGAGGATCCTATTATTGGCCAAACATGCGCCGCGACTTGGAAACCGCGTATGTACCAGGGTGTCCCGAATGCCAACGTAACAAAGCCTCCACGTCGAAACCGATAGGCCCGCTTCACTTGCTACCGGTACCTGACCAACGAGGAGATTCAGTCGCGATGGACTTCATTGGACCACTGCCGCTGGATGGAGAGTTCGATATGATTCTGACCCTCACAGATTGATTGGGATCTGATGTTAGGTTGGTGCCCTGTCGATCCAACCTCACTGCCGAACAGTTAGCGGTGCTATTTTTTAACGAATGGTACTGCGAGAATGGTTTACCGGTCGACATTATCTGCGACCGTGACAAGTTATTCGTATCCGCCTTCTGGAAGGCTCTACATGTCTTAACGGGAATGAAAATTAAGATGTCCACATCGTACCACCCGGAGACCGATGGTTCGAGCGAACGCACGAACAAAACGGTCAATCAAATGCTATGGTATCATGTGGGACGCAATCAGTCCGGTTGGGCGAAGGCCCTGCCTCTGGTGCGTTTCAATATTATGAATACGGTTAATAAATCCACAGGTTTCTCCCCTTTCCAATTGAGAATGGGGCGAAGCGCGCGTTTAATACCACCTTTGGAACCTGCAACCATTGACACCACACCCAAAGAGAAACGCGCCCGAGAAACCATTTCAAAGCTCGAAATCATCATGATGGAAGCGCAAGACAATTTACTTCGCGCTAAGATTTCTCAAGCTATGCAAGCAAATAAATCTCGTGGACTAACTTTCCCTTTCAAAGTAGGTGAACGAGCCCATTTATCAACGCTTCACCGGAGACATGAATACAAGAAAGCGGGCGAACTGAGAGTGGCCAAATTCATGCCAAGATACGATGGACCATACACAATAATAGAAACGGACAACGAGCATTCCACAGTCACGCTCGACCTCCCTAACACCCCTAATGCGTTCCTGACATATCACAGCTCTGTGGTGTTACCATATATCGAAAACGACGCCGCCTTGTTTCTGGGGCGAGAATTCAGCAAACCCCCACCGATTACGACAGAGGATGGCGACGAAGAATACTATGTGCGTGACATCGTAGACGAGCGAAAACGGGGACGCGGATACCAATACCTTGTGCGTTGGGTGGGTTATGGTCCCGAAGAAGATCGCTGGATAGCTGGTTCCGAACTTAACGACACCGAAGCACTGGATATCTGGTTGGCCAAGATGAAGGGAGGGAGACTTTCACTTTCTACCTTGGCCAGCCGGTAGCTTTCCCACTGGGTTTTGACACACCCACGCTGAGCATTGTATGTATAATTTTTATTGTGTACTCTGCAAGTCCCTTCCTCTTCTATTCTCATGCCTTTATTTTTTTGGGGTTTTTTTGGTGCTACAGGGAGGGGGAGGGTGTAATCATGGTCACATGATTACGCGATGTTTACCAGTATTTACCGCGCATCCCTATATAGGGACACGCTAGGAGCTCCAGGACTTCACTTCACTTCCTTTTGCTCTTTCATCTCTCGTTACAACAACACAATATATTCTGGTCATATTCTTTCCTGCGTGAGTCAGTGTTTCCCAGCGTGTTTCTGTACGCTGGGTTTCCAGCAATGAGAGGCCAGCCCTGTAAGGAATGATTAGATGACGAGATGGGAGAAAGGAAGAAGTAGTATAGACCCAACCATTTTCGCTTTCTTTGAGAGTCTTCGAGTTGAATTTGGTCAATGAAAAACCCACATCAACCAAACAAAACCGGTGACGTTGGAATCACTTTCTTTTGGCTCTTCAGAGCCTAACCACTTTTCTTTTCCCAGGATACCATCAAAACCAAATCAAAACTTTCCAGACAAGGAACCCTCTGGTCGACGACAATCACTCACAAGAAAGTAACCTTCCCTGCTGACCATGCTTGGGTGTAACTGAGTACTTAACCTGGGATTTGTTTGACAAACCTGGCGAGAAGCTGGTCGTGCATTCCATATTTATTTTTTCTGCGATCTTCAAGTTCTCCTCGTTATATGGAATAAGTTTTGTAGTGCGTCACCTCATGGGTATGAATTTGTGACCCTCTTCAATACACGCAACTGTTCGGAGTAGATTCACTCTGACAGAAGCTCTCCGAGTCCACCGCAAGTCCACTGACGAGATACTTGGCCCAACATTGAATTTAGCTCCTATTCCCGTGCTCGTCACGCAGAAACTGGGAACATGTAATTGCCAACCGTCTACTGATTGAAATTTAGCACTTGTCAAGCACTTGTTTGACTGCGTGTTATCATACATGTGTGTGCCTTAGTGTCCCCAAATTAAGAAACTACCGAAACAACTACTAGGTTGTATGGAGATTGGCGACTTCCTCTCGGATGCGGAAACACCATTGCTCCTATTCGCAGTGTCCCCACATGATTTTCATAGATTTTGAAAGATCATACCAGTCAGCCAGTCAGTCCTCAGCCGTTGATGGAAAACATGTCATGGTCCATGATAGAGATGTCGACGTGAATAGCACCTGTTGGATAAGTAGTTTCGACATTGCCGTGGATAGATCACTCATTAGCTCACTATAGGTACTTGTCCAATCGCGCTCCACAATAGATATCAGATAATCAGACGCATTATTCACGCATATCATATATGAGATTATATTTGAATATCCATCCACCCCCTCCACATTCACTTTCCATTGGTCTACTCAAGTGTGTACTTAAGTTTACCATCCTCCACTGCTCTCAACCTCAACTTTACTCTGCCTGAAAAATCTTCATCCACATTCCTTGTTAGAATAACCGTGTTTGAAAATGATGTTGTGATGTCTCTGGTGTTATTTTTCGTCATGACCATAATGGCAATGACGAGTGAAATTAGAGCAATGCCCAACGCCATCTATAAAACACAATAGGGAAAAGGTAAAATCATATCATGAGACTAAAGAGCAGTTACTCACACCATATGGTGCCCAAAGCACAAAGGAACTATAGATAAACTACAGCTTGATGATCAAAAGAACAATTCGCACTCATTGTTTCCAAATTTAGCGTGAGCAGCACAGCAGTAACATTATACAACATCTCTTCAACCCCCTTTAAGACATCCCCCCAGATGAATCCTGGGTGAATAGCATCACCTAACCATATTTCCAAGAAGGAAGGCTGGAAGACAGGCCTGTTGTCCACAAATGATGTAGTGGAGATGCTGTCATTCCGATACAAGTATGGATCAGACTGGAGGAGAACTGCTTGGCCAAGTAAAGGTGCCCATGTTGCATAGGAGATAGCTGCAAGCTGATTCAAGAGGTGGTCATTGTGGCCCGAAATGTTGTAGAATGCAGTTTCAATGGGTGACATAGTTTGAGTGACATTAGTCCTGACAGATTGGACACCTCCTTTTGTCTGAACCTTGAGTTGAAATTTAAAAAAAAAATCAGCAATGAATGAGTAGACAATGCAATTATCCAAACCTCAACATCATATTGGGCTTGAACAGGTGAGCAAGATGCGGTTCCCTGCGTTCCGTTTGGGCCGTTGGACCGCCATGCAATGAAAAACCCATACATCAAATGGGGATCTGTTGTCCCATTCCAAAGGGTTGTAGATGGTAACGCCAATGATGGGTTTGGTTTGCACTGAAAGATGAAGGAGGGGATGTGTGCTTTGTAGTAGCAGTTAGGCCCACATGCTTGAGGCAAATCTGGAATGCTCTGCTCTACCAACCATCGTGTGGTGAGTGCCTTGGCCCGTGGCGTGGCTTCAATATAATTGTTATTAATAGTGAAAAGTGAGAGAGAATCGGGGGTTTTCCGAGCTGAAAGATTGCCAGTGGGAATCGTACAAGGACCGAAGTCGGTAGAGGTATTGTTGGTAACAGTCAAAGAACCCAGTGGAAAGACACCAGCGAGGGGGAGGAGGAGAGTGAGGAGCGAGAAGATGACAATAGTCGGGTTGAAAAAAAGAGCCTTAGGAAGGGTTTTGTACAGCTGATCCTGGCGTTCAATCTGATACATTGTATCGATTTCTATTTTGAATTTTCCTCAGCAACGAACTTGAAATCCAATAGGAATGCATACATTGAATAGTTAGGGGTTGATGAACAACTGAGTGCCAGAGGCATTGAAGGAGCACAAATACCATTGTAACTCCAATAGCTGATTTAAATCCAAAAGAGAAGCCAACACCGATCTGGGTTACCCAATGCTGGGGTACTACGCTGTCATGAGTGTACACATCTCTTCCGTCTTCCCAGGCATTAAAAGCGTGATGGCCCAATGCAAGAACGGCACCGAGAACGAGTGTTCCTATGGGCGTTTCCATTCCTTATGACCAAGAGGTTATATTTTGGGCAATCGACAGCAGGAATGGGCCTACCAACGTCGGAGCGCTCAGCTTCAGCGCTTCTGATCCGGAAAGGGTATGGGTTTCAGAGGGCTTTGTTGGATGATCATGGCCTTCTTTTGCTATCACTTCTTGAGTGGTGGCGGGTACCCCGACGTATGAGTAATCAACATTCATCTTCAGACAAGTAGTTCGAGAGGGAGAGAAGAGACATAATTGTTTATAGCGAAAATAGCCTTGACACACAGCCCCACGCTCATGGCAGGTCATGCTGACACTGCCAAGCCGCAAATAGCTGGACGCGGTTCAGACCTGGAAAACAATTATGATTAGCTTGGCGGCCTTCCTCTTCCACCACCCACCACATTCACTGTCTCCTCCAGAAAGCGAGGATGGCCAATTGTCCCCTCTCAGTCGTGTCCTCCACTGATTCCCTTGTTCATGCTGCCAACATTCCTTTACTAGTACCTGCAGGTGACGGTTGGTCACTCTGTGACCTTCACCCGCCTTTTCTCGCAGCCAGGCCCTCAATAGCTAATGGATCACCACAAGACTCATATATGGAGGCCACACCCTACGATTCGGCAATCCTACTACCAGTGATGAAGAACGAGGACTATACAGAGGAAGGGGATCCCATTGCACCTCTTCCATCATCGCCTAAAGCTATGCGGCACCCCCTTCTTTTCCTTCTCACCGGTTTGATAGCGCTTATCATTGTGGTTCTCGCCGTCATTCTACCTGTTTACTTCACGGTCATCAAGCCACAGAATGTTCGGACTTCGCAATTCTCTTCAAACGGTGGCGATGGCACCCCAACGAACGCGATCACTGGTGGTGATGGATCGACGATCAAAGCTAGTGACGGAACCACCTTTACGTACAATAACAAGTTGGGCGGAATTTGTAAGTTTATTTCCTTCATAATATTTCCTCGCCGAAGATACGTGGAGGCTGGAATGGTTATGGAATGGAATGGATTTATTAGCTAACTACGTTGCATAAGCAACTCAGGTAACTACCGAAATAGCGACCTCGTTAGCTACTAGTAATAATAAGGCGCTATAAGGGGGACG
>Ga0307517_10013886_pt1 | contig 10886 bp, 12 predicted proteins | sample 23_EM_MG_FD_194515 | JGI IMG/M metagenome (GOLD analysis project Ga0307517, IMG submission 194515) | Populus trichocarpa ectomycorrhiza microbial communities from riparian zone in the Pacific Northwest, United States - 23_EM | ecosystem: Host-associated > Plants > Roots > Unclassified | place...
TAGGAAATGCTTTCCACAAACACACGCCCGGAGCCATATCCATATGCCCGACTCCACAGCACTTCCCCGGAAGCTAACTAAGAACAAAGGAAATACCAGGAGAGCCTGGCGAGCAGCATTTCCAATAGCATCTTAACCGCTCCCTTGTGCCCATTCCCGGCAGCACCCCAGAGTGGTGTTTGACCGTCTTTATTTGCTTTTTTGGGGTTGACGTTGTCTCGTCCGAGTAGTATTTTCACCACTCCCTCATGCCCGCTCAGGGCAGCAACCTGGAGTGGTGTGAGGCCGACGTTATCTGGCAGGTCAGGGTCGACATCGCCCCGGCTGAAAAGCAATCTCACCACTTCCTCGTGCCCATTCCTGGTAGCCCACATAAGAGGTGTGTTGCCCCTGCAATCCGTTTGGTTGATATCGTACCCTTCCTCCTCGACCAAACCAGCTACAATCTCAACAATCCCGAAGAAGGACGCATAATGCAGACCACTAAACAGGGAAACCCCACCAAAATCAACCCCATGACAATACATCTTTTGTGCTTGCAAGAGGATTTTGGCGGGCATTTTGTTGCTGCGGTCATCAAATAGCTTCAGCGCAAGCTGTTTCGCGCAATCCGAAAGGTCCCGTTTTGCGTGCACTCCCCAACACAGAGAGGAATATTCGAGAAATGGTGTGTCTTGGAGGTCGGGGGGGGGCCTTGCCGCAAAAGCCTTTACTTGCCGAGAATTCAAATAGCTCAAACAGGTTTCTGCCATCGTCGAGTGAGCTGCGCCGAAAAGCTCGGGATATGTCCGGAGATATTCTTGAAGAGTTAAGTGGATCAACCGGACCGCGGACACCTCCTTTTCTACCACAACAAGACCTTGACAACAGGCGAGCAATGTACTGATTGAAGGAACATTGTCCGTATTGAGATTTGGCGACCCGATTTCGACTGATAGGGCATGGCACAGTTCACTAGCCCTCAAGGGCCGCTCCGCGTGAGATATCCACATCAGAGCCGCCATTCCAAGCTTCGCTCTCCTTCCACCCTGCCCCTTTATACGATCCAGTGTTGCGCCATAAACATCCCCCAACCCTAGCCATGGGTCATTGTCCTGAGCTTTTGCCGCCGACGATGTATTGTGGTTTCCTGCAGGACAGAATCGATATTGAGCGAAACTAACAAGAATCTGGACACATATCTGTCAGTGAATGCTTGGGGTAGCTTTCCCCGGTGATGTCATTTCTACATACATTTCCGAAACATCTTCCGGAATCTTCATCAGGATCTCTGCCTCCAGACTGCTATCCATCGCATCCGGGGTTAGGTCCTCTGCTAGCCTGGAGCGAAGATATCCAACAATATCGGCTCTCCTAGTACTAATAGGCAGACTCGTCACCCTTCCGACAAGACTCCTTCTGACCTCGGGTCGAATGTGCGGTCTTCCAGTCACGAATATCCTGGTGCCCGGAGACTCTTGGAGAATTTTCCCTAGCGAATCAAGAAACTTAACACGATGTTCTGGCACACATTCGTCCAGAGCGTCGATGCATATGAAGGTGCGCTTTTTGGAAGCCGTAGTCTGGAGCATTTTCACAATATCCGTATGTTGTGGCTTCCGTCCACCGAGGAAATTTTTTTGCTCCTCATAAGCTTCAACAATTTCCTCCGGCACCTCTCCTAGCCCGACCACAATCTGTTTGAGCAGGGCTCCCAGCATACTCGTTGACGACTGCTCTCGTTGGGCGGTGAAGTCAAGGTAGAGGCAGGCAACAGTGACATTTTGCCCTCTAGCTCGGCCACACAAGGTATCTATCACCAATGAGCTGACAGCATGGCTTGTTAGTACCCGCCCCTCTATTCCATTCCATCAGGTCTGTTCTTCTTACCTAATATATGTCTTGCCGACCCCTGGATGCCCATAACAAAACAAAACTGCGTCACCAGATTCACCTTCCCCACTACCGGCATGCCAGGTTCTAAATTTCTCGCTTTTTAATAGCCATTCACCTAAACTTTCGACCCGACGGTCTTGGATGTCTTGATGCCGTGACTTGGGATCTAGTGGCGATAGCCAGGCCAGGATATTCGATTGGTCATCGGCAGCCGTATATTTATTCGACACGCTAATCGCAGTGTAACTCGTGTTCAAAGAGTTGATATTGTGACTGAAAGATTGGGACATTTTCTCTTTTTCGTAGGTCAGGATATTGTAGATGGTGGAGAAGGAGAGAGGGTCCGCTACCGGAATTCTTAAGGGCTGAAGCAAAGCGGGGTCATTTGCGCAACCCGCAGGTTCCTCATGATCGTCCAACCAATCTCCCCCCGATTTATCCCTTAGTCCGTCGGTGCGCCCAAAAAATCGGTGGCGTATGTCTCAGTTGGAAACGCCAAGATGTTTATTCCCTGTTAAGGAAAGGTCCCCTCCAAATGCGATCAATACATTTTCTATTAAGGAAAGATAATTTCCAGATCCCGTCGCTTTCTTAACGAGATCTCCTAGCCGCAGCACCCGACGGAATGGCATCAAAGTGCTCAAGTACCATCTGGACCCGGCTACCGGTACTCGAGTACCGTACTCGAGTAGTGCCCCCGCATCAGTACAGTCGCACCTCGTTGTAAGGAACCTCTTTGTACGGGAAATTTCGCTATTCCGAAACCAGGGCTTCGGAGATCAAGGACACCATACAAAATCTCTCGCTGTAGTGAAATACATAGTGAAGAATATTGTATAACGAATCTGTAAAGTATTTTTTGATTTTAACCCCCCTGTCCACATACAAATCCATCTCGCTATAAGGAAAAATGGGCTGACTAAAGGAGAAGGTTCCCGTAAACCTGGCTGAACCCACTGCTGTGATCGTACTGGGAGGGATAAAGGTTCAAGTCTTGAGAGTCTTCTGGATGCGGATACCTGTGCACACCGGGTTGAAAAATCCTGAAGCTGCCTTCCTCCTCATCCGCAGTTTCACTGCCCTCTCTTTCTGCTGCATTCAAGCGCCCCTCACAGGGGAAATTTTGTCTTCCTTTACCCTTCCGGTCTTCTGCTTTCCCTTTTCCGTCCCCTCCAACCAAGCCAGTTACTGCTGAGTCGGTCAGGCTGTCTGCGTGTGTGGCAGAATTGTGGGGGAGGCGTATAAAGTAATCATCGATTTTGGTCTGCGTTTTGAGGGATTCCTGATAGCTAAATATTCTTAGTGTTAGCAAACTACAAAGATAAAAGAAGAGGAAAGTAAAAGTATAAGCTTACTAGCTGATTGCTGTAGCAAGGTAAGTAGTTTGCTCAACCATAGTAGAGAGGGTGATCGTGCGCCCAGCTGGGGTGGGAAGAGTGTTGATAGGGAGTGACTGGAGGTAGCGGGAAAGATGGCAAAGGTGCTCGATAGCTTCTGAATGTGTAAGAAGAGTTGGAGGAGGAACAGAATCAATTTCTTGATTATCATCGCTGTCGCCGGCTGCATCAAGGTAGCTAACCTCCATATCATTAACACCTCGAGTGAGTAAGCCGAGACGGACTTGCTCCTCAACCAACATCCTGGCATCCGGAATACTGCTTTGAGAACCATCATCGGTAAGGCCTTCAAGGTTATCATTATCGCTCAAGAAATCCTGACAGATTTTGTCAAATTCAGTTGTACTCAAGTCTGAATAGAGGTTTCGGAGGGTAGTATGCATCGCAGCCATTGTGGTAGGGAGAAAACTGTCCATTCTACTGGGAGTACCGGTATTTGAAAGAGGTACAGTTGACAGTTCGCTGATGTTTGATGCATGAGGGAGGATGCCGGATTTCTTCCAGCAATTGCTAATTGTGGATGATGGAATAGCTTCCCATGCGTCTGCTATCATGTAGATAGATGCTAAAATATCTAGCTTTGGGGCAGAGATTCCATGGCGGTTAAAGTACTGTACCATATAATCAGCATATTGGCGACGGTATGCTGCTTTAAACGATGCGATAATTCCCTGATCAAGAGGCTGTAATTTGGAGGTAGAGTTTGGTGGTAGGTAGAGTAGTTTAAGATGAGTAAGGGTTGGAGGAATAGGGCCTTCGTAATTGTCTGGGGGTGAATCTGGGCGAGGGTGACTTGGGCAATTATCGGTAATGAGAATAATTTTTCTACCCTGAATCCGCATCTTGTCATTTAGCTTCCGCAAGTACTCATACCATATCCCACTCAACATCCAGGCCTTTCTATTATATCGGTAGGTAACAGGAAGGTTGTGAGGGTTGATTTTGTGGCGGCGAAATGCTTGTGGATTCTGAGCTCGACCAATAACTGTTAATCTTTCCTTCTCACTTCCATCAGCATTTACCGAATGAAATGTTGTAATCCGTAGCTTATCTAGCTTGACTCCTGCTAGAACCTTTCCTGGTACCTTCTTAACATTTGAGTAAGCAGGCTGCTTGTTATACTGTAATCCACTTTCATCACAGTTCCAAATATCTTGTACCCGGTAGGATATGAGTTCTGCCTGGATTTCCTCCCGGGCATTTTGAATAGCTTTTGCATCAGTACTTCCAGACTCCCTATGTCGTTTCAACCTTTCTATCATCGATCTTGCCTTAAATTTCTGTAACCACCCGGGGGACAAGGCAAAACCCGTATAGTCTTCCTCACAGCCAATAGCTATAAGCTTGGTTTGAATAACTTCAGCTTGGGCTCGTAGAACATCGTCGGTAACTGGAACATTTGCGAATTCGGCCGCATCCACCCACTTCGCTAGCAGGAACTCGAGAATGGGAAATAGGGCAGCTCGTTCTTTTTTCATTTGTCCTTTAGCTCCTACACCATTTCTCTCCCCACCCTGTCAGTTATATTTCGGTTAGTATAGCAATAACTGATAAGATATAACATATCCAATTAGTAGACATCTAGTAGTCGAAACTTCCTTCAAGTTTACTAAATACAAATACTACTGTGAGAAAACTAGACATACCGCTCGGCTTGTCTTTCAAAATCTTTTCTTTCCAGCCTTTCAGATGCTCAGAAAGGCTTGACAGAGGGAGTGGACGGCCATCCTCTCTCCTTGGGCACTCCGGCAATTCCGCAAATTTGACCAGTGTCATTTCTGGATGCTGTGATCGTAGGAGGCATAGGTCATACTTTTGTGATTGACTGAGACCTTTTCTCGCTTTTGGAGGCATTGGAAATTTTTGACTGTCCGAGTGAAGCCTGCAAAATTCAGAATATGCTTTGGATTTCTTGAGTTGAAGCAAAGATTTTCTACGATCTCTAACTTCCCCTCTTTTGCACCTTCCCCGCTTTCTCTGCACATACTAGCTCTAGTAGCCACTTCATCCCACTTTGCTTACTAACATTCTCTGAGATTTCAGAATTATTTGCTGTAAGAGAATCTCGCTATAACGAAAAGAAAAATCTGAACTCTTGGCTTTCGTTACAACGAGGTGCGACTGTAACATGTTACACCAGGCAAGGGCGGACACCCCCTTGTTGTTAATAGGAAATATCCCAACGAAACTCTGGGCAAGCTCCGTCTCCACTACCTTCCCGACCCCGCTTTTCGCCTTCCTATTTAGGAAGGTGTTAACGGGGTAAAACACCACAAAAATCTCACGATCCTACCCGGCCACCAAACTTGGAGCTTCATAAGTGTGCTGGGATGGTCCTCTCGTGTGACAAAACACCATGGCTGGCATCCTTCTGCTATCCTCTGCACCACTGGCATCATTCTATCCTTCAGTCTGTTGTCAAAACACACAAGACCCACCCAATACACAAGCACCAATGTCGTCCTGACACCAGTCCTTGGCGAGTACGCTGGGAAACACAATGGCTAGCACCCCACTGCTCCAGGCGGGCACCCTACTGCTTCGAGGCTGGCACCCTACTGCTACCGGCTAGCATCCTACTGCCGGCTTGCATCCTACTGCTTTCTTCACACCGGCGGCTGGCATCCTACTGCTATTACAAGAATATTCCGACACCGGCATCAGTGCCGAGCCAAAATTCCGAAGACCCATCAACGATAACAACAGTCGTTACGCACACCACTCTGAGGACCCGGTGCTTGCTGTTGATGTTTACTCTAGTAGTATGATGGGGAATACAATTAAAAGGTCATGAGCTTGAAGGTTGATGACAATGCAAGGAACTTCAATTATGGGGGATTTTCACTTTGATGTTATACCTTATGGTATTATTGATTTGTTTTTGATTTTATTTCTTTTGTTTTTGTTTTGATTTGGGTTTTTATTTGCCATGGGATATTTCCCGAATGCAGCGGTTGAGCCCTAGGGAGTGCTAGTCATGTACCTAAAATCATACCACGGAATTAACAAAAAAAAAAACCAACGAAACTCTGGGACAATTCCAGCGATCTCAGCAGTAGAAATGAGAATCCCCATCCCCCTAGCCATGCTCCTTGCTAGATTGCAAAAATAGTCCGGATATGGTCACTCCGAGCAGTGCCGATTTTTGTTCGGTTGCAATTTTTGTGATACTTGTATGTTGTAATCACAGGAAATACCTTCACAGATTTTTAGCTGAGTACCGTACCCGTACTTGCAGCGACGCTAGATGTTCGCATTCATTCGACACCCCTCCATTGCCGGAAATGCTAGTCTACATCTACCGTATTTAAGTGCTATCCTGCGCGGCAGTGTCGCATAGCGATAATCTTGCACTGCGGCGCACGAATACCCTAAAGGTCTTGCGCAGAATCGGTTAGCTTAGTGTATATCCACGGCCACCATAATTTATCAAGCCTCCCGGATGATCCTGTGCAAAAACTAGAGCTACACAATGTCAGTGTTGCAAAGAAGGCCTTTGATGATCGAACCCGGGGGGTTAGAAGGGGGGGGTTTGAATCGGGGCTTCTGAAAATGGGGATTGAAGGGGGTTCTTTAATGTCTTAGTAAGCAAAAATAGCAGGAACTCTGATGCGAATTTCTACCTTAAACCCAGATGTGCGAGTGTTTATTGCTCAGAAGCCAGAAAAGTAGAGTGCCAGTGCCAGTTTATTTGCTTTTTCTGCTACATTTTGCCCTCTTTTCCTATCATTTCATTTATTTCTTTGCTTCCAACTGCCTTCAATATCATGGTTTACCGATTTGTTAGAGGGGGTTCTATCTTATAACCCCCCAGTTCGAAAGAGCGCGTTCCTAGCCTTCGATCATTTTTTGATCGAACCCCCCCCCTTCATTGCAACATAGCTACACATCACCTAACTTAGGGCATCACAGCATAGCTTTCAGTGGGGTGGGGAAACGCCTTCGTATCGTGTCCTGGGAAGATAAGGACCAACTCTTGTGAAATTCCTCACGACCGCTAGCAACAGTACTCGTAGGGCGCTAAGGGGCTCAGGTCGCTACAGGGTGCATTTCTCACAGTAACCTGCGGTATCTTTCTCGCGACTAGGGCATAAACCCGCCGAAACCGTTCGGCGAGCCCAAGCAGGAATTCAAAGTGTCGCTGGCCACGACGAATCGCCCTCTGTTTGGGCCCAGCTTGATAGTGCAGGGTCCAAGATTTGATTTGCGGATGAAAATGGTTGACTGGGACGGTGTGGTGGATCACCTGTAAACAGCTCAAGGAGAAATTACTATTTGGACGACACTCTTCCCGAACTCTACCCCGAAACATAGCCAGAGCGAATATAGTCGGCACAATAAAGGCGGAAGAAAGGCTTAACCCTGATTCAGTCTGTCCGTACATGCTAAAAGAGAGCCAACTTTTTTTACGGCTGTAATATCTCACGATATTAGTCGTTTTACAAGTGAACCGACGGCAACCGAGCTAAACATCCACAGCAAAACGAAACGCCAAGAATTCACACACGAAAACGATCGCACAGCTCAGGAGCGGGGATGTTCTCCTTTCATTAACAGCGCTCTCCCCTAACTACAGGAGTAGATATAACCACGACAAAGTTCTCCCATCCTTCCATTGGCTACCATACATCTCCACACTCCTCGCCGTATACTATACCGCCTTTCCCTTTCCACACTCCCATGATAACAAAGAAAAAGATAAACTCCCATTGCCCATAGCCTCCAGGCATCATTCAATATCCGCGCATCCAGCTCTTACAGCCTTCCCACTTTCTCTATGGTGGATGCATCGATCGCGCATTCCTGCAGCCGAAATGCTTTCCCAAAATGCTAAACACACGCCCGAAGCCAAAGCGCATTCCCAGAAGCTATCTGAAAAAACAAAGCGACTACCTTGAGAGCATGCCGAGCAGCATCTTATGGTTTCCAACAAGTTATTTTCTTTCCTTTTCAATACGGCAATGCATGCTCCTACTGTAACTACCCAAATATAAGAGAAATGTACAAGGTCATTTGAATTCCCAATCCCGGGTGGGAGCAGAAAGGCCACCGCAGGCGCTTCCCCCACCCGGGGTTGGGAGGGAGAGGGAGTAAGAAAAAATCGCGGATGTCGGGCACAAGATCATAGCGTATCATCGGAGCAAGTCCGGAAGCCGGGACGAGTCATTAGACGTCACTCGCGAATATCTAGTGTTCGAGCCGTGGGTTTGGATTACGTACTGTACGAAATACTACCATACATTATAGTAACGTTCCCCCGGCCGCGCGAGCAGATTTAATAATAATAAAAAAGCCACCCTAGATGTCCATAGAGACACAAGAGCGCGATGGAGGTGGGGTGGGTGGGGGGTTTCCGTTGGCATGGCATAAAAAAGGGAAAGAACAAAACAATGTCGGTTTTCAAATACAAAATTAAGTTACCTCCCCTCATTATAAATAGAATATAGGGTGAACCGGATTTCGCTCCTCCCATTCACTATCGCTCCTCAAAATCATACGAGGCTCGGGTGATTCCTAAGCTCAGGTATGCATTGTTTGGCCGCATATACGAGTTTTCTTTTTTCGTGTTTATGATATGAGACACATGGGATAGGGCTAATTTCAGTGCCAACAAATTTCACAAACTACAGTGGGTCCCCAGGTGGGTGGGGGTAGGATCTGTAGGCCGTCTTTTGAATTCGGCTTCAAACTCGGAGCGTAGGAGTATATAAACATGATCTTTATAGATATAACTAACTTAGCGGAGGCGAACCACTGTAATGACCAATTTTCCAAAGCCGAAAACATATACATTAGATGGTATCTATAATGAAAGAGAGAGAAAGGAAAAACGCTGCTAATGTCTAAAGTGACCGAACAACGCTGACCAAGGCTGCTTCCTTCTATTCTAAACCTCGTCGTGCATTTCCACTGATGGAGGCATTGGGTGGAGGATCGCTGCCCTTGTCGCTCGGGATGGTTGGAACCGATATATCCCAGCTGACAATGGGGGCGCTTGGTGCTGGGAAAGGGGTGGTGGGTGGGTAACAAAAAACACGAGCTGTAGAGAGGGTTGAGGATCTAGTGTTTGGGGATATCTCGTGTTTCTGGGAGATCTCGTGTTCGAGGGGGATTCGGTGTTGTTATGTATCGTGGGTGGCTTACGGGCCTACTCTGGTGGAGCTATCCCGAGCTTAACGCGCCCCCGGCTATACCTTTTTCCATCAACCTCCCAGACACTGCTAACTCCCGGTGCAGTACCGCGCGTGCTTTGCCCAATTGGCAATGGGTTCTTCCAACCCGCCATCTAATTCAGAATCTAATTTTTCATCGCTTTTCACGGGTTGTCAGAAATACTTGAAATTTGGATTAAATTATTATTTTTATATCTAAATAGCCCTCACATATACACCTGAAGAGGAGACGAAGGAATTGTTGAAGATTTTAAGAAACGGCCGATGTACAATGAAGATGTGCAACCAGAAAGCAAGGAAAAAAAGTAAATAATATTATGACGGAAATTTTGAGCTATACTAGCTTATCTAGATCTAATAGGGATAGCCCCCGGCCAACACCCAAGCGCTGGACTATAAGCAGGAGCTGACGGGTCCGGCTAACTGCGTGAGAAAATCTGTGTAAAAGTTTGGAGTTTCCCTCGGCTAAAGGAGAAATATCTATGCTGAGGTTCCGCGAAGGCTTATTCCGAGTGGAGAAGAAAGAAGGGGGGATTAAGACAAGGGGGAGTTGGAAGTGGGGGAGTTGGAAGTGGGGGAGGAGGTTTGGGGGGGGGCAGTGGCGGCGATGGGCGTGTTGTGCAGCTGCTGCGATCCAAGCATGGATGGCACAGATGTCATCTGCGTATAAAGCGGGTAAGACGAGATATAGCTCGCCGCCTTAATGAAAGGCTAGGGGCGGCAGCTTCCAGAGGCTGGAGTGGCACTACCACTCCCTTGTGCCCGTTGTCAGCAGCCGGGTGGAGTGGTGTTTTACCATAATTATCTAATCTGTCGGGGTTAACGCCGTCCTGTCCGAGTAGTATTTTCACCACTCCTTCATGTCCCTTGGAAGTAGCCCACTTCAGTGGTGTTTGGCCATTGTTATCTGGTTTGTCGGGGTTGACGTCGTCTCGTCCGAGCAGTATTTTCACCACTCCTTCATGTCCCTCGGAAGCAGCCCAGTTCAGGGGCGTTTGACCATTGTTATCTGGATGGTCGGGGTTGACGTCGTCTCGTCCGAGCAGTATTTTCACCACTCCTTCATGTCCCTCGGAAGCGGCCCAGCTCAGTGGTGTTAGGCCATTGATATCTGGTTTGTCGGGGTTGACGTCGTTTCGTCCGAGCAGTATTTTCACCACTCCTTCATGTCCCTTGGAAGCAGCCCACTTCAGTGGTGTTTGGCCATTTTTATCTGGTTTGTCGGGGTTGACGTCGTCTCGTCCGAGCAGTATTTTCACCACCCCTTCGTGCCCCTCGGAAGCAGCCCACTTCAGTGGTGTTTGGCCAATGATATCTGGTTTGTCGGGGTTGACGTCGTCTCGTCCGAGCAGTATTTTCACCACTCCTTCATGTCCCTTGGAAGCAGCCCAATTTAATGGTGTTTGGCCATTGATATCTGGTTTGTCGGGGTTGACGTCGT